>ERZ772795.130-NODE-130-length-13168-cov-12.0018_pt1 | contig 13168 bp, 10 predicted proteins | sample MGYA00511346_ERZ772795 | MGnify/ENA primary metagenome ERZ772795 (study PRJEB29015, sample SAMEA2738032) | human oral metagenome | biome: human oral; feature: human-associated habitat; material: saliva | place: China | collected 2245 ... | reverse complement strand
GGATTCGTCAGGCCATTGAAGAAGGGGAAAATATCCTCGTTTACGGTGATTATGATGCGGATGGTATGACTTCGGCTTCTATTGTTAAGGAAAGTTTGGAACAGCTTGGTGCTGAGTGCCGTGTTTATTTGCCAAATCGTTTTACCGATGGCTATGGCCCTAATGCCAGTGTCTATAAATACTTTATCGAGCAAGAAGAGATTTCCTTGATTGTGACAGTGGACAATGGGGTTGCAGGTCACGAGGCTATTGCATTAGCCCAGTCTATGGGAGTAGATGTCATTGTGACTGACCATCATTCCATGCCTGAAACCCTGCCTGATGCCTATGCCATCGTTCACCCTGAACATCCGGATGCAAACTATCCTTTCAAATATTTGGCTGGTTGTGGAGTAGCTTTTAAGCTGGCTTGTGCCCTTTTAGAGGAAGTACAAGTGGAACTGCTTGATTTGGTCGCTATTGGTACCATTGCAGATATGGTGAGTCTGACGGATGAAAACCGTATCTTGGTTCAATACGGTCTGGAAATGTTGGGACATACTCAGCGCATTGGTTTACAAGAAATGCTGGATATGGCTGGGATTGCCGCCAACGAAGTAACAGAAGAAACGGTTGGTTTCCAGATTGCCCCTCGTTTGAATGCCTTGGGGCGCTTGGATGATCCCAATCCAGCCATTGATTTGCTGACTGGGTTTGATGATGAGGAGGCTCATGAGATTGCCCTTATGATTCATCAGAAAAATGAAGAGCGCAAGGAAATTGTCCAGTCTATCTATGAAGAAGCTAAGACCATGGTGGACCCTGAGAAGAAGGTCCAAGTCTTGGCCAAGGAAGGCTGGAATCCTGGAGTTTTAGGAATCGTGGCTGGTCGTTTGTTGGAAGAACTAGGGCAGACAGTCATGGTTCTCAATATAGAAGACGGTCGTGCCAAGGGTAGTGCTCGTAGTGTGGAAGCAGTCGATATTTTTGAAGCCCTAGATCCCCATCGCGACCTCTTTATCGCATTTGGCGGTCATGCTGGCGCAGCAGGAATGACGCTGGAAGTGGAGAGACTCTCAGATTTATCTCAGGTTTTGGAAGATTATGTCCGTGAAAAAGGCGCAGATGCTGCTGGCAAGAACAAGTTAAATCTAGATGAAGAACTGGATTTGGAGACACTTAGCTTGGAAACGGTCAAAAGTTTTGAACGTTTGGCACCTTTTGGCATGGACAATCAGAAACCTGTCTTTTATATAAAGGATATTCAGGTCGAAAGTGCCCGTACTATGGGGGCAGGCAATGCTCATCTCAAGTTGAAAATTTCCAAAGGTGAGGCGAGTTTTGAAGTGGTAGCCTTTGGCCAAGGCAGATGGGCGACAGAGTTTTCTCAAACCAAGAATCTAGAGTTGGCAGTCAAATTGTCTGTCAACCAATGGAATGGCCAAACTGCCCTGCAGTTGATGATGGTGGATGCGCGTGTGGAGGGTGTTCAACTTTTTAACATCCGTGGGAAGAATGCAGTCTTGCCAGAGGGGATTCCAGTCTTGGATTTTGCTGGAGAACTGCCAGATTTAGCGACTAGTGAAGCTGTTGTCGTGAAAACCATTCCTGAGGATATTACCCTGCTGAAGACTATTTTTCAGGAACAGAATTTTTCTGCTGTTTATTTCAAAAATGACATTGAAAAGGCCTACTATCTAACAGGTTATGGGACTAGAGAGCAGTTTGCCAAATTGTACAAGACCATCTACCAGTTCCCAGAGTTTGATATTCGCTACAAGCTGAAAGATTTGGCTGCTTATCTCAATATTCAACAAATCTTGCTGGTCAAGATGATTCAAGTTTTTGAAGAACTAGATTTTGTGACGATCAAAGATGGGATCATGACAGTCAATAAAGAAGCGCCGAAGCGAGAAATCGGAGAAAGTCAGGTTTACCAAAATCTCAAACAAACCGTCAAAGACCAAGAAATGATGGCGCTGGGTACTGTGCAAGAAATTTATGACTTTTTGATGGAAAAAGAGTAAATCATAGGAAAGAGTTGGGTAACCAGCTCTTTTTTGAAAACAAATCTTCATTTTGAAAATCATCAAAAAAATGGTATAATGGTAGGAAAAGATTCGGCTAATACTCAATGAAAATCAGAGAGCAAACTAGGAAGCTAGCCGCAGGCTGTACTTGAGTACGGCAAGGCGAAGCTGACGTGGTTTGAATTTGATTTTCGAAGAGTATAAAAGTAATAGTGCTTTTAGAATAAGAGGGTAAGTAACCCTATAATCAAGATAAACTAAGATTTTGGAGGAAAAATGAGTAATATTAGTTTAACAACACTTGGTGGTGTACGTGAAAATGGGAAAAATATGTACATTGCTGAAATTGGAGAGTCCATTTTTGTTTTGAATGTAGGGTTAAAATATCCCGAAAATGAACAATTAGGGGTCGATGTGGTGATTCCAAAGATGGACTACCTTTTTGAAAATAAAGATCGAATTGCTGGGGTATTTTTAACTCACGGACATGCAGATGCTATTGGTGCTCTGCCTTATCTCTTGGCTGAAGCCAAGGTACCTGTATTTGGCTCTGAGTTGACCATTGAGTTGGCAAAACTCTTTGTCAAAGGAAATGACACAGTTAAGAAATTCAATGATTTCCATGTCATTGATGAGGATTCGGAGATTGATTTTGGAGGAACTGTGGTGTCCTTCTTCCGTACGACCCACTCTATCCCAGAAAGTCTGGGTGTGGTCTTGAAGACAGCTGAAGGTAGCATCGTTTATACAGGTGACTTCAAATTTGACCAGACAGCTAGTGAATCCTATGCGACAGACTTCGCTCGTTTGGCAGAAATCGGTCGTGATGGAGTTCTAGCTCTTCTTAGCGATTCAGCCAATGCAGATAGCAATATCCAAGTGGCTAGCGAAAGTGAAGTTGGGGACGAAATCACTCAAACCATTTCGGACTGGGATGGTCGTATCATCGTTGCAGCAGTAGCCAGCAACCTCTCTCGTATCCAGCAGGTGTTTGACGCTGCGGATGCAACAGGCCGTCGTGTGGTCTTGACAGGATTCGATATTGAAAATATCGTCCGTACTGCTATTCGCCTTAAGAAATTGTCTCTAGCTAACGAGAGTCTTTTGATTAAGCCAAAAGATATGTCTCGTTTTGAAGACCATGAGTTGATTATCCTTGAGACAGGTCGTATGGGTGAGCCTATCAACGGTCTTCGTAAGATGTCGATTGGTCGCCACCGTTATGTGGAAATCAAGGACGGTGACCTAGTCTATATCGTAACGACTCCATCTATCGCCAAAGAAGCAGTCATGGCGCGTGTGGAAAACATGATTTACCAAGCTGGCGGGGTTGTCAAACTGATCACCCAAAGCTTGCGTGTGTCAGGGCACGGAAATGCGCGTGATTTGCAATTGATGATCAATCTCTTGCAACCCAAGTATCTCTTCCCAATTCAAGGGGAATACCGTGAGTTGGATGCCCATGCTAAGGCTGCTATGGCAGTTGGTATGTTGCCAGAACGCATTTTCATCCCTAAAAAGGGAACCAGCATGGCTTATGAGAATGGAGACTTTGTCCCAGCTGGAGCGGTTTCAGCAGGGGATGTCTTGATTGACGGGAATGCCATTGGTGATGTTGGAAATGTGGTTCTTCGTGACCGTAAGGTCTTGTCAGAGGATGGTATTTTCATCGTCGCAATTACCGTTAACCGTCGTGAGAAGAAAATCGTGGCCAAGGCTCGTGTTCACACGCGTGGATTTGTTTATCTCAAGAAGAGTCGCGATATTCTCCGTGAAAGTTCAGAATTGATTAACCAGACGGTAGAAGACTATCTTCAAGGAGATGACTTTGACTGGGCAGATCTTAAAGGGAAGGTTCGTGATAATCTGACCAAGTATCTCTTTGACCAAACCAAGCGTCGTCCAGCTATTTTACCAGTAGTCATGGAAGCAAAATAATTGTTGAAATAAATAGAGAGAAAGTCGAGTTTCGGCTTTTTCTTATAGAAAAATAGAGGAAAAAATTATGGCAGTAATGAAAATCGAGTATTACTCACAAGTTTTGGATATGGAGTGGGGAGTGAATGTCCTCTATCCTGATGCCAATCGAGTGGAAGAACCAGAGTGTAAAGACATTCCCGTCTTGTACCTCTTGCACGGGATGTCTGGCAATCATAATAGCTGGCTCAAGCGGACCAATGTAGAACGCTTGCTTCGGGGGACTAATCTCATCGTCGTCATGCCCAATACCAGCAACGGTTGGTACACTGATACCCAGTATGGTTTTGACTATTATACAGCTATAGCAGAGGAATTACCACAGGTTCTGAAACGCTTTTTCCCTAACATGACCAGCAAGCGTGAAAAGACCTTTATCGCTGGTCTCTCTATGGGAGGTTACGGCTGTTTCAAACTGGCTCTTTCTACAAATCGTTTTTCTCATGCAGCTAGTTTTTCAGGTGCTCTTAGCTTTCAAGATTTTTCTCCTGAAAGCCAAAATCTGGGGACACCAGCATACTGGAGAGGTGTTTTTGGAGAAATTAAAGATTGGACAACTAGTCCCTATTCACTTGAAAGTCTGGCTAAAAAATCGGACAAAAAGACCAAGCTTTGGGCTTGGTGTGGCGAGCAGGATTTCTTGTACGAAGCCAATAATCTAGCAGTGAATAATCTCAAAAAACTGGGCTTTGATGTGACCTATAGCCATAGCGCTGGAACTCACGAATGGTACTACTGGGAAAAACAATTGGAAGTCTTTTTAGCAACCCTGCCAATCGATTTCAAATTAGAAGAGAGATTGTCATAATTTAGCTTTCTTTCAGCTTGTTTTAGTAAAATAGACTTTATTTGCTAGAAAGGTGGAGAGACATGCGCTGGATTTTTCGTTTGACAGGGGCTTTCTTTTCTTTTGTGTGGCGTTTGTTTTGGCGTCTAGTTTGGATAGCTTTTCTTTTGTGTGCTTTTGCTTTTGGACTTCTCTGGTATCTGAACGGTGATTTTCAAGGAGCACTAAAGCAAGCAGAACGGTCAGTCAAGATTGGTCAACAAAGTATCGACCAATGGGGAAAAACAGGGCAACTGCCTAAGTTAAATCAGACAGATAGCCATCAACACTCTGAAGGAAGGTGGCCGCAGGCTTCAGCTCGTATTTACCTAGATTCCCAGATGGATTCAGAATTTCAAGAAGCTTATGTAGAAGCGATTCAGAATTGGAATCAAACGGGTGCTTTTAATTTTGAAGTCGTTACTGAGGCTAGCAAGGCGGATATCCTGGCTACGGAGATGAATGACGGAGGCACTCCTGTGGCAGGAGAGGCGGAAAGTCAGACCAATCTCTTAACAGGGCAGTTTTTGTCTGTCACGGTGCGGTTGAATCATTATTACCTATCTAATCCTGACTACGGCTATTCTTATGAGCGCCTTGTCCATACGGCAGAACATGAGTTGGGGCATGCGATTGGCTTGGACCATACAGATGAGAAGTCTGTGATGCAACCAGCAGGTTCCTTTTATGGTATCCAGGAAGAAGATGTTACAAACCTCCGAAAAATATATGAGACCAATGAGTAGGGAGTTATCTTTCCCTACTTTTTTGCTATAATGGAACTATGAATAACTTGATTAAATCAAAACTAGAGCTCTTGCCGACCAGCCCTGGTTGCTACATTCACAAGGATAAAAACGGCACCATTATCTATGTAGGAAAGGCTAAAAATCTGCGTAACCGCGTGAGGTCTTATTTCCGTGGAAGTCATGATACCAAAACAGAGGCCTTGGTGTCTGAAATTGTGGATTTTGAATTTATCGTTACTGAGTCTAATATTGAGGCACTTCTCCTAGAAATCAACTTGATCAAGGAAAATAAGCCTAAGTACAATATCATGCTCAAGGATGATAAGTCTTACCCTTTCATCAAAATCACCAATGAACGCTATCCTCGTTTGATTATTACCCGACAGGTCAAAAAAGACGGAGGTCTCTACTTTGGCCCTTATCCAGATGTGGGGGCGGCCAATGAAATCAAGCGGTTGCTGGATCGGATTTTCCCTTTTAGAAAGTGTACCAATCCACCGTCTAAGGTTTGCTTTTATTACCATATCGGCCAGTGTATGGCCCACACCATCTGTAAGAAAGATGAGGCCTATTTCAAGTCTATGGCTCAGGAAGTCTCTGAGTTTCTGAAAGGGCAGGATGACAAAATCATTGATGATCTTAAGGGGAAAATGGCAGCGGCAGCCCAGACTATGGAGTTTGAACGTGCAGCGGAATACCGTGATCTAATTCAGGCTATTGGAACACTTCGAACCAAGCAACGGGTCATGGCCAAGGATCTCCAAAATCGCGATGTCTTTGGTTACTATGTGGATAAGGGCTGGATGTGTGTGCAGGTTTTCTTTGTTCGTCAGGGCAAGCTTATTGAGCGCGATGTCAATCTTTTTCCCTACTACAACGATCCGGATGAAGACTTTCTAACCTATGTAGGACAATTCTATCAAGAAAAATCCCACCTAGTTCCCAATGAGGTACTGATTCCGCAGGATATTGACGAAGCAGCGGTTAAGGCCTTGGTGGATACCAAGATTGTCAAGCCCCAGCGTGGAGAAAAAAAACAACTGGTCAATCTGGCTATAAAGAATGCACGGGTCAGTCTAGAGCAGAAGTTCAATCTGTTAGAAAAATCTATCGAAAAGACACAAGGAGCTATTGAAAATCTAGGACGCTTGCTCCAAATACCGACCCCAGTCCGCATCGAATCCTTCGATAACTCTAATATCATGGGAACCAGTCCTGTTTCAGCCATGGTGGTCTTTGTCAACGGCAAACCTAGTAAGAAAGATTACCGTAAGTATAAAATCAAGACCGTAGTCGGGCCAGACGACTATGCGAGTATGAGAGAAGTCATTCGCAGGCGCTATGGTCGAGTACAGCGTGACGGTTTGACTCCACCAGATTTGATTGTGATTGATGGGGGACAAGGTCAGGTCAATATTGCCAAGCAAGTCATCCAAGATGAGTTGGGTTTGGATATTCCCATTGCAGGTTTGCAAAAAAATGACAAGCACCAAACCCATGAATTGCTCTTCGGAGATCCGTTGGAAGTGGTGGAATTATCTCGCAATTCTCAGGAATTTTTCCTCCTCCAACGCATTCAGGATGAGGTGCACCGCTTTGCCATCACTTTCCATCGCCAACTGCGCTCCAAAAATTCCTTTTCATCACAACTGGATGGAATTGAAGGTCTGGGACCTAAACGCAAGCAGAATCTCATGAAGCATTTCAAGTCTTTGACCAAAATCAAGGAAGCCAGTGTGGATGAGATTGTCGGAGTTGGAGTACCAAGAGCAGTAGCAGAGGCTGTGCAAAGAAAGTTGAATCCACAGGAAGAAGTGGAATTGGCTCAAGTGGCGGAAGAAAGAGTAGATTACCAAACGGAAGGAAAACATCATGAACCATAAAATTGCAATTTTATCAGATATTCATGGCAATGCAACAGCCTTAGAAGCAGTGATTGCAGATGCTAAAAATCAAGGAGTCAGTGAATATTGGCTTCTGGGAGATATTTTTCTTCCTGGTCCAGGCACAAATGACTTGGTCGCTCTGTTAAAGGACCTTCCTATCACAGCCAGTGTTCGAGGCAATTGGGATGATTGTGTCCTTGAGGCCTTGGATGGTGAATATGGTTTGGAAGATCCACAAGAAATCCAGTCAATGCGAATGACCCAGTTTTTGATGGAGCGAATGGATCCTGCAACGATTGTCTGGCTACGAAGCTTGCCTTTGCTGGAAAAGAAAGAAGTTGAGGGGCTACGCTTTTCTATCTCTCATAATTTACCTGACAAAAACTATGGTGGGGATCTACTGGTTGGGAATAATACAGATAAATTTGACCAACTGCTAGATGCGGAAACGGACGTAGCAGTCTATGGTCATGTCCACAAGCAGTTGCTTCGTTATGGCAGTCAAGGGCAACAAATCATCAATCCAGGGTCGATTGGCATGCCCTATTTTAATTGGGAGGCGTTAAAAAATCACCGTGCTCAGTATGCCGTGATAGAAGTTGAAGATGGGGAATTGGTAAATATCCTATTTCGTAAAGTCGCTTATGATTATGAAGCGGAGTTAGAATTGGCCAAGTCCAAGAACCTTCCTTTTATTGAAATGTATGAAGAACTACGTCGTGAAGATAACTATCAGGGGCACAATCTGGAACTCTTAGCTAGCTTAATAGAAAAGCATGGGTATGTAGAAGATGTGAAGAATTTTTTTGATTTTTTGTAAGAGTTTCCTAAAATAACCAATGCAAACTAAAAAAGCGATTGGCTGGTCCAATCGCTTTTAGTATATCTTATACTCAATGAAAATCAAAGAGCAAACTAAGGAAGCTAGCCGTAGGTTGCTCAAAGCACAGCTTTGAGGTTGCAGATAAAGCTGACGTGGTTTGAAGAGATTTTCGAAGAGTATTATTGTAATTGAGATTTATCTGGAAGGTAAGAACCACCTAGATAAGTATTGCTAAGTTTTTCAAGTGTTCCGTCTTGATAGAGTTCTTTGAGCGCTTTATCAAATTTCTCTTTAAACTCCTTTTGGTCGCTTGAGAAAACGATATAGTTGTTGGGGCTATCAGCAGAAGGTAAGTCAACGACTGAGAGATCTAAGCCACGGTCCTTGATAATCTTTTGGACGGATACCTTGTCAAAGACTAGGAAATCAAACTCTCCGTTAGAGAGGTCTAGGATTCGTTTACCGATATCCTCACCAGAAAAATCGATAGTAGCGGGATTGTCGGTGTGTTTTTGATTCCAGTTATTGATGAATTGAGCGTTTGAAGTTCCAGTATCCTCCTGTGTAGTTTTGCCAGCGATTTGGTCAAGTGAAGTCAGAGGATTTTTCTTGTTGCTGACAAGGACGAGGGGGTTGTTCGAAATAGGAAGTGAGTATAGGTATTTTTCAGCACGCTCTTTTGTGTAACTCAAGTTGTTGGCTGCAGCTTGGTAGTGACCAGAATCAAGTCCTGGGAAGATACTCTCCCAGGCAGTTCTTTGGAATTGAATCTCGTAGTCGCTGAGTTTTTCATCCACTGCCTTTAGAACTTCGATATCGAAGCCTGTCAGATTGCCCTTGTCTTCGTAGTCAAATGGTGGCACATCGCCAGCTGTGGCAACGACGATTGTCTTTTGAGAGTTAGTCTCTTTAGGTGTAGCTTGATTTCCACAGGCAACCAAAAATGGTAGGATGGCTAGTAATAGGCTAAATTTTTTCATAATGTCTCCATTCAAATGTAAGTTATCTGCTAGTTTATCAGAAACTTTCCCGATGAACCAATATATATTTTTTATGGCTGTGATAAAAAAACTTAATCATGAAAAATCCCTGCAAGCTCTTTCAAATTATGGTAGAATGGAAGCAGTAGAATTAGAAAAGGAAATCGATTATGAAATTTCTTGAATTAAATAAAAAACGTCATGCGACCAAGCATTTCACTGATAAGCCAGTGGATCCCAAAGATGTGCGTACGGCTATCGAAATTGCAACCTTGGCTCCAAGTGCCCATAACAGCCAGCCTTGGAAATTTGTGGTCGTTCGTGAGAAAAATGCTGAACTGGCAAAATTGGCTTACGGTTCCAACTTTGAGCAGGTATCATCAGCACCTGTAACCATTGCCTTGTTTACAGATACGGATCTTGCCAAACGTGCTCGTAAGATTGCTCGTGTAGGTGGAGCAAAGAATTTCTCAGAAGAACAACTTCAATACTTTATGAAAAATTTGCCTGCGGAATTTGCCCGTTACAATGAACAACAGGTCAGTGACTACCTAGCCCTCAATGCAGGTTTGGTTGCTATGAACTTGATTCTCGCTCTTACAGATCAAGGAATTGGCTCAAATATGATCCTTGTTTTTGACAAATCAAAAGTCAACGAAGTTTTGGATATCGAAGATCGTTTCCGTCCAGAACTCTTAATTACAGTGGGTTACACAGATGAAAAATTGGAACCAAGCTACCGCTTGCCAGTAGATGAAATCATCGAGAAAAGATAGAAGGAAGATAATATGACAGCAATTGATTTTACAGCAGAAGTAGAAAAACGCAAAGAAGACCTCTTGGCTGACTTGTTTAGCCTTTTGGAAATCAACTCAGAACGTGATGACAGCAAGGTTGATGCTGAACATCCATTTGGGCCTGGTCCAGTAAAAGCCTTGGAGAAATTCCTTGAAATCGCAGACCGTGATGGTTATCCAACTAAAAATGTTGACAACTACGCAGGACATTTTGAGTTTGGTGATGGAGAAGAAGTTCTCGGAATCTTTGCCCACATGGACGTGGTGCCAGCTGGTAGTGGTTGGGACACAGATCCTTACACACCAACAATCAAAGACGGTCGCCTTTATGCACGTGGGGCTTCGGACGACAAGGGTCCTACAACAGCTTGTTACTATGGTTTGAAAATCATCAAAGAATTGGGCCTTCCAACTTCTAAGAAAGTTCGCTTCATTGTCGGGACAGACGAAGAATCAGGCTGGGCAGATATGGACTACTACTTCGAGCACGTAGGACTTGCCAAGCCAGACTTTGGTTTCTCTCCAGACGCTGAATTCCCTATCATCAATGGTGAAAAAGGAAATATCACGGAATACCTTCACTTTGCAGGTGAAAACGCAGGTGCTGCCCGTCTTCACAGTTTTACAGGTGGTTTGCGTGAAAACATGGTACCAGAATCAGCAACAGCAGTTATTTCAGGTGATTTGACTGACTTGCAAGCTAAACTAGATGCCTTTGTTGCAGAACACAAACTTAGAGGAGAACTCCAAGAAGAAAACGGTCAGTACAAGGTTACCATCATTGGTAAATCAGCCCACGGTGCTATGCCTGCTTCAGGTGTCAATGGTGCGACTTACCTAGCTCTCTTCCTCAGCCAGTTTGACTTTGCTGGTCCAGCAAAAGACTACCTTGACATCGCTGGTAAAATTCTCTTGAACGACCATGAGGGTGAAAATCTCAAGATTGCCCATGTGGATGAAAAGATGGGTGCCCTTTCTATGAATGCCGGTGTCTTCCGTTTTGACGAAACAAGTGTTGATAATACCATTGCCCTTAACATTCGTTATCCGAAAGGAACAAGTCCAGAACAAATCAAGTCAATCCTTGAAAACTTGCCAGTTGCTTCTGTTAGCCTTTCTGAGCACGGTCACACGCCTCACTATGTGCCAATGGAAGATCCACTTGTGCAAACCTTGTTGAATGTCTATGAAAAACAAACTGGTCTTAAAGGTCACGAGCAAGTCATCGGTGGTGGAACCTTTGGTCGTTTGCTAGAACGCGGTGTTGCCTACGGTGCTATGTTCCCAGACTCAATTGACACCATGCACCAAGCTAATGAATTTATCGCCTTGGATGATCTCTTCCGAGCAGCAGCAATCTATGCCGAAGCTATTTACGAATTGATCAAATAAAACGATAGAAGTCTGAGATGTTATGCTTGGACTTCTTTTTGGAGGGAAAACAGATGTCTCAAATCGAAAGAATCAAGCAAGCCATTATGGCGGATCCACAGAATACCAGCTATACAGAACGCGGAATTGAGCCTCTCTTTGCGGCGCCAAAGACTGCTCGCATCAATATCATCGGTCAGGCACCAGGGCTTAAAACCCAAGAAGCAGGACTTTACTGGAAAGATAAGAGTGGCGATCGCTTGCGTGAGTGGCTAGGTGTGGACGAAGACACCTTTTACAATTCAGGTTATTTTGCAGTTCTGCCCATGGATTTTTACTTTCCAGGACATGGCAAGTCGGGTGATCTTCCACCTCGTACAGGTTTTGCAGAAAAATGGCATCCGCAACTCTTGCAAGAGTTGCCCGATATCCAATTAACTCTCTTGATTGGACAATATGCCCAAGCCTATTATTTACAGGAGAAAGTTAGTGGCAAGGTGACAGAGAGGGTAAAACATTACCAGAACTACTTACCAACCTATTTTCCACTAGTTCATCCCTCACCACGAAATCAAATCTGGATGGCTAAAAATCCTTGGTTTGAGTCAGAAGTGGTGCCAGATTTGAAAAATAGAATTCAAAAGATTCTTGGAGAAACAAAATGAAAGAAATTACTTTTAACGATTTTTACCAGCTTTATCAAAATGAGCAACTTTCTCTAGTGGACGTGAGAGAAGTAGACGAGTTTGAGTCTCTTCATTTAGAAGGTGCTCGTAATTTACCTCTCAGTCAATTGGCTGATACTTATGAACAACTAGACAAAGACCAGCTTTACTACGTGATTTGTAAATCAGGAATGCGTTCAGCGCGTGCTTGTCAATTTCTCGCTGAACAGGGTTATGATGTTATCAATGTCCAAGGTGGAATGACGGCCTTTGAAAATCTTTAAACCTATATGGCGATAGATCCTAGTCTTCCCTTGCTCGGTTCCAACTGAGTGAGGGATTTTGTTTTTAGATAATTCTTATTTTTAAAAATATTGAAAACATTCAATGATTAATTTTGGATACTTTTTTCAAAGTTTTAATCATGGTATACTAGGTCAGTATTTTATAAATATGAAGGAGATTTTTATGGCTAAAAAAGGTGCCCTAACAGGTTTACTCTTGTTTGGAATATTTTTTGGTGCGGGAAACTTGATTTTTCCACCTTCTCTAGGTGCCCTATCTGGAGAACAGTTTCTTCCTGCCATCGCAGGTTTTGTCTTTTCAGGTGTCGGTATTGCCGTCTTGACACTTATTATTGGAACGCTAAACCCGAAAGGATACATTCACGAGATTTCTAAGAAAATCTCACCTTGGTTTGCGACGCTTTATCTTGCAGTCCTCTATCTATCGATTGGTCCCTTCTTTGCCATTCCGCGTACAGCCACAACAGCTTATGAGGTCGGCATCAGCCCCCTCTTGTCTGAAGCAAATAAAGGTCTAGGATTAATTATCTTTACCGTGCTGTATTTTGCAGCAGCCTATCTGATTTCACTCAATCCATCAAAGATTTTGGACCGTATCGGACGAATCTTGACACCAGTCTTTGCTTTGTTGATCGTTATCTTAGTTGTACTAGGTGCCTTTAAATATGGTGGAACAAGCCCTCAAGTGGCTTCAGAAGCCTATCAAATCTCTGCTTTTGGAACAGGTTTCCTAGAAGGCTATAACACCTTGGATGCCCTTGCCTCAGTGGCCTTCAGTGT
>ERZ772795.124-NODE-124-length-13521-cov-4.22063_pt1 | contig 13521 bp, 10 predicted proteins | sample MGYA00511346_ERZ772795 | MGnify/ENA primary metagenome ERZ772795 (study PRJEB29015, sample SAMEA2738032) | human oral metagenome | biome: human oral; feature: human-associated habitat; material: saliva | place: China | collected 2245 ... | reverse complement strand
CGCCCGACCCTCTGGTTCGTAGCCAGATACTCTATCCAACTGAGCTACGGGTGCACTGAAAGAAAGATTTGGATTATATTTTCCCATATATGACTTGTCAAGGGTTTTCTTGGATAAACGATGTGCAAAGTGTAGAATACTGCCCTGTTGTGTGAATTTTCAGGAATTTAGGATGTTTCATCTTTCTCGCTGGTTGAGATTATCGGAAGCTTTTACCCGATTGAACCGCCCTGTTGTGGTCGTTGATTTAGAATCTACCGGCGGCAATCTGTATCAAGACAGGGTGACGGAAATTGCTTTTCTGCGCTTTGAAAACGGCCGGGTAGAACATTACGAACAATTGATCAACCCGGGAAAGCCGATTCCTGAATTTGTCGTCCAACTGACCGGCATTACCAATGAAATGGTGGCGCAGGCTCCCGCTTTCGACCAAATTGCTCCCGACATACTGCCTTTACTGCGCGGCTCTTTGATTGTGGCGCACAACAGCCGTTTCGATTACACCTTCCTGCGTCATGAATTTTGTCGTGCAGGCATCGATTTTGCCGCTCCGGCATTGTGTACCGTCCAACTGTCCCGCCGTCTGTACCCTCAATTTTATAAACACAATCTTGACAGTATTATCAGCAGGATGGGAATCCAAACGGACGATCGTCACCGTGCATTGGCCGATGTTTTGGCACTCGCCGATTATTTGGAACACAGCCTGAAAGAGAAAACCTCCGATGAATGGGACAATCATTGCCGTACATTGATGAATCCGAAAATGCTGCCGACGCAGCTATCCGATTCTTTGACAGCAAAACTCTATTCATTACCCGATACGGTAGGCGTACTTGTCTGGTTTGACCATTCAGGAAAAGTGCTGTCCGTCGAGGCGTATGAAAAAACGTATAGCGAAATCGCCGCCCTACTCCACAGCAAAGAAGGCTTGCAATATATTCAAAATGCCGCAGATGTGAAATTCATCCCCGCGGTAGGGAGCCTGCATGCCTTGTGGTTGAAAGCTCAGATTATGCAGGAATATCAAGAGGAGTTATCTGCACCATTTCCCCTCAAGCAATTGAATCCCAAAACATTTATGACTGTTAAGTTCATTCCCGACGAACATGGCGTACTGAAGGCACGAATTGTGCCGTTAGACAACGGCAGCAGCACCACCCGCCCTTACGGCTTATTTATCCACAAAAAAGCGGCAAAACGCGCATTGAACATCTGGGCGCAAGAACACCATTTCTGTCCCGATGCCTTAAACATTTTGCCGGTCAGTCACGCAAAGGGAGCGTTATGCCCCGTGCAGGCTGTCGGCAAGTGCAATGGGACATGCCATAAAGGTGACGGAATCGAAGAACAAAATACCCGAATTCATGCCATGGCATCCAAGCTGCCTGTTGCCGACTGGGGGAAAGTGCATGAAGTGGAGATCACGGAAACAGACGAATTATCAGGCCGCAGCGTCATCATGCGCTGCGCCGGAGGCGCTTTAGAGCTGCCGAACGGACACTGGTATTTCGACAACCTGCTGCCCTCTATACTGAAGATCAAATTCAAACAAGACAGACAAAATATCCGCGTTATCGCTTGAGTAATTGACGTAAGTGGACAAACAAAGAGGTCGTCTGAAAACCAAGTTAGCGTTTTCAGACGACCTTTTTCATTACTGAGAATTATTCAAGTCTACGGTTTATCACAACTGTTTCAAATACAAAACCTCAATCCGTCATAAGATTTATTGAGCTATCCTTTTAGATACCCGAGAAGGAATGGAGGCTTTCTCCCCGGTTTTCTTTATTTGGGAGAGGTATTTTTTATAAAATATTTTCGCATTCCGTTTATCTTTTGAATCCCAATACGCATCTGCAATATTTAAGTATGCAACAGTCCTATTGGGGAATGCCGCAATAATTTTATTCAAGAGATATATTGCAGACTGATGATGCTCCTGATTATTAAGATAAAATGCAATATTATTATATGTTGCAATATTTTTCTGATTAATCGGGTATCTGCCAAGATACCAATCCATTCTACTTTTATCTATATCAAAACCCGAGTGGTCTTTGACATATTCTTCTAAATCGTCCAATGTATTTTCAAGTGCATAAAAAGTTCTACATTTCTCACCATACATCTTTAAAACAGTCTGTCTATCATAATCTTTTATGGGTTTATGGATATTTTTTCTGCACTCTAAAGATTTAACGTCAAAATCTTCCTTATACAGACTAATCGTTTTCAATTTATCTAAAATTAATAACTTCCCATTCCTCTTTATGTAATATTCTTCATAAAACCTTCCGCCAAAATCATCAACCCTAACGACAATAAAATCGCCCTTCTCATAAGACGTAATATTTTCCTTCTTTACGTCACTAAAAAAATTATTTATTTCAATCGATTGCCTTTTATCTCCAATTGGTTCGTAATTATTGGCGCTTACTGACACAGGAAATAACAATATGAATAAATACAAACCGATTTTTTTCATTTTCTTTTTACTCTTTCTAAATCCACAGATACAGCAATAAAGACAAACAAAGAAGATTGATGATTTTTACTGCAACTGAACAGCTCCGAACCTCAGAAAAAAGGCGGAACAGACAAATCAAATTGCTTCAGCAAACCGACGGTTTCGTAAACGGGCAGTCCCATCACGCCGGTAAAGCTGCCCTGCAAATGCTCAACGAACACGCCGCCCAAGCCTTGGATTCCGTATGCACCGGCTTTATCCATCGGTTCGCCGCTTTGAATGTAGGCAAGGATTTCGTCAGGGGATAAGGTTTTGAAACGCACATCGCTGGTTTGCAAGACGCTGCTCGTTTCTCCTTGCCAATACACGCATACGGCGGTTAGTACTTGATGGGTTTGCCCTGACAGCTGCCCAAGCATTGTAGCGGCATGCTCTTGGGTTTCGGGTTTGCCGAGGATATGGTTTTGATAGGCAACGGTGGTATCGGCGGTCAGAATGGGAAATTCGGGCGGCGTATCATGTTGTTCAAACCATTGGGCGACGGCGGCTGCGTTCTTTTCCTTCGCCATACGCTGAACATAATCGGCGGCATTTTCGTCAGGAAATGGCGTTTCATCGATATCGGCGGGAATACGCCGAATTTGGTAGCCTAAGTTTTCAAGGATTTCGCGGCGGCGCGGGCTGCCGGAGGCAAGATAAAGTGTCTGCATAAGTTTTCAGATATTTGAGATACGGATTTTGGGGATTTAATCGATAAGGCAGAGAGGCATACAGAAAGGTCGTCTGAAAATTTTCAGACGACCTTTCCAATCGTTAATCGTGTTGATCCAATTGATAAATTTGGGCAACGGCATCGACCAGATTGCTGTTTTCCGAGCCTGCCTTATTGAGGGTTTGAGTGGGAGAGTGGAGGAGTTTGTTGGTCAATTGGATGGAGAGCCGCTCCAATACCTCTTCCGCCGATGCGCCTTTGGCAAGCTGTTTCATCGCATTTTCCAAAACCTGCCTGCGGGCGCGTTCGCCTTCGTCACGCAGGGCGCGGATAAGGGGGACGCTTTGGCGGCTTTGTTGTTGGCGGACAAACTCACCGACCTTTTTCTCCACCATAGCTTCGGCTTCGGCAGCCGCTTTTTGGCGGGCCTCCTTGCCGTTTTGAACGATGCCCATCATGTCGTCAACAGTGTAGAGATAAGCGTCGCCCAGCTCCCCCACTTCGGCTTCGATATCTCGCGGAACGGCAAGGTCGAGCAGAAACATGGGCATATTGAGACGCAGGCGCAATGCACGTTCCACCATGCCTTTGCCGACCAATGGGAGCTGGCTGGCGGTAGAGGAAACGACGACATCGTATTCGTGCAAAATGTCGGGCAACTCTGTCAGCAGGCAAGGCTCGGCATTCAGTCCGAGTTTGTCGCACAACTCTTGGGCGCGCGGCAGGGTACGGTTGGCAACGGTAATGAGTTTGGGACTTTTGGCGGCGAAATAGGTGGCGACCAATTCAATCATTTCGCCCGCACCGATAAATAGAACGTTCAGATCGCCGATATCGGGAAAAATCTGTTCGGCAAGTTTGACGGATGCGGAAGCCATCGAAACGGAATTCTCGCCGACGGCAGTGTCGGTACGCACTTCTTTGGCAACGGCAAACGTTTTTTGAAACAATGCGTTGAGGTTGGTATTGATGCTTTCTTGTTCTTGGGCGACACGCACAGCATCTTTAATCTGTCCCAAAATCTGCGGCTCGCCCAATACCATAGAATCCAATCCGCAGGCAACGCGGAAAGCGTGGCGGATGGTTTCGTTGTTGTCCAAGGTATAAAGATAGGGGCGGATTTCTTCGGCGGGCAGGTTGTGGTATTGCGCCAGCCATTCGATGATTTGCTCGGTTTCGCCGACGCAGTAAAGCTCGGTGCGGTTGCAGGTCGATAGAATTACTGCCTCCTTCGCTGCTTTGCTTCGAGCAAGGTTGCGGACGGCTTCGGGCAGGCTTGCTGCGGTGAATGCCAGCTTCTCGCGTATACTCAAAGGCGCAGTTTGGTGGTTGAGTCCGACGGCGGTAAGTTGCATGGGATAAGGTGGGAGAGATGGTATGTGTCGGCGGGTATTATAGCTTAACTTGACTTTGAAATGAATGTGTTGGCTTCCAAACAAACAGTGCGATTGGCAAAATTTAGATTACCCGGGGTCGTCTGAAAACATCAGATTCATATAACGAAATCATCTTTAAATCGAACAAACCATTCTTTCCCATTTTCAGACGACCTGATTAAAGTAGCTCCAAACTGAGAATAAGGAGCACCCTATGACTACCACCGCCGACCCGCGCGCCAAGCTGCCCGACACCCCGCTTTCCGGCAACGAAGCCCTGAAAGACCGCAGCGACTATCTGCACGGTACCATCAAAGACGATTTGACCGACGACTTTACCGGCGGCTTTACCGCCGACAATTTCCAGCTCATCCGTTTCCACGGCATGTACGAGCAGGATAACCGCGACATCCGCGCCGAGCGTACCGACCAAAAACTTGAACCCTTAAAAAACATGATGTTGCGCTGCCGCCTGCCCGGCGGCATCATCACGCCGGCGCAGTGGCTGGGCATAGACGAATTTGCCGGCGACCACACCATTTACGGTTCCATCCGCCTGACCAACCGCCAAACTTTCCAATACCACGGCATTTTAAAAACCGATTTGAAGCTGGCGCACCAGTCCCTGCACAAACTCGGCCTCGATTCCATCGCCACCGCCAGCGACGTCAACCGCAACGTACTCTGCACCAGCAATCCCGTCCAAAGCCCGCTGCACCAAGAAGCCTACGAATGGGCAAAACGCATCAGTATGCACCTTCTGCCTCGCACCATGGCATACGCCGATGTCTGGCTGGACGGCGAAAAAGTGTTCACCACCGAACCGACCGAACCGCGCAACAAAGAAATTGCCGACGACGTCGAGCCCATTCTCGGCAAAACCTACCTGCCGCGCAAATTCAAAACCGCCGTCGTCATCCCGCCCGACAACGATGTAGACATCCATTCCAATGATTTAGGCTTCGTCGCCATCGAAGAAAACGGCAAACTTGTCGGCTTCAACGTCCTTGTCGGCGGCGGGCTGTCCAGCGAACACGGCAACACCAAAACCTACCCCAACACCTCCTACGAATTCGGTTTCGTCCCCCTCGAATACACCCTCAACGCCGCCGAAGCCGTCGTCAGCACCCAGCGCGACTGGGGCAACCGCAGCGACCGCAAAGCCGCCCGCACCCGCTACACCCTCCAGCGCGTCGGCGTCGAAGTATTCAAAGAAGAAGTCGAAAAGCGCATGGGCATCAAGTTCGAACCCATCCGCCCCTACGCCTTCACCCATCGCGGCGACCACATCGGCTGGGTTAAAGGCCTCGAAGGCAACTGGCACCTGACCCTGTTCATCGAAAACGGCCGCCTGCTCGACTACCCCGGCAGGCCGTTGAAAACCGGTGTGCGCGAAATCGCCAAAATCCATCCCGGCGACTTCCGTCTGACCGCCAACCAAAACCTCGTCGTCGCCAACGTTCCGCCCGAGCTGAAAGACACCATAGACAAAATTGCCAAAGAACACGGCTTAATCAGCAAATCCATCACCATCCAGCGCGAAAACTCCATGGCGTGCGTCGCACTGCCGACCTGTCCGCTGGCGATGGCGGAAGCCGAACGCTTCCTGCCGTCGTTCTCCGACAAAATCGACGAAATGTTCGCCAAATACGGCTTGGAAGACGAATACATCGTCCTGCGCGTAACTGGTTGCCCGAACGGCTGCGGCCGCGCCATGCTCGCCGAAATCGGCTTGGTCGGCAAAGCCGTCGGCCGCTACAACCTCTACGCCGGCGGCAACCGCGAAGGTACCCGCATCCCGCGCCTCTTTAAAGAAAACATTACCGAACCCGAAATCCTCGAAATCGTGGACGGCTGGGTCAGCAACTGGGCGCAAAACCGCCTTGACGACGAAGGCTTCGGCGATTTTGCCGTCCGTACCGGCATCGTCAAACCCGTCCTCGATCCACCGCGCGATTTTTGGGCTTGAAAACCTGTTGGCAGATTAAGAAACAAAGTTGGAAATCAAAAGGTCGTCTGAAAACCCGCAATGCTTGTTTTCAGACGACCTTTTGATTGTTTAAACCAACTTGTTAAATTATTTCGCAGCCTTAAACGCATCGGTAACCTGTTTGGAAGCGTTCAGCAATTCTTGCGCGCCGCCCGCCGCCAAATAGGTTTCGGGAACGAGGTAAACCACCTGTCCTTTTTTCCATGCAGTCGTTTCGGCGACCAGCGGATTGTTCAACACGTCTTTCGCCGCCCGTCCTTCTTCGCCGATGGCTGCTCCCCTGTCAAGGACAAACAGCCAGTCGGGATTTTTCTCTTTCAGGTATTCGAAGCTGACGGGCTGACCGTGGCTGCCTTCTTTGATGGCTTCATCAACGGCCGGAACGCCGATGTCTTTGTGCAGCCAGCCGCCCAGTCGTGAAGATGGTCCGAAGGCGGACAGTTTCCCGCCGTTGACCAAAATCACCAAACCTTTGCCTTTACCTTGCGCGGCAGTTTTTGCGGCTTCAAAAGATGCGTCGATTTCCGCTTTCAGTTTGTCCGCTTCAGCCTGTTTGCCGAAGATTTGCGCCAGCGCGTCGATACGCTCTTTGGCACTGTCTTTGAGGTTGGCGGTATCGGCGGTCATTTCGATGGTCGGCGCAATGGCGTTCAACTTGTCAAACGCTTTGGCTGCGCGGCTGCCGATAATGATGAGCTGCGGCTTGTAGGCGTTGAGCGCTTCGTAATCCGGCTCGAACAGCGTACCGGCAGGTTTTGTCGCTTTGAAATATTCGTCCAAATAAGGCAGCAGGTTTTTGTCGATAGACAGACCGGTTTTCACGCCCAATTTGTTTAAAGTGTCGAGCATACCCAAATCGTAAACGGCGATACGTTCGGGATTTTGCGGCACTTTCGCGTCGCCGCGCGTCGTTTTGACGGTCAAACCCGCGCCTTCGGTTTGGGCGGCGGAAACGGTTTGGGCGTTTTGGTTTGAAGCGGAATCTTTCGGCGAACACGCACCCAAAGCAAGGGCGCAGCATACGGCTAAAGCAGTCAGACGTAACATGGATTCTCCAAGCAGATATAAAACGAAAATATGGAAAAGGCCGTTTGAACAAGAAAATTTAAAGACTTCCAATCAGAAAGCCGAACGTTCAGACGACCTTTACGGTTTGATGTTACCAAATTAACCAATAACAATTATCGTTTATTTTATTAGATATAAAAGAGGCTGTCCATCGGTCTTTAAATGCGGTTGTCGGCCATCTCTCCGCCATCATTCATCAAACAACCAATCCCAACCTTTTCCCCAATGCCAAAATCGCCCTTCTATTTGATGGGGAGAACACTTTTTCCGCCGCTTCTTCAATGCCGAACCATCCGTAAGCGACGTGTTCGTCAGGCTGCAAAACAATCACCGCATCGCGCGGAATTTCGGCGGAAAAGATGTGTTCGCGGTTTTCGAACACGCCTTTGGGATAGCGGTGCCGCCAGTGGTGGTAGATTTCGTAAATCGTGCTGTCGTGCCAGTTGCAGAGCTGCCCGTCCGCAAGGCGGATGCCGGTTTCCTCCCAAACTTCGCGTTTGGCGGTTTCCTCTATGGTCTCGTCCGGCTCGATGCTGCCGGTTACCGACTGCCAAAAACCTGGCGGCGAAGTGCGTTCGATTAAAAGGATATTGCCGTCGGCATCATGCAGGACAACCAACGCGGACACGGGATACTTCAAGGGCTTTGCCATCAATCGTCTCCGCCGGAATCCATCGCGGGATCGGATTTGGTATCGCTGCGCGCCTGCATTCCCGCCTTAATCATGGCGATGCTGCTCGGTGCCTGGCTTTCGTTCAGGATGCGGACTTCGCGCTGCGGATAAGGGAACTCGATGCCGTGTTCGTTAAACTGCCGCCAAATATCCAGAAAAATTGCCGATTGCAGAGCGGCAAAACCGTTTTCCGGGTCTTTCACCCAATACGTCGCGCGCAAATCGATACCGTTGTCGCCGAAGTTGGTGACTACCGCCAAAGGCGCGGGATTGTTGGAAACACGCGGCTGCGCGGCGGCTGCGCTTTTGATGATGTCCAGCGCCTTAATCAAATCGGAATGATAGGCAACCTGTATATTGAACGCCTGCTGCAATTCGCGGCTGGTATAAGATTCGTTGACCACCATCGAGGTAACGAACGTCTCGTTCGGAATCAGCGCCTCCGTACCGTTGGCATTGCGCAGCACGACGAAACGCGAGGTAATTTTGGTGACATAGCCGGTAAAGTTGTTGACCGTCAAACGGTCATTCATGCGGATGGAGCGGTCGCCTAAAATAATAAAGCCCGAAATATAGTTGCTCGCCACTTTTTGCAGACCGAAACCGATACCGACCCCCAACGCACCGCCGAACACCGACAATACCGTCAAATCAATCCCCACCAGCGGCAGCGCAATCAAGACCGCCAACACCATCATCACCGTTTTGACGACTTTGGACAAAATCATGCTCAGATTGGTATCCAAGCTGCTCTTCTCCAAATGTCCGCCGATAACTCGAGCCAGCCACGACGCACCTATCATCAGGAGGCCGACCCACAAAATCCCGTTCAGAATCGTCAGCAGGCTGAGCCTGCCCGAACCGACCGAGAAACTGATGCCGTCCAGCACCTCCAAAATCTTATCGTCCAAACCCGACAGCCAAAGCACGAACCCTATCCACAAAACCATGGATACCGCCCGCTCCAGCCAGTCGGTCAGTTTGTTTTGCGGCAAAGCGGCATGAACCACCGCCACGCTGACCCGAATCAGAATCATCCAGCGCGCCGCCAAAATCAGCAGATGCAGCCATACCGCGCGAAATTCCGTCAGATTGCAGACAAACAAAGCCGCCGCGCCGAAAATCATCATCAGCACCGGCCACAAAATCCTTCTGCCGATATGCCTCAAAAGCGCGAAGCTGCCGTGTTCCGAAAAGAAATAACGGTCGTTGAGGCGGTTTGACAGCCAAAACGCCGCCACCATCAGCATCAAGACACCGACCAGCTCTATCCAGCCCGAAACCTGTCCGAAGTTGCGCTCCACCAAGCTCGATGTAAACGCCTGACGCGCAAACAAATCATGCAAAATACTGTCCATCCGCCCTGTTTTTTATTAAAAATCAAAGCTGAGATTATATAGCAGCCATTAAATTCCGCCACATCCGTTTACCACCCCGAGGTCGTCTGAAAAACATCGCGGCTTCCAATCAAGTATGCACCATTCCGCAGCCCTACCCTCCCTGACGCCAAACAAATTCAAAGCCGCTTCAAGCAGATAGCCGAAACCGTCCGGCTTTACCCTTGCCAAAGCCGGACAAGAAAACTATAATCCCAAACTTATCGAGTCGGAGTGTGGCGCAGTCTGGTAGCGCACTTGCATGGGGTGCAAGGGGTCGAAGGTTCGAATCCTTTCACTCCGACCAAAGATTCAACAGCCCGGTCATTTTTGACCGGGCTGTTTTTTTGCCTTGACTGTCTCAAATCTTATATCTCAAGCGTTTCAATCAAAAGGTCGTCTGAAAACCCCGAATCCGAGTTTTCAGACGACCTTTTTATTATCCGCAAAGCTTACAGATAGAATTTTTCAACCACTTTCAAATTGTCGTCCAATTTGTACACCAGTGGCTGACCGGTCGGGATTTCCAAGCCCATGATGTCTTCGTCGGAAATGCCTTCGATGTGTTTGGCCAACGCGCGCAGGGAGTTGCCGTGTGCCGCAACCAATACACGCTTGCCGCTCAAGATGGCCGGAGCGATTTGGTCTTCCCAGAAAGGCAGGACGCGCTCGAGAGTCACTTTGAGGTTTTCGCCATCAGGTACGACATCGCTAGGCAGGTTGGCATAGCGGCGGTCGTTGTGGGCGGAGTGAGGGTCTTTAGGATCGAGCAGCGGAGGCAGGGTGTCGTAGCTGCGGCGCCAGATGTGGACTTGCTCGTCGCCGTATTTTTCGGCGGTTTGTTTTTTGTCCAAACCTTGCAGTTGGCCGTAGTGGCGTTCGTTCAGCCTCCAGCTTTTGATTTGCGGCACGAACAGTTGGTCGGATTCTTCCAAAACGATGTTGCAGGTTTTAATCGCGCGGGTCAGGACGGAAGTGAAGGCGATGTCGAACTCGTAGCCTTTTTCCTTCAGTTTTTTACCGGCGGCGGCAGCTTCGGCAAGCCCCTGCTCGCTCAGTTTCACATCGCGCCAGCCTGTAAACAGGTTTTTCGCGTTCCATTCGCTTTGTCCGTGACGGATAAATACCAATTCCATGTCGTATGCTCCAATTTGAGGTCGGTAGAAGGGGCTATTTATAACATATTTCGGCTGCTTCTGCAGTCGGGGCAGGGCGATGCTTGTTCTTTATCAAGACTTGCGGCGTATTGTTTTGCCGCACATTCCCCTACCCTTGCAGTCGTAATGTTTCCAAACAAATTAAAGGTCGTCTGAAAACCCTGTTTCAAGTTTTCAGACGACCTTTTCAACCTGGCATCAAGGCATTAGGACTCGACGGGGATGATGCCGATTTTTGCCTGCCATTGGCGCGGGGCGGTGGCGTGGATGGATTCGCCTTTGCTGTCCACGGCGACGGTTACGGGCATGTCTTTGACTTCAAACTCGTAAACTGCTTCCATGCCCAATTCGGGGAACGCCAAGACTTTGGAGGATTTGATGGCTTTTGCCACGAGGTATGCCGCGCCGCCGACTGCCATGAGGTACACGGCTTTGTTGTCGGCGATGGCTTCGCAGGTGGCTGCACCGCGCTCGGATTTGCCGATCATGCCCAAGAGGCCGGTTTGTTCGAGCATTTGGCGGGTGAATTTGTCCATGCGGGTGGCGGTGGTCGGGCCTGCCGGACCGACTACTTCGTCGCCGACCGGATCGACGGGGCCGACGTAGTAAATCAGGCGGTTGGTGAAATCGACGGGCAACTCTTCGCCTTTGTCGAGCATATCGACGAGGCGTTTGTGCGCGGCATCGCGGCCGGTAAGGATTTTGCCGTTCAGCAGCAATACGTCGCCGGTTTTCCAGCTGGCAACTTCTTCTTTGGTCAGTTTGTCGACATCGATGCGTTTGCCGTTGTCGGGGCTGTAAGTCAAATCGGGCCAGTCTTCAACGCGCGGCGGGGTCAGTTCGACCGGACCGGAGCCGTCCAATTCGAATTCGACGTGGCGGGTGGCGGCGCAGTTCGGAATCATGGCAATCGGTTTGGATGCGGCATGGGTCGGGTAATCGAGGATTTTGACGTCCAATACGGTGGTCAGTCCGCCCAAACCTTGTGCGCCGATGCCCAGCGCGTTGACTTTTTCAAAGAGTTCGAGGCGCAGGGCTTCGGTGGTGGACAATTCTGCACCTGACGCGGCTTTTTCCTGCAATTCTTGAATGTCGATGTGGCTCATCAGGGATTCTTTTGCCATCAGCACGGCTTTTTCGGGCGTACCGCCGATACCGATGCCCAAAATGCCGGGAGGACACCAGCCCGCGCCCATGGTCGGGATGGTTTTCAATACCCAATCAACGATGTTGTCGGAAGGATTAAGCATGGCGAGTTTGGATTTGTTTTCAGAGCCGCCGCCTTTTGCCGCGCAGGTTACTTCGACTTTGTCGCCCGGTACGATGCTCATGTGGATGACGGCGGGGGTGTTGTCTTTGGTGTTTTGGCGTTTACCGGCAGGATCGGCGAGGACGGACGCGCGCAGGGTGTTGCCTTCCCAAGTGTAGGCACGGCGTACACCTTCGTTAACCATCTCTTCCACGCTCATGTCCGCATCCCATTGGACGTTCATGCCGACTTTGAGGAAGACGGTTGCGATACCGGTGTCTTGGCAGATGGGGCGGTTGTTTTCGGCACACATGCGGCTGTTGACCAAAATCTGCGTCATCGCGTCTTTGGCAGCGGGATTTTCTTCCTTCTGCCACGCCTTATAGAGCGCGTCGATGTAGTCTTTCGGATGGTAATAGCTGATGAATTGGAAGGCATCGCAGATACTTTGGATAAAGTCTTCTTGCTTGATGACGGTCATGATTGTGTTCCTTTTCATATGGTAGGGAGGGTTTGTTAGCTTTTTTATAGAGGCCGTTTTTCAGACGACCTTAATCGGTGTAATAGTGCTGTCAATCGATATGAGGCGACAATATGATTTTTATAATCCATTGATTTTCATAAAACTTAATAACCTATCATTTCACTCGGATGATGATAACGGATATTGTCGGCAATATTTACCGGTAGAAATAAAACTACAATTAATCTGTCCACTCAAATTCCAAAGGGTCGTCTGAAAAGGCTGGATTCACCGCCGTAATGAACCTTACTAATAACATGAATTTAAAAAGAAACAATTACTTTTCAGACGACCTGTCTTTCTTTTTTCAACCATACACAAATGTAAAAGCCGTGTCATTCTACCCACGATGATTTTTGATGGAAGTCAAATTTAGCCGTTTTTCTGAAATTTTATAACACCATTTGCATTTACTTACACTTTGAAAATTTATCCAATAAATACATAGATATATGCTTTTATATCAAGTACTTAATAATGATATTTACTCGTATTTCAAAACGGTTTTTAGCAGTTATTCCTTTATCGTAAGTTTATTTTATCTTACAAAATAACAAGATGACACAAAGGTCGTCTGAAAACCGCTGTTTTTTGTTCACAATCCGCTCCTACCCTGCCTTTAAGACTCCGCCATCATCAAAAAATCCAAATTCTGATACACTAACAAAAGACAGTCAGGCATTGATTTATAATATGTTTCCTGAAAAATATACGCACTTCTAAAAATTTTGTAATAAAAATACACACATCCAATTTCCCCTATCTCATTCCACAGGACACTACCATGAGTGAAAACTTGTTAACCCTGACCATAGACGGCCACGAGGTCAAAGCCTCCGCCGACTCGTCAATCATTCAGGCCTATGCCCGTTCCGGCAGCGCGATTACCGCCAACGTCGGCTGCATGGGGCAAGGCGTGTGCGGTTC
>ERZ772795.123-NODE-123-length-13525-cov-11.2587_pt1 | contig 13525 bp, 15 predicted proteins | sample MGYA00511346_ERZ772795 | MGnify/ENA primary metagenome ERZ772795 (study PRJEB29015, sample SAMEA2738032) | human oral metagenome | biome: human oral; feature: human-associated habitat; material: saliva | place: China | collected 2245 ... | reverse complement strand
CACAGGCTATAGCAATCACAAACAGATTGCTCCCTGTTTCTTCTCCCTTGTTCACCACGGAAATCATGAGAAGATTCGATGCTATGATCAACGTAGAACAGATGATAAAAAAGGATTTCTTATTCATATAGGATACCTCAAATAATATAACATCCAACTTATTAAAAGTCAGGCTGGATAAAGAGAAAATTTATCTGTTAGCTTCTGCAAATTGAAACATTGTTTTTGTATTCACGAGGAATACTTTTTTTATTTTCGTCCTGTTAGAATATCGTATGCTTGTACTCCATCAAGCAACCCCATTCCATTAGATAGTATGTTGTCTAACTCCTCCATCTTTTCATCTGAAAATGTTATTTTTCAGCGTTGATTACTTTTTCATAGGTTGCTATCGTCCTTGACAGCACCATCTTCCATATTCTTCTCCAAGTGACTTCTTTTTCCTTGCCATTTCTTACCCCTTTATTTTACATTTTTTTAGTTCTGATTGTTGTTTTTCTTTCTCTTCGTCTTCTTTTATTTTGTTATGTCGTTCTTTCATAGTTTCTAAAATAAAGAATGTGAAGGATATAGTAAATGGAGCGCCTACATATTCTATAACATACTTCCAATTCCCGAAGCATTGACTAAAATAAGAAAAGAAAGATACAATTATCAAATAGGTAACTAAAACTGCTGTCATTCCACGTAATTCTTTCTTAAATATTGCACGTACTGTACGACTCATTTTCTTTCTCCTTTTACTGTTTTCTACTTCCGCTAATACTAACTACTTACCATACTTTTTTACCTATACATCAACTACTATTTAATTCTCTAAAAGTGGTTAGTTTTCTCCTCTATAAGAGTTGATATTCCACTTTCGACTACAACCTTAACAATGTTAGTATACTACTATTCTTTGAAATTTTCCATCCAAATCATAAATAGTCATCAAAACATCTTGAGGCGTTAAAATAATCGAAAAAGAAAGCATTTCGGAAATACTTGACCTTTTATCATTCAGTTCATATACAGTTATAATCTTTTATATATAAAATAAATACACCTATCTTCTCACTCTTGTCTATAGGCAAATGTTAGCTATATGTTATTACAAACAAATAATATCATTGCACCTGTTTACCATCTATTTTTATTTATGAATTTTTTGTTTCACTTTAATCATTATAGAAGCCATAAAAAACGCGACAGCTAGCCGAATCAGTTGGTAACTTTCTTCCTCTCCTGTTTTCGGTAATAATTTTTCATTCGAAGTAATAGATTCGCTTACATAATCAGTCCCCTTAACATCAGTTGAAGGAGTTTTATTTTCTTGAGCAGCATCAAAAATAGGTTTGGGAGTTTCCAATTGATTCTTATTGTCTAACATTGCTAAATTGTCAGATTGAGTAGTTTTAGCTTTAGTAGTTGAGTTTGTACTCTCCTCTTTCCCACTATTTTCACTATTAGAATTGGAATTAGCATTGGATATTTTCATTTCGGTTCTTTTTTCATCACTCATACCTTTGCTGTCGCTTACAACTTTATCACTAATACTCATGCTGTCATTTCTGGTTTTCTCATCACGGACACTTTCAGTTACTGTTTCCTCAGAAGATTTCACTGTCTCCGTTTGCTTAGGTGAGTTTCTCGAGTACATATAATCATACACCTGTTGTGCAGTTGCTCCGCCACCAACCCATCCAGATATCGGATGTCCATTTTTTAAATACAAAATTGTTGGTGTTCCTGGAATACCGACTTTTTTAAATAGAAACTCTCTCGCTTCCCCATCAAAATCCTTACCATCCAAATCATAATATTCTAACTTCTTTTCAATCAAGTTATTAAATTCTTTCAATTCAGGAGAAAATTGACGACAATGAGAGCAAGTTTTTCTACCAAAATAAATAGTATGTTCCAATTGATCCTCTGTAAAAGATTGACGAACGGCTTCAATATCTATCTTTTTAAAGTCCGTAACATTCTTCTCATACTCTTCTGGGGTTACAACAGAAGGCTTATGCTCCACCTTTTCCTTAGCCGATGGCAAATCTGGTGCCACAAGAGAACTATCATTCGCCCGAATAGATGAAGTAGTAGGCTGCTCTTCTGCATATACAACACCCGTAGTAATAGATGCAAATACAAGTGGTACAAGTAATAGCGATTTTATCTTTTGATTCTTCATAAGAATACTCCTTTACATTTGTTATCTTTATCTTACCTTATTTAAGATTACAAATTCATATAAATCTTAAATGGTCATCGAAACATCTTGAATTGCAAAAAAAATCATTATAAAAGGGTAAGTATTTCGAAAACACTTATCCCTTTATACTTCATTAAGCTCTACTTTTTATAATACTTCAAGCCCCACATAAGCAGAAGCATGATAAGCAAGCAGAGAATATCACCAATATAAGCGATTAATTGTTGGTATAATTTTCCTGCTGTGATACTTCTATACAAACAAATAATAGACATCAATCCTGTCAAGCCGATGAATATAAGTTGATTGGTTCTAGGACTAACCAAATCATCATCTTCAAACTCTCTTATCCTAACAGTAACTAAGATAAAAACCAAGTTGATAATCACTCAAAGAAATTGGAAAACTAAGGAAAAATTTAAAAACTGACGAAATAGAAACAAATAAGTAGAGACAAGCAAGGGCAACTACCCTAGTAGCACTCTCGCAAGGAAGATGTTCCGTATTTATCAAGAAAAGTTTTCATTTCTTTGTTCCTTTTCTATCTAACAGTTCAAAGCACTGTATATAACCTCTGTTACGTAGCTATGTGACGTTATTTAAAGATTAAATAGATAAGAAAAAGAGACACGTAATAGTAGCATTCATTAAGCCATGTACAACTACACAGGAATATAGATTTCTTTGCTTTATATAAAGACAACCCAATACAAGTCCTGTCACAAGATGCTGAGAAATAATCTCTCCATCATGAGCAAATCCAAAAAGAACAGCTGAAAGAAAGACAGCAAAAATAGGAGAATATTTTTCTAAAGTTCCTAAAATGATTCCTCTAAAGAGCATCTCCTCCAAAAGAGGTTGAGTAAAAGCAGTTGACAACCAAAATAGAACTGTATAAAAGAAACCACTAGTTTCCAAATGTTGAAAAAAGCTCAAAGAACTTGTATTATCATGGGCTTTTCCAAGGACGGTAGTAAAAAATATAAAACTAACTACTAAAATTAGATTAGCCAGATAAGCAAAAATAATCCATCTCAATTCTACCCACTTGATTGGTAAGCGATCTAAAGTAGTCTCATCCCCCCATCTCTTAACAAGATATACAATAATTGTTAAACATATAAAGAAAGATAAAAAGTAGACACCTACACCGAATACTTCTCCTATCACTCCGTCATAAAATCGTCTCACAACAGTTAATGGTACAACTTGAATAGCAAAAGTAAGTAAAAAGCAAGTAAGCACTTTTATAAAGATAAAACTTATGTTCTTCATAGTTTATCCTTTCTTTAATGTCTAGATGATTTTTTAGCATTGTCCCCTGTTTGTAGATTTGCTAATTCCATCTATGAAACCACAAATTGATCCAAGAAGTTGGTCGTAATTAGGAATTAAGGAAGTCCACCAAGGCATTCCACCTCCTTGAACTTGTATTAGTTTTTCTGCACTTAAAGTTTCAAAATATTTATTTTTCATGATATTATCTCCTTAGATACACAGTGGGCACATCGCATGCTATCTTCTTTGATTTTCAACATACAAATCAAATCCATCTCTTACTAAACTACCTACTCTATACCAGAATCCGTATGAATTATCTCCACCTTCAACGCAAGCAAGCATTTCAGTATCCATAACAGAAAATTGTGATATCATTTTTGTATCCATGACAAATACTCCTTTTTAAAAAAACTAAAATAAATCAGAATAGAATCCTCATAATTTTACTATAAGTCTTACCAACTTAGTCCCAATTTATCACCAACCATACCTCCTAAGCATGTTAATCCACCCCCAATTGCACCAATGTGTGCTCCAACAAATGCACCAGCAAGTCCAGCTACTCCTAAAGTGGCCAAACCTGCTCCAGTTCCACCAGTTATAGCTCCCGTAATGACTCCTCCAATCAGTGCATTTTGACAATCAGTGGAGCTATACCCCCCTTCAACTTTCGCAAGCATTTCAGTATCCATAACCTCTAACTGTGACAACATTTTTGTATTCATGATGAATACCTCCTTTTTATTTTCAATTTGTTACAAAGTCTTAAATTCAATAAACAAATAGATTTTTTATAGTATCTTTTTGATTTTCTTAAAAAAGTATATACGTCTACTATCTTCTTAAAGGTAGCAGTACCTATTTTTTAGTCTAAGATTTCAATAATCTTGAGTATCTAAAATATCTTAATTTCGTTATTCTCCTTGCAATAAAAAGTTTTACTATACTATTTATTAACTTGCAGAAAGCAAAAAATATTAGTAAATAATAGTTTATAGTTAAGTTTTTTATTCCTACCAATCCATCAACTAAGTAAAGCATCAACGATTACATAAACTATTGATAATATAATTAAAATTTTGCTAACTATCTTATTCTCATCATTCTTAGATAACTTTGATATTTTGTAAGTAAGTAAATAAGACAGTAAATTAATAGCGATAATAATACTATATTTAAGAATCATAATCTTACAAAGAGGACATAATTCCTGAACCTACACAAATAAGTGTTGCTGCTCCCCCAGTTATCGGACCAGTCGCAGCAGCTAATAGTACTGCTCCAATACAACCACCGATTGCAGACCCTAAATTGCCTCCTCCACTAACTATTTCGAGTTCTTCATTATCCATAACAGAAAATTGTGACATCATTTTTGTATCCATGACAAATACTCCTTTTTTATTTTTAATTTTTGTCCTGTTGCAACTTTGACAAGTTTAGTATATCATCGTTTTTTAAAGTTTTTCATCCAAATCTTGAATTGTCATCGAAACGTCTTAAATTAGCTTTTTTATTTCAAAATCATCTCTATTTTTTTAAAGAAAGATGTGCTCTAAACATTTTTTGACCATTCAGGAAGTTTCAATGACGATTCAAGATTTTATAAAGCATGAAATTGTTTTTATGTCATAATAGACCTATCCACTATATGAAAGGAATTGCCTATGACTTCTTATAAACGTACATTTGTTCCTCAAATAGATGCTAGAGACTGCGGTGTTGCTGCCTTAGCCTCGATTGCTAAATTCTATGGTTCAGATTTTTCTCTAGCTCACTTGAGAGAACTTGCAAAGACCAATAAAGAAGGGACGACTGCTCTTGGCATTGTAAAAGCCGCTGATGAAATGGGCTTTGAAACAAGACCTGTTCAAGCAGATAAAACTCTCTTTGACATGAGTGATGTCCCCTATCCATTTATCGTTCACGTTAACAAAGAAGGAAAACTCCAACATTACTATGTTGTCTATCAAACAAAGAAAGACTATCTGGTTATTGGTGATCCTGACCCTTCTGTAAAAATCACCAAAATGTCAAAAGAACGCTTTTTCTCTGAATGGACTGGAGTAGCTATTTTTATAGCTCCCAAACCTAGCTATCAACCCCATAAAGATAAAAAGAATGGTCTACTAAGCTTCCTTCCTCTGATTTTCAAACAAAAATCTCTCATTGCTTACATTGTTCTCTCAAGCTTATTGGTCACTATTATCAATATCGGTGGTTCTTATTATCTCCAAGGAATCTTGGATGAATACATTCCAAATCAGATGAAATCAACTTTAGGAATCATCTCAGTTGGTCTGGTTATAACCTATATCCTCCAGCAAGTCATGAGTTTCTCCCGAGATTATCTCCTAACTATTCTGAGTCAGAGATTAAGCATTGATGTGATTTTATCCTATATCCGCCATATTTTTGAACTTCCTATGTCTTTCTTTGCGACACGTCGTACAGGAGAAATCATTTCACGGTTCACAGATGCTAACTCTATTATAGATGCCTTGGCTTCTACCATTCTTTCTCTTTTTCTGGATGTTTCTATTCTGATTCTTGTAGGAGGCGTCTTACTGGCACAAAACCCTAATCTCTTCCTTCTTTCTCTTATTTCTATTCCTATATACATGTTCATCATCTTTTCTTTTATGAAGCCTTTCGAAAAAATGAACCATGATGTCATGCAAAGTAATTCTATGGTTAGCTCTGCCATCATTGAAGATATCAACGGGATTGAAACTATAAAGTCGCTCACGAGTGAAGAAAATCGCTATCAAAATATAGACAGTGAATTTGTAGATTATTTGGAAAAATCCTTTAAGCTCAGTAAATATTCTATTTTACAAACGAGTTTAAAGCAGGGAACAAAATTAGTTCTGAATATCCTTATCCTATGGTTTGGCGCTCAATTAGTCATGTCAAGTAAAATTTCTATCGGTCAGCTGATTACCTTTAACACACTTCTTTCTTACTTTACAACTCCTATGGAAAATATTATCAACCTCCAAACCAAACTCCAATCTGCGAAGGTCGCTAATAACCGTTTGAACGAAGTCTATCTAGTCGAATCTGAATTTCAAGTTCAAGAAAACCCTGTTCATTCACATTTTTTGATGGGCGATATTGAATTTGATGACCTTTCTTATAAGTATGGTTTTGGACGAGATACCTTAACAGATATTAATCTCACGATTAAACAAGGAGATAAGGTTAGCCTAGTTGGAGTTAGTGGTTCTGGCAAAACAACTTTAGCCAAAATGATTATCAATTTCTTTGAACCCTACAAAGGACATATTTCCATCAATCATCAGGATATTAAAAACATTGATAAAAAAGTCTTGCGCCGTCATATTAATTACCTACCCCAACAAGCCTATATCTTTAATGGATCTATTTTGGAAAACTTAACCTTGGGAGGAAATCATATGATTAGCCAAGAAGATATTCTAAGAGCTTGTGAATTAGCTGAAATCCGTCAAGATATTGAAAGAATGCCTATGGGCTATCAAACTCAGCTCTCTGATGGAGCTGGTCTATCAGGAGGACAAAAGCAACGAATCGCCCTCGCTCGTGCTCTTTTAACTAAAGCTCCTGTTTTAATACTAGATGAAGCTACTAGCGGTCTTGATGTCTTGACTGAGAAAAAAGTTATAGATAATCTTATGTCCCTAACTAATAAAACCATTCTCTTTGTAGCCCATCGTCTCAGTATAGCCGAACGAACCAACCGTGTCATTGTTCTTGACCAGGGGAAAATCATTGAAGTTGGTAGTCACCAAGAGTTAATGCAGGCGCAAGGCTTCTACCAGCATCTATTCAATAAATAAGGAGAATGTCATGAATCCTAATCTTTTTAGAAGCGTCGAGTTTTATCAGAGACGTTACCATAACTATGCGACAGTGTTAATTATACCTCTTTCATTACTGTTTACTTTCATCTTGATTTTCTCCCTTGTTGCCACAAAAGAAATTACTGTTACTTCCCAAGGAGAAATCGCCCCTATAAGTGTCATTGCGTCCATTCAGTCAACCAGTGATAATCCTATCCTTGCTAATCATTTAGTGGCAAATCAAGTAGTTGAAAAAGGGGACTTACTCATCAAATACTCTGAAACAATGGAAGAAAGTCAGAAAACTGCCTTAGAAACTCAATTACAAAGACTTGAGAAGCAAAAAGAAGGACTTGGAATTTTGAAACAAAGCTTAGAGAAAGCGACTGATCTTTTTTCTGGCGAGGATGAGTTTGGCTACCATAATACCTTTATGAATTTTACTAAACAATCCCATGATATTGAACTGGGTATAACAAAGACTAACACTGAGGTTTCAAATCAAGCTAATCTTGCCAATAGCAGTTCATCAGCCATCGAACAAGAAATTACAAAAGTTCAACAACAGATTGGAGAATATCAAGAGCTGAGAGATGCTATCATAAATAAAAGAGCACGCTTACCAACTGGCAATCCACACCAGTCAATTTTGAATCGTTACCTTGTTGCCTCACAAGGACAAACACAAGGAACTGCAGAAGAGCCATTTTTATCTCAAATTAATCAAAGTATTGCAGGTCTTGAATCATCTATCGCAAGCCTCAAAATTCAGCAAGCTGGGATTGGAAGTGTAGCAACTTATGATAATAGTTTAGCAACCAAAATTGAAGTACTCCGCACTCAGTTTTTACAGACAGCCTCACAACAGCAACTAACCGTAGAGAATCAATTAACAGAATTAAAAGTACAGCTAGATCAAGCGACACAGCGCTTGGAAAACAATACCTTAACCGCACCAAGTAAAGGTATCGTTCATCTGAACAGCGAATTTGAAGGTAAAAATAGAATTCCAACGGGTACAGAAATTGCTCAAATATTCCCTGTCATCACAGATACAAGAGAAGTACTAATCACTTACTACGTATCTTCTGACTATCTACCTCTACTAGATAAAGGACAAACTGTAAGATTAAAACTGGAGAAGATTGGAAATCACGGCATTACCATCATCGGTCAACTTCAGACAATTGATCAAACTCCTACCAGAACAGAGCAAGGAAATCTCTTTAAACTAAGCGCTCTTGCAAAACTATCTAATAGGGATAGTAAACTCATCCAATATGGCTTACAAGGTCGCGTCACTAGTGTAACTGCAAAGAAAACATATTTTGATTATTTCAAAGATAAAATTTTAACACATTCTGATTAATTTTCAGATAACACTCTATAACCATTTATTATCTTATCAAAAAGGAGAATCATAACATGGATAAGAATCAAAACCTAACTTCATTTCAAGAACTAACAACTACTGAACTCAATCAAATTACAGGTGGAGGATGGTGGGAAGATTTCTTATATAGATTTTATGTAGTTGAACAAAGCAATACAAAAGGATCTAATCAACCAGTGCAACTATAAAAAATAATACCGAGAAACAAGAACTCTCGGTATTATTTTTTATCATTCTGTATATATACAGTAAACACCTGACGAAAGACTTGATTTTGACAAGTGGTATTTAGACTGGTATTGGGATGACTTTCCACAATTTTCATTACAGTATAGAGACCAACCCCTCTCTCCTCCCCTTTAGAACTTGCTCCAAAGGAGAAGATTTCAGAAATATCTATGCTCTCTTCTTTGATGGAGTTTTCGATGATAAAGGTCTCCTGTGCTCCATTTTTTAAAAAGGCGATTGAAACATGAGGTTGACTGGCCTCTGCACTGGCTTCGATAGCATTGTCACAAAGGATAGACACAATGGTTAGAAAATCAAGTAGACTCATCCCCTCGACTTGAATCTCCTCTGGAACTTCGACATTAAAGACAATGTTCTGATTTCTAGCTTTTATAAATTTTCCTGCTAGAAGGCTTTTGAGGGCACGGTCACGAACATTTACCAATCTTCCCAGGTCATATTTATTGTCCTGCAATTTTTCACTAGAATCCTTTAAGACCGAGTCGTAGACCTCTTTTATCTGCTCCATATCCTCCTCTTCAATGCCCAGACGTAAGCTGGTCAAGAGGTTGGTGTAGTCATGGCGAAAACTCCGTACCTCCTTGTAAAGTTCCTCTATATGCCGACTATAGCGTTCCATATCCCTGTAGCGCAAGGTCTGCTCTTGGTCCAATCTCTCATGGAGTTTGCCCTTCAAATAGGTATCCAATTTCTTGATAATCCCCATAAAAAAGAGTAGGTAAAATACTAGGATGAGATGGCGAACAGTCGTTGATTGAATCCCCTGTTCATATTCAAAGTAAGACAGACTTTGCATGACTAGAAAGTAGGCACCCATTATCCAGTTAATCTTAGTCAGGGACTTTTGAAAACCTGTATCAAGAATCTCCTTTCTCAAACTAGTAAAATCATAATCCAACCATTTCAAAAAGGCTAGAGAAATGAAGAAATTGAAAATTATGATACATAATCCAGTAAATGAGTAGTCATTATATACTTGCTCTTGCCCCAAAAATGGAAGCACAAAATAGGAGACTCCTCTATAAAAGAGATTCACCAATATCATTGGAAAGAGACCATAAAAGAAAAGGAGTTTTTTAGGAAGCCCTCTTAACAATATGAGAGACAAGCTGAGGCCGAACAAGGGTTCTATAAAGTATGACAGATAGTCAGTCAAGACTAAATAATTAAAAGTTGTAACAATTGCTGCTAGAAGAAATTTTAGAAGAAAGGCCTTAAAAATTCTATCGAAAGTGAGACTAATTCCATCTACCTTAAAGAACATGATAATTTCTAGCCCAATAATAGCTAGTGAATACAATATCATCCAAAAAATATACATAAATTCTCCTCACTCAGTGTAAGTTATTGATAGCCTCAGACACTTCCCTGACCTTATAACGCGCTATCATACAGCTTCCACCATTGGGAAAGTAAAGCAGTTTTTCTTTCTTATCCAAACGAACTACATTGGCAGGATTGATGAGAAAAGAGCGGTGGCACTGCAAGAGACGGGGCTCCTGCTTGAAAACCTCCTCTAAACTCGCTGTAAATTCCAGCCTGTCTGTCTTAGTATAGAGAATAACACGATGGGCTCTGGGCGACGTTTCGAGATAGTAAACCTCTTTAAAAGGATACTGGAATTGGGCAAATTTTGATTTAAAGTAAAAGCAATCTTCCGCCAGACTTTTACTGTCTTGACTATTGGCATAGAGGAGGGCTGTCTCGATCCGAGATTCAAACTCCTCTGCCGACAAGGCCTTATCAATGTAGTCCAAAGCAGACACTTGGTAGCGAAAGGACAGGGGCATAAACTCCGAGTGAGTCGTCACAAAGACAATCAGGGCATAAGGGTCTCGATCTCGAATCTTTCTAGCCACTTCCAGCCCCTTCATCTCCTCATTTCGAATCTCAATATCCAAAAAGAATAGCTGATGGGCCCCCTTCTCATGCGCCTCTGCCAGCAGTTGGTCTGGCTTGCCAAAGACCTCAAAAGAGCTGGGAGTGATATGATGTTCTTTCAAGAGTTTCTCAATTGTCGTTTCAATTCTAGCTTGTTGGGAAAAATCATCTTCTAAAACAAATATTCTCATCTTCTTACTCTCCTTCTTTCAACCATTTTTGACGAATTTCTCTATAGCGACGTCTAGCATACTTGACAGCGTATTGACCTTCTTCTCCAAGAAAAAGGATTCTTTCTTGAAAATCAATCGATTTTAATTTATCAAGATTAACCAAACAATTTCGATGACATCTCATCAAGGTTTCTCCATATTGGTTCTCAAGATTACTTAAATTTTGAACCATATTAAAACTAGCTTCTTCTGTAACAATCTGTACGGTATGGGCTTTAGTTGGATGTGTTTGGATATAGTAGATATCGTCGACATTTACTTTATAGACTGTTTTCTGTGTCTGAATAATCATATGTTTCATTGGATTCTCCTCCTAATACTCTTCGAAAATCAAATTCAAACCACGTCAGCTTTACCTTGCCGTACTCAAGTACAGCCTGCGGCTAGCTTCCTAGTTTGCTCTTTGATTTTCATTGAGTATAAGAAAAGAATAACAGAAAAGTTCTTACACAAGCCCACCAAATCCTAAACAGGCCTTCAAGGCTCCTGAATGGTATCTTATTCCTCAAATAAGCATGATAATCTTACAACTATTTTATCATAAAATCTTAACAGTACCATTCAGGAAATTTCAAGTACAATTAAAGATTTGAATAAAAAAAAAAGAGTTAAAAGTGATAGACTATGATTATAGAAAGACTATGTTTGCAATAACTTTAAAAATCATCAAAAAAGGAGGGGTGCATATGATTTATTCACATCCACCATGATTAACACCCTATACATATACTCTATTGCAATTGACGTAAATATAACAAGGAGAAAATTATGGCCAAGTCAAATAAAACAAAACAATTAACATCAATCGAACTTTCTCATATAAATGGCGGTAATATTCCATATGGATGGTATTCTCCGTTTCATATGATTAGCGATAATGTACTATGTAGAAATGGATATTCATATAATAAAGCTAATCTTGATAATGGTAAATGTATCATTGATTGGGGCAACATAGTTGGCAATGTTGCTAATAATATAGGTGCCTCACTAGGAGATTTACACAATCCCTTACCTTAAAATATAAATTATATAGGAGGTCACGTAAATGACAAATCCCATCAAAACAGCTCAGACTTTGATTACGGACTTAAACAAAGCCTACCAAGCATGCAAACAGGCAACCGCTGACGACGTCCGCTTTCAGGAGCAATTAAACTCTATTCTTGGCTTTCTAGCCAAGGCTGAGACAGTGGATAATCGAGTCTTGATTGAACTGGAAAAATTTTACCAGACTTCCAGTCTTCTCATGGGACTCAGCGCCCTCAATCCAGATGCTCCTACTCGCGCCGCTTGGCGGGCCTATGACCGCTTCCACTTTGACCAAGTCAAGACCAAGTTGAGTCTCTACGGACCAACCATTATCTTGTAGAAAATAAAAGAAGTTGAGACAAACTGAACTCAACTTCTTTTTTAATATCATATAAGCAATATTAGTCCTGCATCTGACGTTTGACCTGATAAGGTAAGTACAAGACTAGTAAAACCAAACCAGCTCCTAGTAAGGCTAGAAGGGCTAGTTTTTCTTGGAAAGTCACAAGACCGACAACTAATTCCACAAATAAAACAAAACTGGTCAATCCTCGTACTACCGCCTGCAAGCCTTTTTCCTTTTGCCCCTTCTCCAGCGGAAAAAGTTGGGTCAAATACTGGTAGTCAAAGGCGTGATAGAGAGCCAGCAACTGGAAGAGCAAGAGGTAGTTAAAGAGAACCACCACTGCTGTCGCAATCCAAGCTTGTTCGATAAAGACCTGCGCCAACAAAGAAAGCAAGAGAAGACGGAGACTGAGGGCAAAGAGATCTCCATTTCGCAGATAAGAACGAAGATAAAGATTTTGCCAAATCTTCCCAGGCACCTTCTGAACAGCCTTTAGTATAAAGTCCAGATAGGCACGACGTTTGACGCTGTTTGAAATCCCCTTGACCTGGGTAAAGAGGGCAAAGAAACGAAGCAAGACTTGCTTACGCTTGCTTTCTTGGGAAATGACAAAGTCCCAGTCCAGTCCAGTTTCAGTGAAAAATTTGCTGGCCTTTTGACGAAAGAGGAAATATTTACCTATTCCCAATAAAAGCACATAGACCAGAAAAAGTGGCAAACCATAACCCATTGCCAAAAATAAAGGCGCAAATAACAGCAAGAAGAGGGTCTGAACAAAGAGCCAAAAGACTAGGGAAATGCCAGTTTGACGCTTAAGATGGAGCTTGATTTCCTCTTCTCCGACCAAGAGAAAGAGCTTGTCTGGAGCCTCCATATAGGTGGCAATTCCTCCCCAAAGCAAAAGTAAAACAGACGTAATTCCTACAAATAAAAGGATAGGCCAATGATTTTCAGGAAAATCTTGTAAGAGTTGACTGTACTGGTAGGCTAGAAAGCCCAGCAAGACAAGCAGGAACAAGACAAAGTGGTCATTAAGCACATAGCGCAGATAACCGACACACTCCTTACGAAAAGCCTGCTTTCTCTTTAAAA
>ERZ772795.121-NODE-121-length-13542-cov-7.61504_pt1 | contig 13542 bp, 11 predicted proteins | sample MGYA00511346_ERZ772795 | MGnify/ENA primary metagenome ERZ772795 (study PRJEB29015, sample SAMEA2738032) | human oral metagenome | biome: human oral; feature: human-associated habitat; material: saliva | place: China | collected 2245 ... | reverse complement strand
TACCTGAAGCAGGGCAACAGCCTGAAGGACCTGCCCTACGTGGCGCCGTTCTTCCCCGCGGGCCCAATTATCGCCTTCCTCATGTGCCTGGTCGTTATTGGTGGCCAGAACTACGAGGCGTTCCTGAGCGGTGACTGGGCTGGCGTGCTCAGCTCCTACATTGGTCTGCCCGTGATTATCGCGGTCTGGCTGGTGCACCGCGTGGTCACCCGTGACCGCATCATTCCGCTGGAGCAGATTGACGTAAGCGGCATCGAGGTTAAGGCTTCGAAGTAACGCGAACGCCAGCTGATAACGCCTGCGCCAGCTGATTGAATAAGCTGATACATAAAGAGCCGCCGGTTCCCCTTGCTGAGGGGAGCCGGCGGCTCTTTGCTATCCGCAGTTTATTCCGGACGGGTGAGCTAGGCTGTATGCCCTGCAGCTCTTAGGAGCCGCGGCGCGAGCGCAGAACGCTCAAACCCAGACCCGCACAAATCGCGGCAACACCAAGAACAACAATCACGCCAACACTGGATGCACCGGTGCTCGCCAGGGTAGCCTTCTTGGGGCTGCTCTCCTGAGCTAGATGATCCTTAGCAAGGCGGTCCTTTGCCAGGTTGTCCTTAGTCGAGTGGGCCGCGGTCACCGGAGCCTCCTGAGCGGGCTTGCTCTTGGGATGCGCCACGGTTGCGTCCTCCAGCTTGTCAGCGTTGGGGGTCTTATCGGCAACCGGCGCCGGAGTGACTGTTGCTTCCGGCAGCGCGGGGACGGTGGGTGCATCAGTGGGGTTTACGCCCACGGTTGCTTCCGGCAGCGCCGGGACGGTGGGTGCATCGGTCGGGTTCACGCCAACGGTTGCTTCGGGCAGGGGTGCCACGGTCGGCGCGTCGGTCGGGTTCACGCCCACGGTTGCCTCGGGCAGGGGAGCTACGGTGGGTGCGTCAGTGGGGTTGACGCCCACGGTTGCCTTGGGCAGGGGTGCTACGGTGGGTGCATCCGTCGGGTTCACACCGATAGTTGCCTCGGGCAGGGGTGCTACGGTGGGTGCATCCGTCGGGTTCACACCGATAGTTGCCTCGGGCAGGGGTGCTACGGTGGGTGCATCCGTCGGGTTCACACCGATAGTTGCCTCAGGCAGAGGTGCCACGGTCGGCGCGTCAGTGGGGTTCACACCCACGGTTGCTTCCGGTAGGGGTGCCACGGTCGGCGCGTCAGTCGGGTTTACACCAATGGTTGCCTCAGGCAGAGGAGCCACCGTCGGCGCATCCGTCGGAACCGCAGACACCACGGGCTCCTGCGCGAAAAGCTCAAGAGGCTTCTGAGCATCAAACGAGCCGTACTCAGCACCCTGAACGCCAGCCGCCATGGTGCCCGCAATGTACTTGTGAGAGGTATTCAGCGTCGCCGCGACATCCGCCGGAACCTTCACCTCCGTCTCAAAAGCACCGTTGTGAATCTGCGAAGCAGGCACGGTCACCTCAGCCACGAAGTGCATACCCGTCTGAGGAAAACGACCGGGAACCCACACATTCGTATCAGACACCACCACGCGCACACCGTGCGGGGTCGCCTCACCGGTGTAGCCGGTACCGCGCACCTTCAACACAGTCTCACCCTTGGTGTTCAAGCGCGGCGAATCCACCTGAAGAACCGGTGCGGCGCTATCCTTCACAACGTCCATGCGCAGCACCTGGCCGCCCGAATAATGGCCATCAACGGCGATATTAGCGACGAAGCTGTAGTTCTTCGCCGGGTCAATCAATTCTCCAGGAACGTAGTGGGTCGCAGTAGCTGTACCATCCTTGAACGGTCCCGCAACGTGCACCGTCTGAATCGGGTTCAGAAACGGGAAACCCCTATGGTTTGCCTCATGCAAGGCCGGGGAAAAAGCAGTAGTTTTCGCGGGCAGCTTCGTCGCCTTGAGCGTAATCTTGTTCAGACGCAGGGCGGTCTTCAGCTTACGGGTATTGGTCTCAACCTTGTAGTTGTAGACCGTAATAACCGGCGGGTTAACCGGATTCGGGGTATTAGCCGCTGCAACAGAAGGCAGAGCGCACAGGCTCAACGACGCGGCAAGAAGAACAGAAGCACCAGCGCTACCGTAGCGGCGGGAACGAGAAGAGTTAGCCATCATGAAGTTCCTTCTACATGAGTGATTGAGTAATCCGCACTCTTCCTGTATCGCGCCAAGTTGAGTGCGTATACGGTACCGCGACATCGCGGTTAAATACACCGTAACACGCGCCTAAACGCATGAACCGGACATAAGATAACTCGCCAAAATATTACGTAAAACCAACGCCTACAGGGCGCACAATAGGGCGGATGTATAAGACAAACACGCACTGTGCCGAGTGGAGGATACGGAAATGCTAGGGTAGAAAGATGCCCACGCAGAAGAACCCGCAGAACCGAGTAGAAGCAGCCCAGCCCACCGAACACAGCGCTACTGAGCACAGCGCCATCGACAGCACGCACCGCGTCGTGAACGTGTGTGCTGTAGCAATCCGCAACCGGGACGGGCACGTACTCACCGTGCGCAAGCAAGGCAGCAACGGGTTCATGATGCCCGGCGGCAAACCCGAACCGGGGGAAACCCCGCTACAGACCGCCTGCCGCGAAGTAAACGAAGAAATCGGGCTCACCCCCGACCCCGCCCGGATGCACCACCGCGGACTCCTGGAGGCAGCGGCGCTGAACGAGGCGGGCTTTACGGTACGCGCCGAAACCTATGAATACGCACCCACCGACGAGCAGCACGAACAGCTGGCTACGCTGGTGCCGCAGGCAGAAATCGCTGAGCTACGCTGGGTCGACCCCGCCATGAGCAGCCCCTCCGATTCTGCATTGCAGGCACCGCTGAATACCGAGCAGATCTTCCCGCTGCTGGCGCGCACCCCGCTACCGTAACCACCGCGCCTAACGTGCCCCTGAACTGGCGGGCGGCACACATGAGGTACACAGGTGCATCCGGTACCCTCAACACAACAACATCTATCGCGGGTAGAACGCATAGAGGCGCTCCACCCCGAAACCCCATACACCCCAAGGAGAACCATGAAGAAGACCAACTACAACCTTGCCGTCTACTGCGGTGCACGCTCCGGCAACGACCCGCTCTTCACCACCCGCGCCCAGGAGCTCGGCACCCTCTGCGCCCAGAACAATATTGGCGTGGTGTACGGTGGCGGCCGCACCGGCCTCATGGGCACCGTCGCGGGCGCAACCCTGGACGCCGGCGGCGTGGTCTACGGCGTGGTCACCCACAAGCTGGTCGGGCTGGAGGGCGTGTACCCCGGCCAGACCACCCTCGAAATTGTGGACACCATGCACCAGCGCAAAATCGCCATGATCGACAAGGCTGACGCGTTCGTCGCTATGCCCGGCGGCCCCGGAACCCTCGAAGAGTTCTTTGAAGTTTTCAGCTGGCAGTTCCTCGATATTCACTCCAAGCCGGTCGCCCTGCTGAACGTCAACGGCTACTGGGACAAGCTCATCGACGCCATGCACTACATGGCGTCCACCGGCCTGCTCAACGAACGCTACCTGGACGAGCTCATCATCGTTACCACCCCCGAAGAGCTGCTGGAGGCGCTCGCCAAGGACCTGGCGCGCCGCGCTGCCGAAAAGAACGCAGTCGAAAAGAACACCGCCGAAAAGAACGCTGCTGAATAAAACCAACACTGCCAAAACCAACGCAGAAAACGAGACTGACCATGGCAACCACCCCCAACCAGGCACGCACCCTGCTGCTGACCTTCTTCGGGCCCTTCCCCGGCGTGCCCGTGAACCCCACCGTGGCGCTCGCCGAAGGTGCTCAGCGTCTGCTGGCCCGGATGCGCCCGGATTTGAACGTCATCACCCGCGAGCTGCCCGTCAGCTATGACGGTTCCAGCACCGCCCTGCGCACCGCCCTGCAGGAGGTACAACCCGACGCGCTCATCAGCCTGGGCGTGGCGGTTGGCCGCGACGTGGTCAGCCTCGAACAGGTCGCTATCAACCTGGATTCTGCCGGTATTGAAGATAACGACGGCGACCAGCGTTGCGATGAGCCAATCGCCCCCGGCGGCCAGGAGGCGTACTTCTCCTCCCTGCCGGTGCGCGCCAGCTTTGAGCGCCTGCGTGCGGCGGGGGAGCCGGTCGAGATTTCGTACACCGCCGGAACCTACGTGTGCAACCACGTGTTCTACGAGGGCCAGCGCATCAGCCGTGAACTGGGCTTGAGCATCCCCGCCGGATTCGTGCACGTGCCCGCAACCTGCGCCGACGGCGAAGAGACCGCCGAAGGCACCGGCATGACCGCCCACCGTGACGCCGGTGGCGTGGTGCGTGATGAGCAGGGCATCCCGCAGCTGCCCGAATCCACCGTGGTGCGCATTATTGCTGAGGTCGCCTCCGACACCCTGCCCGCAGTGAACTAGCAACACTGGGCGTAGCTAGAACTCATATAACAAAACCGCCGGATAGCCTCCCTAACTGGGAGCCTATCCGGCGGTTTGCATATGTACGCTGACCCTACACAGCCGGGCTACAAAACCGGTACATGCAGGCTCGAGCTACTACTTGGTGCGGTTCTTCAGGTAGTAGTCAATCAGCGAAGCAGTCGAAGAATCCTGACGAGCCAGAACCTCACGGTCACCCTCAATAGCGGGAACCAGGTCCAGTGCCAGCTTCTTACCGAGCTCAACACCCCACTGGTCGAAGGAATCAATGCCCCAAACAACACCCTGAACGAAGGTGATGTGCTCGTACAGGGCAATCAGGGAGCCCAGAACGCGCGGGGTCAGGCGCGGCGCCATGATGGAGGTGGAGGGGCGGTTACCGCTGAAGATGCGTGCGTTGACCACGTGCTCTGCGGTGCCCTCTGCACGAACCTCTTCCTCGGTCTTACCGAAGGCGAGAGCCTGAGACTGTGCGAAGAAGTTAGCCAGGAACAGCTCGTGAACGTCCTGCTCGCCGTCCTTGGTCGGGTGGACCGGGTTAGCGAAGGCAAGGAAGTCCGCGGGAATCAGGCGGGTACCCTGGTGGATCAGCTGGTAGAAAGCGTGCTGGCCGTTGGTGCCGGGCTCACCCCAGAACACTTCACCGGTTGCGTAGTTGACGAAGGAGCCGTCCGCGCGAACAGACTTGCCGTTGGACTCCATGGTCAGCTGCTGCAGGTATGCGGGGAAGCGGTGCAGGTACTGGTCGTAGGGCAGAACCGCATGGGTCTCTGCGCCGAGGAAGTTTACGTTCCAGATGTTCAGCAGACCCATCAGAACGGGCACGTTCTGAGCCAGGGGAGCGGTGCGGAAGTGCTCATCCATTGCGTGGAAGCCGGCGAGGAAATCAGCGAAAACCTTCGGGCCGAACACGATAGCCAGGGAGGTGCCGATAGCGGAGTCTACGGAGTAGCGGCCGCCAACCCAGTCCCAGAAGCCGAAAGCGTTCTCGGGGTCAATACCGAATGCTGCAACCTTATCCAGTGCGGTGGAGACAGCCACGAAGTGCTTAGCCACAGCCTCGGACGCTTCCTTACCTTCCAGGGCGCCAGCCTCAGCCAGTGCGGAAAGCAGCCACTCGCGTGCCACACGTGCGTTGGTCAGGGTCTCCAGGGTGCCGAAAGTCTTGGATGCGACGATGAACAGGGTGGTCTCGGGATCCAGACCGGAGACCTTCTCAGCCACATCGGTCGGGTCAATGTTGGAAATGAAGCGTGCGGTGATACCTGCATCAGCGTAGGGCTTGAGAGCCTCGTACACCATGACCGGGCCCAGGTCGGAGCCACCAATACCGATGTTCACAACGGTCTCGATGCGCTTGCCGGTGATGCCGGTCCACTCGCCGTTGCGCACGCGCTCAGCGAATGCGTAGATCTTCTTCAGCACGGCGTGAACGTCTGCGTCTACGTCCTGGCCGTCAACGGTCAGTGCCGGGGTGTAGCCCTCGGGGCGGCGCAGTGCGGTGTGCAGTACGGCGCGGTCCTCGGTGACGTTAATGTGCTCGCCGGAGAACATTGCCTCGCGAGCCTGTTCCAGCTTGACCTCTTCAGCGAGCTTGAGCAGCAGCTCGACGGTTTCGGAGGTAATCAGGTTCTTGGAAAGGTCGACGTGCAGTTCGTCGGCGGTGAAGCTGAGCTTCTGCGCGCGTTCCGGGTCAGCGGCAAACCATTCGCGCAGGTTCGGGGTGAGGGATTTGTGATGAGCGGACAGAGCGGACCACGCGGAGGTGGTCGTGGGGTCAATAGAAGTAGTCATGTTTCCATTCTCTTATTTTCGGGTGCCTATGTCACCTCTTTTGGGGGTGATATGGAACGATACGGCGAAAAAATCGAAACCCGGCACGCTATTGTGGGCCTTGCAGTGTCAAGATGTAGAGTAAAATCCATGACTTCTTCACCTGAACACACACCCGCTGACACTCACGCGCCGCGCTACCTGCTCATTTCCCGCGAAGGGGAAACCCTCCTCAACGATGACGGAACCCTGCACTACCTGACCGGTAGCGATACTGCCGAGCCGCTGACCGAAGAGGCGATTCTTGCACGCAGCGTGATTCGCCCCGCCGCCTACGGTGCTGATGCGGAAAAGAATAGCGGGGCACAGGTGCACGTGCTCTACTGCGAGGACGAAACCCTCGCGCAGGTCGCCGCCGACCTGAACAACCCTCAGGTGCGCGCCTCCAGCAGTGGCTTCCGCTACTACCCGGTCCACGACGACCCGCAAGGCCGCGCCCACTACGCCACCGCCCTGGCACGCCGCGACTACCTCATCGACATGCGCTACTCCGCCTACAGTGGCGAGGAGGCGCCCCTCGGCTCCAAAGGTATCCGCCGCACCGTCTCCGGCGAGATGGTGTTCCCCCGCATCGAACCCGCCGTCATGGCGCTGGTGGCCAGCCGTGACGGCGAGCGCGTGCTATTGGCGAATAACCGCCAGTGGCACCCCAACCGTTTTGCCCTCATTGCCGGATTCGTTGACCCCGGCGAAAACCTCGAAGAGGCAATTGCCCGCGAAGTCTACGAAGAAACCGGCCTGCACACTCTCAGCACCGAGTACCGCATGAGTGACGTGTGGCCTTTCCCTCGTTCGCTCATGATTTGCTACCGGGTGCATGTGGATGAGAATGAACCCATCATCCATCACGACGGTGAGATTCGTGCCGCACGCTGGTTCACCGCCGCTGAGCTGCGTGAGGCGATTGCTATTTCGGAGGAGCGCGGCAACAGCGACGAGGACGACCCCGCCAAGCTGGAGTTGCCCGGCACGAACGCCGTCGCCCGCCGCATGATTGATGAGTGGCTCGCAGAAAAGCCCTAGTGATACACTGGTAGCTAAGCCCAACGGAGGGGGGTCCGTTTTGGCGTGCCCGGAAACGCTCTCATCGCAGAGCGGGTTCACCGGCAAACACTCAAACCGGCAAAACACCCCCAGATACCTATCTGAAGGTACTGCCCCGTGACCCCTGCGCCTTCTAGCGCGCACCCGTTGGCGAGACTATCCCCTAGATTTAAGCGAGAAACTTAACGCATGTCTGAAAACACCGCTTCGCGCCCCGACCTTCGCAATGTGGCCATCGTGGCACACGTTGACCACGGCAAGACCACCATCGTCGACGCGATGCTGCAGCAGACCAACGCCTTCTCTGCCCACGCAGATGTTGAAGACCGAGTCATGGACTCCGGCGACCTCGAAAAGGAAAAGGGCATCACCATTCTGGCGAAGAACACCACCGTGTTCTACAACGGCCCTTCCGCCAACGGTGAGACCATCACCATTAACGTTATTGACACCCCCGGCCACGCCGACTTCGGTGGCGAGGTGGAGCGCGGCCTGTCCATGGTTGACGGCGTTGTGCTGCTCGTGGACGCATCCGAAGGTCCGCTGCCCCAGACCCGCTTCGTGCTGCGTAAGGCACTGGCTGCTAAGCTGCCCGTAATCCTCGTGGTGAACAAGGTTGACCGCCCCGACTCCCGTATCGACGAGGTCGTTGGCGAGTCCATGGACCTGCTGCTCGGCCTGGCATCCGACCTGGCGGACGAGGTTCCCGACCTGGACCTGGACGCTGTGCTGAACGTTCCGGTGGTGTACGCATCCGGTAAGGCTGGCGCTGCATCCCTGAACCAGCCCGCAGACGGCCAGCTACCCGACAACGACGACCTTGAGCCGCTGTTCAAGACCATCATCGAGCACGTGCCCGCCCCCACCTATGATCCGAACGAGGTTCTGCAGGCACACGTGACCAACCTGGACTCCTCCCCGTTCCTGGGTCGTCTGGCACTGGTCCGTATCTTCAACGGCACCCTGAAGAAGGGCCAGACCGTTGCCTGGGCACGTCACGACGGTGAAATCAAGAACGTCCGTATCTCCGAGCTGCTGGCAACCAAGGCACTTGAGCGCGTTCCTGCAGAGTCCGCTGGCCCCGGTGAAATTGTCGCAGTGGCTGGTATCGAGGACATCACCATTGGTGAAACCCTCACCGACGCTGAGAACCCCAAGCCCCTGCCGCTGATTAAGGTGGACGATCCCGCGATCTCCATGACCATCGGTATTAACACCTCCCCGCTGGCTGGCCGCGTCAAGGGCGCAAAGGTCACCGCACGTCAGGTGAAGGACCGCCTGGACCGCGAGCTGATTGGTAACGTGTCCATCAAGGTTCTGCCCACCCAGCGTCCGGACGCGTGGGAAGTTCAGGGCCGTGGCGAGCTCGCCCTGGCTATCCTCGTGGAGCAGATGCGCCGCGAAGGCTTCGAGCTGACCGTGGGTAAGCCCCAGGTGGTCACCAAGACCATCGACGGCAAGGTCTACGAGCCCATGGAGCACATGATCATTGACGTGCCCGAGGAGTACCTGGGCGCTGTCACTCAGCTGATGGCTGCGCGTAAGGGCCGCATGGAGAACATGGCGAACCACGGTACCGGTTGGGTCCGTATGGAGTTCGCTGTTCCCGCACGTGGTCTGATTGGTTTCCGTACTCAGTTCCTGACTGAGACCCGCGGTGCCGGTATTTCTTCCTCCTACTCGATTGAGCACGAGCCCTGGGCAGGTGACATTGAGTACCGCACCAACGGTTCGCTGATTGCTGACCGTGCCGGCGTGGTGACCCCCTACGCGATGATTAACCTGCAGGAGCGCGGCACCTTCTTCGTGGAGCCAACTTCTGAGGTGTACGAGGGCATGATTGTTGGTATGAACTCCCGTGCAGACGACATGGAAGTGAACATCACCAAGGAAAAGAAGCTGACCAACATGCGTTCTTCGACCGCGGACAACTTCGAAAACCTGACCCCGCCGAAGAAGCTGACCCTGGAAGAGTCCCTCGAATTCGCTCGCGAAGACGAGTGCGTTGAGGTGACCCCCGAGGCAATTCGTATCCGTAAGGTCATCCTGGACTCCAACGAGCGTGTCCGCGAGTTCCGTCGCCGCGCCCGCGCTAACGACTAATACAGCGCGAACGACTAATACTGCGGAAGACGTTACATCCTTGAGGCTGTAACTGCCGCGCTGTCGTTGCCCAGTAGCTGTGGTTGACCAAGCGCCGCCGCTACCTTCTGAAGAGGAGGTGGCGGCGGCTCTGTTTAACCGCCCGGATTCGTTCGGGACATAATGGCGGGGCAATGGGGGAGGGGCGAGGAGAGCCGGGCGCTTTTGCTTTCTGCCGAAAACCGCCTCCAAAAACCGCTTCTGAAAAGCCCGAACATCCCGCGCTGCACATGCGAGTGTGTAAGATAAAATAATGCGCCTGCACGGTGGCGGCACTTATCTGCTGCTCACCTCTGCCGCTCAATGATGTAAATTGCCGGCGCGCTATTGACCGTCCAAGAAACCCGACCCTGCGTATGAGAGGGAAAGCCTGTGTCTGAAACCGAGAACACTCAGCCTGATTCTGCGACCCCCAGCTATCCCACGCAGGGTGAGCGCATCGCCCCTGGCTCGCGCCGTGACCTGCTGCCGAATAACTACGATGCGAAGAAGGCACGCATCCTGTTTGTGCATGCACACCCGGACGACGAAACCTCCTCGACCGGTGCGACCATGGCGTACTACGCGCAGAAGGGTGCGGAGGTGTACCTGCTGACCGCTACCCGCGGTGAGCTGGGCGAGGTCATTCCCGAGGAGCTGCACCACCTGGAGGTCGGTAAGCCCGGTTGCCGTGATAACGGTGAGGCGCTGGGCGAGTACCGTACCGGTGAGCTTGCCAGCGCTGTTAAGGCGTTGGGTGTGAAGAAGCAGTTCTTCCTGGGGCAGGAGCCCGCTGTCGCTGAGGGTGCGCTGCCGCTGTACCGTGACTCCGGCATGGCGTGGGGCCCGGAGGGTAAGCCCGTCGCCAACCCTGTGGCGGCGGAGGATTCGTTGACCGCGCAGCCGCTGGAACCGCAGGCTCAGGCACTGGTTGCCGCTATCCGCGCCCTCACCCCCGATGTTCTGGTCACCTACGATTCGGACGGCGGCTACGGCCACCCCGACCACGTGCGCGTGTACGAGATTGTGCACCGTGCCCTGCAGATCCTTGAAGGTGACGAGGACCGACCGATTCTCACCTGGGGTATTGAGGGTGAGTTCGACGCGGCTGATCAGCGCCTGCAGGCCGCCATTTACGGTGACGGCACCGCCAAGCGTAAGGCAATGGAGGCGCACCGCACCCAGATTACGGTCGTGGACGAGAAGACTTTTGAGTACTCGAATAAGGTGCCGCAGAAAATTTCTGCCGTGGAGACTTTCCGTGTGCTCGACGGTGACCCGACCGCGACCGTGCACCCGAAGCCGCAGGAGGCGGGTCTGGTGTCGAGCCTGCTGACCGGCTCGATTCTGGGTATTTTTGCCGGTATCGCCGGGTCTATTTACCACGCCTGGGTCGTGTACGCGGGGGATACCGCCCTGCCCCTCGGCTTGCTGGTGGCGTACCTGACGGTGTTCTTTACCGCCCTGTGGTGTGCCCTGTCGTTGCGTCGAGGCTACGCTGCGGCTGTCGTGGCTGTTGCGGTGTTCGTGACCGTGTACGTGCTCGGTTACGGCCGCCCCGACTCGCCGTTTGTTCTGGTGAATCCGGGTCATTCGGCGATTGGCCTGTACGGTGCCCTGTGGTGGTTCGGCGCCCCGGTCGCGGCGATGCTGGGCATGCTCGTGTACACGCGCGCTCGCGTGAAGGATGCGCAGTATTTCTCGCCGCGTGCGGCGCATCAGCGTGCTCGCGCTAAGAAGTAGGCGCCGAGAAGTAGGCGCCAAGAAGTAGTCTGAAGCCTATCACTACGTCATAACATCAGGGAGGGGTGCTCCGATTAGCCGGGGCGCCCCTCCTGCTGTTTTTGGGAATGCTGTTGTGGGTGCTTGCGCCGCTACGGTCTTCTCAGCCCGCAGGATAGAGGGCAATAGGAAAGAAAATGTATGCGTTATTCGGTAAATTGTGCGGGGTAGAAATAGCGGCGACTTCATCAAAAAATTCATGTGACGAAGATTTCATTTTTGGCTTAATCTATTTTTAAAAGCCTGCCGACTAGCAATAACGCGAAGAAATACCAGGTCAGCCTAGCCTAAAAAATACCCCCACAAACCCGTGAGTGTACTGTCTGCTACACCACGAAAATACGGTTAAACAGCCGGTGCGCGATAGACTATACACAGACTTCCCCGCCGGGTACCAACTACTCGGCGGTTTACTCTGTAGATTCTGCCCTGCAGCAGACGACCCGCAGAACGGCGGGCACGGGGCGAACAGCTTGTAGAAAGGCACACCAATGACCTACGTAATCGCGCTTCCCTGCGTGGATGTCAAAGACCGCGCATGCGTTGAAGAATGCCCCGTCGACTGCATCTACGAAGGTGATCGTACCCTCTACATCCACCCGGATGAGTGCGTGGACTGCGGCGCCTGCGAGCCCGTCTGCCCCGTAGAAGCAATCTACTACGAAGACGACGTCCCCGAAGAGTGGACCGAATACGTCAGCGCCAACGCAGACTTCTTCGACGACCTGGGTTCCCCCGGTGGCGCAGCAAAGCTCGGCCCCACCGGCAAGGACGTGCCCTTCATTGCGGCACTGCCCCCTCGTGGTGAGTAGTAGCCTGCGGCGAGTAATAGCTACAACCGCATAGACTAATCGCACCCGCTTAACGGGTGCCAAGAGCCTCCATCTAGCGCCCGGTGCCCACGCACCGTCTAGGCGCTGGAATGGAGGCTCTTACTATAGGCACGCCAGCGCCCGGCCGCTAGACTAAAATGACGAAAACTATTCCCAAGCAACCAGGTGACACAATGACTTACGGCCTGAACCTGCCCGAATACCCCTGGGAGGCGCTCGCCCCCTACCGCGCAACCGCAGCCGCCCACCCGGACGGTCCGGTGGACCTGTCCATCGGCACCCCGGTCGACCCGACCCCGCAGAACATTCGCGAGGCGCTGGCGGCTGCCTCCGACGCACCCGGCTACCCGACCACCCACGGCACCCCCGCCCTGCGTGAGGCTATTGCCGAGTGGTTTGCCCGCCGCCGCGGCGTGACCGGTCTGAGCCCTGACGCGATTATGCCCACGGTTGGTTCGAAGGAGCTCGTGGCGTGGCTGCCGTTCCTGCTGGGCCTGGGCCCGGGCGATGTGGTCGTGTACCCGCGCGTTGCGTACCCCACCTACGATATGGGTGCCCGTTTTGCCCGCGCCGAGTCTGTGCCTGCCGATAGCCTGGACGAGCTGGACGCCGACACCCGCAGCCGTGTGAAGCTGATTTGGGTGAATTCCCCGGCGAACCCGAACGGCGTGGTGCGCACCGTGGGGCAGCTGCGTGAGGTTGTGGCGCAGGCACGTGAAATTGGTGCCGTGGTGGCGTCCGACGAGTGCTACGCGGAGCTTGGTTGGGGTGCCTGGGATGAGGCGCGTGGTGGTCAGCCGGTGCCGTCCATCCTGGATCCTCGCGTGTGCGATGGCGACTTCACCGGCCTGTTTGCCGTGTATTCGCTGTCGAAGCAGTCGAACCTTGCCGGTTACCGTGCCGCGTTCATTGCTGGTGCCCCCGAGCTGATGCCGAACCTGATTAATAGCCGCAAGCACGCCGGCATGATTGTGCCCGCCCCGGTGCAGGCTGCCATGATGGTGGCGCTGGCTGATGAGGCGCATGTGGCGGCGCAGAAGGACCTGTACCGTGCCCGCCGCGAGGTGCTGGAGGAGGCGATTATCGCCGCCGGTGGTCGCATTGAGAATTCTGAGGCTGGCCTGTACCTGTGGACCACTTTTGGTGAGTCTACCTGGGATTCGATTGGCCGCCTGGCGGAGCTGGGTATTATTGCTGGCCCCGGCGTGTTCTACGGCGAGGACGGCGAAGGCTACGTGCGTATTGCCCTGACCGCCTCCGACGAGGCTGTGGCGAAGGCTGCTGAGCGTCTGAAGGCATCTGCATCTAAGTAATGTTGCCGTCGGGTAGCTCCCTGCTGGGCTACAACTCCGGTAGCTGTACAGCTCCGGTAACTACCTAGCCCGAAGCGCACAAAAATGCCCGATAGGTGAGATAACACCTATCGGGCACTCTTCAACACCCCTCACAAGGGGCTAAAACAGCTTAGGCTTCGTAACCGTTGGGGTTGTTCTTCTGCCAGTTCC
>ERZ772795.115-NODE-115-length-13827-cov-5.10754_pt1 | contig 13827 bp, 10 predicted proteins | sample MGYA00511346_ERZ772795 | MGnify/ENA primary metagenome ERZ772795 (study PRJEB29015, sample SAMEA2738032) | human oral metagenome | biome: human oral; feature: human-associated habitat; material: saliva | place: China | collected 2245 ... | reverse complement strand
CTGGATGTATCAGCGGGCTGCGGTCGACGCCGCGAGGGCACCACGGCCTCGGGCCTCGACAACGGCACGCCCCAGCTCGACGAACTCTTCAATCGAGAGGGTCTCTCCGCGGCGCGTCGGATCAATGCCGGCGGCGGACAGGAGGGCCTCGGAGGCCTCGGGGCCGCCCGCCCAGTTCTTCAGGGCCGCACGCAGGGTCTTGCGGCGCTGGCCGAAAGCTACGTCGGTGACCTCGAAGGTAGCGCGGCGCAGCTCGTCATCGCCGCGCGGCGTCTCCAAGCGGGTCAGGCGCACGAGGGCGCTATCCACGCCGGGCACTGGCCAGAACACGGAGCGGCCGATCGTCCCGGCACGCTCAACCGAGCCATACCAGGAAGCCTTGACGGAGGGCACGCCGTAGGTACGCGATCCAGGGCCGGCGGCCAGGCGGTCCGCGACCTCGGCCTGGACCATAACGACGACACCCTGGATGGAGGGGAAGGCCTCAAGCATGTTGAGCAGGACCGGCACGGCCACGTTGTACGGCAGGTTCGCGACGAGCTTCGTGGGCGCGGGCCAATCCACGCCGAAGTCATCAACCCCACTGATCTGCGTGGCGTCCATGGTGACGACATGGAAACGGTCGGCGGCCTCGCTCATGCGGGCGCGCACGGTCTCGGGCAGCGCGGCGGCCAGGGGCGGGTCGATCTCGACGGCCCGCACACGCGCGCCGACTTCCAGGAGCGCCAGCGTCAGGGAACCGAGACCAGGGCCGACCTCGACGACCTCGTCGCCTTCTTCGACGCCGCCAGCCACAACGATCTTGCGCACCGTGCCCGCGTCGTGCACGAAGTTCTGGCCCAGCACCTTGGTGGGGCGAATACCGAGCGCCTCGGAGATTGCTTTCACTTCGAGGGGACCGAGCAGGCCCGTCTCGGAGGGGACAGCGCCCTCAGGCAGGGTCGGATCGAGGCGGCGGCGCGTATCGCGCTGGTTACGGGGGGATCGGCTCACGCTGGCAAGTCTAGTGCACGAGCCCCACGAGGCCGGGGCTAGGCACCGTGTGAGGCTCGGTCAGTCACGCGCCGGATTCCTCTGCAAGCATCACACGAACCTCGTACGCGCTAGCTCGTTCACCAAGGACGGCGTTAACCTGCCCTTTCACTACCTCCTTCAAGCGATTCTGCGCTTTATCAAGCAGGCCTTTTGCGACAGCCTCGTCTTTCGCAGCAGCTTCACGATCCGCCAGGAAAGTGGTCACCTCACCGACCTCTATCTGATTGACGATAGAAAAGGACTGGTCGTAGGTCTCGATAGACGCTGGATCGATGGATGAGGAGAGGATCTCTACCGTGGGGACAGTGACTGTCACAACATGAGCTCCTTCGTCAGCCTGAACTTGAATCTGGCTCACGTCGGTCAGCCCAGCCTTCACCTCGCCCGAATAGGTGATGAGGTAATGAGCGCTGGTACCCGGCACTTCCATACCGAAGAACTTGGTTCCTTCCTCGGAGTATTTGCCCACCTGAGTAAAAACATACGACTCGGTTGCGAGTTCACCAATATCCGCAAAAGAGTTCTTCACGAGGGTCGTATCCACCGTGACGACAGGGGCAGTCTCCTGCTGCGACGCACCGAAACCAAGCATCGGCCCGATGTTCGCTCCACCAACAAAGCATGTGGCGGCACCGATAACGACCGCACCAGTTGCAAGAATGGCCTTCAACCTCATACTGACCTCACTGACAGAAAAAGAACAGATGGTAAGTGATCTAATTCGCCAATTCTAGGGTAATCATCGAGAGAAGACAAGCCCGCGCGTTAGTCAAGCAATGCCGCAGGCACTCCGCATTCGCGACCAGCACGCGGATAGGTTATTAACCTATCCGCGTCTTCAGAGACTATCCGCCAACCATTCATCACTGCACGACACATTTCCAAAAGAAGTTCGGGCCCAACGCAGTTGAGCCCGAACATTGCCGCTATAGCACGACAATCACCAAGTCACTTCTTAATGATCGTGTCGCACTGGGAGCACCGTAGCTGATTCGTGGTGTACGGCTGAAGCGTGTATTGCCCGCATGAAGGACACTTATGCCCCTTGGCCATGGACAGCCCCTCTCCTCATTTACTGGTTAAGTGAATGGCGTCAGAGTAGCACATTTCAGTACCAGCCCACCGCGTTGGAGTGCGCCCACGCGGAGCAGGGGGTACCGTAGCGGCCCTTGATGTAGCCGATACCCCAGTTGATCTGAGTGACCGGGTTGGTCCGCCAGTCCGCGCCCGCCGAGGCCATCTTGGATCCCGGCAGCGCCTGCGGGATGCCGTAGGCACCCGAGTAGGCGTTCTCGGCGTAGGGGTTCCACTGCGACTCGCGGTTCCACAGGAGGATCAGGCACTGATACTCGCTGTCACCCCACCCCTGAGCCGAGACGATAGGCCTGGCCAGGGAACGCGGATCCTCACCGGAGTAGTTCGTGGGGACGTCACCGACCTCGGCGGCGGCGTCGCCATTCTTCGATTCGCCCGTGATTTCTGCGATCTCTTCCTTGCTGGAAATCGAGCCGAGCTTCGCGCGGTAGCGCACGGAGGTAGTGCCGTCGGCTTCTTCCTTCTCCTCCAGCGTGGCCTTCGGGTCGATGCCGGCGGCGACAAGGGCAGCCGGGGTGACTTCCTTCGTCCCCTCGCTACGCACCTGAGTCACGGGCTGGGAGGTGGAGTGCTCGGTGATCGGCACGGAGGTCAGGACTCGATCGCCATCTTTCTCCTGCCACACCGTCCAGGTGGTCACACCATTCTGGCCGGTCGTGGTCACCTGAGACTCGCCGACGAACATATCGTTGCTGTTCGTCGTGGTCTCACTAAAGGGAATTTCGACTGTCTCGGTGGCCTCGCCGCGGGTCACGCGGCTAACATTGATCGTCAGCTCACCGGTGGTGCCATTTTCGACGGTGACGCGGTCGAGGGCGTGCACGGAGACACCGGCAGACTCAAGGATCGCGCGCGTGTCCTGGCCAGGACGGACCGCGACTTCGCGGGTGGTGCCGTCGGCGCTCACGAAGATGTTACGGGGGCGGGAGACCAGCGGAGTGAGCTCGTCGCGCGACGCAGAGCGGTCGGCGGCAAGGGCCACCGTGGAACCCAGGGGCGCGGCGTCGGCAAGGATGCCGTCGGCCGAGGTGGCCGTGGTCCACAGGGTGCGGGTCTCGCCATCCACCGTCACGGTGTACGCGCGCGAGCTACGCACAACGATGGTGTCGCCCTCGTGCACGGTCTCGGCGAGGCCGGGCTGGACCAGGTCGCCGCTGCCGACGCTCACGTTCGCGACCTCAAGCGCGTCACCGACTGTGTTGCCCCACGCGGTGACCGGGCGGGTCACGCCGTTGACTTCGAGCATGACAGTCGTATGCGAGGATGTGACGCCGAAAGCTGCCAGGCCGAGGACTCCCGCCGAGGCTAGAGTAGCGACGCTGAGAACAACACGCGGAGAGGGCGCGAAAGCGCGCACGTGTCCGCCGACGACATGCAGGGCGCTGGCAGCGGAGGCGCTCAGCGAGTTACTCAGGTGGTGGCTCACAATACTCCCGATTACTCAAAATTGGTTCTGCTGGTCAGCTTAGCGCGAGGACCCCGGCGAACGCTAGAACAGTAGCATTGCCGGGGCTCAAGTCACGTTAGACAAGGCCGAGCTTGTAGGCGCAGCCCCACTGGCCCCAACCGGCGCGCTGCTGGAGCATGCGCGCACGCATGGTCTGTTCCTCCGCCGAGGCGTCGGAGGGCAAGCCGGTGCCGCCCACGGACTGCCATGTCGGCAGGGAGAACTGGTACATGCCATAGTAGCCGTTTCCCGTGTTGGTCGAGGGGTTTCCGCCGGATTCGCACTGGGCAATAGCGGCCCAGATGGCGGCGTCGTCCCCGGAGACGGTGGCCGAGCCGCCGGAAGAGGAGCCGGACGAAGACGAGCCAGATGACGAGGAATCAGACGACGAGGCGGGGGTCTCCTTGGGTTCCTCGGCTTTCTTCTTTTCCTTGGTTCCCTTGGAGACGATGTGGGTCGTCGGCTCGGTGCGGGTCGTGGCCAGGACAGCGGTGACGGTGACGTTACCGTCGATGGTCTCCTGGTAGGATTCGGTCACCTCGGAGCCGGCGACGCCTTCCTGTACGACCTTCTCGGTACCTTCCTCGGCCTCGGGATCTTCACGCTCTTCGGTCTCGAAGGGGATCTCAGTCGTCGTGGAGGACTTGCCGCGCACGACGCGGGCCACGCGCACGGTGGTCTCGCCGCCGCTGTTTTCGAGGGTCACGCGATCAATGGGACTGGCATTGACGCCAGCCTTCTCCAGGATCGCGCTCGTGCCCTCGTCGGCGGAGGCAACGACGTCGGTGGTGGTCCCGTCGGCGACGACGTGGACGGTCTCACCGCCCTCACCCAGCGGCATTTCGGCGCGGACGAAGGAGCGGTCGGCCGCCATTGACGAGGTCTGGGCGGGCAGGGCGGACAGGATGCCGGAGACGGTCGAGGCCGTGGACCACGCGACGGTCTGACTGCCGTCGACGGTCACGTCGTAGGGCGTGGCGGTGCGAACGACGACGGTGTCGCCGTTGGAAACGGTTTGGTCGGCGGCGGGTGCGACGAGGTCGTGGGCCCCCACGCTGACACCCGCGGTGTTCAGGGCATCCCCTGCGGTCGTGAAGAACCCGGACACGTCACGGCTTACGCCATCCACCTCGATGGTGACGTGGCGGTAGGAGGTTCCAATTGTCGCGGCGGCAGCGCCGGCCACCAGAAGGGTCGTCGCGGTGGCGACGGAGATGACGGTTGTACGGGTAGGCTTAACGCTCACGGGGCTCCAGACCTTGTAGTTTCCGCCTCCGCGGCGCGCCCCGCGCCGCTTGCCACTCGGGGCGGCAGGCTGGCTCGCGTGGGCGTCCGAAAGCGGACTGACACCCCAACCGTAACCAATTTGTTACCGTTTTGCGACCCTTTTGATACACCTCACGCGCGGGCGCGCGGCCCAGAAACTGCCACGGCCTCGTTGCTGAGCGGCGTCAAAACTAGCCTGACCGACCGAAAAACTCACCACCAGGAGCCGTAGACGGCCTCGGTGTTCGCACGCAGTTGGTCGCACGCAGCGGCTTCGCTGACCCCCCACAGCTCCGCGATGAATCGGACGGTGTGGGCCATGACGTAGGAGGCATTGGGGCAGCCGCGCCATGGGACGGGTGTCAAATAGGGGGCGTCGGTCTCGACGAGGACGAGTTCGCGCGGTAGGACCGCCAGGGCCGCGCGCAGGTCGGAGTTCGCCGGGTAAGTGATGGGGCCGGCGAAGGAGGCGTACCAGCCGTGCTCGGCGAGGCGCTGCGCCATCGCTGCATCCCCTGAATAGCAGTGGAAGACGATGCGTTGATCCGCGCTCGCGCACTCGCGCAGGATCTCCAGCGTGTCCTCGTGGGCGTCGCGGTCATGGATCTGCAGGGGTAGGCCGACTCGCTGCGCCATCTCGATGTGCGCACGGAAGGACTCTTTCTGTGCCTCGCGGCCGCGCTCGGCCGTGCGGAAGTAGTCCAAGCCGCTCTCCCCTACCGCGACGACCATCGGGTCGCTCAGATGTTTCTCGACCTCGACCAGCGCTTCAACGAGGGGAACATGATGCTCGCGCACGATGGGGACCAGGCCGTCGGGTGAGGGATCGGCGCAGCCCGCGTGCAGGGCGGCATCGTTGGGGTGGATCGCGAGTGCGACACGCACGCCCTTGTGAACGCGTGCCAGTTCGATCATCGGGTCGAAGTCGGGCAGCTCGCAGGCGCTCGAAATGAACGCGGTGACGCCAACCTCGCGAGCCCGGCCCAGCTGCTCGTCCAGGCTCAGCGCCACGCCCTCGCGCCGGGGAATTTCCCCGACGTGGGTAGGCAGGTGCGTGTGGTTATCCACCACGGGCGCGGCCAGGGGTGCGGGCGTGTCGGGCCAGGGACGAGGCTTACGCGGGCTCATGCGGGGCGGGTATCCTTTCGTGGAAACGTGCAGGTGGTGTCAGTGGGTGCGCACGATGCCGCGGGAGATGGCCTCGGCCGTGTCCTCCCCCAGGAGCTGGCGCACGATCTCGAGGCCGAGGTCGATGGAGGTTCCGGCACCGCGGCTGGTCGTGATGAAGCCGTCGACGACGACGGGGTTGTCGTGGACGATGGCGCCTCCGGCGGCGATGGCCTTGACGAAGGCCGGGTTGGCGGTCGCGTGGCGACCGTCGAGCACGCCCAGCTCAGCGAAGATCGAGGGGGCCGCGCAGATCGCGGCCATCGCTTCGCCCTCGTCGGCGCGGCGCAGCACCTCTGCCTGGATCGCGGGCGTGGCCTTCAGGTTTGTGGTGCCGGGAAGGCCACCGGGCAGGAACAAGACGGTGTAGGTGGACAGGTCCACGTCCTCGAGCATGAGGTCGGCGACGACGCGGATCCCATGGGAGCTGGTCACGTGACGCGCGTCGGTCACAGAGATCAGGTCGGTGCGCACGCCAGCGCGGAACAGGATGTCGGCGACGGCCAGGGCTTCGACCGTTTCAAAGCCATCGGCCAGCATAATGGCGACGGTCGCGTCGGTAGCAAGGTTCTCGGGGGTGGGCATGGTTCCTCTTTCCTGGGGCAGTCACAGCGGGTTTACACCCAGGTTAGCGCAGCCGCGCCTACCCCGGGAATGAGCCACGGCCTCGACGCACGAGGGCCGAGGCCGAGGCCGACTCCACTCACTCGGAGCGCAGCGCCTCCACGGGGTCCTGGCGCGAGGCACGCGCCGCCGGGATGATACCGGCGATGACCGTCAGGCCGACGGAGACCGCGACCAGGGCGACGGCCGTAAGCGGCGAGAGCTGGGCAATGTTCTCCACGTTGAACGAAGAGTAGGCGATCGAGTTGGCGAGCGCACACAGCGCGTACGTGACGCCCACGCCGATGGTGCCCGCGAGGAAGCCTTCGATGACGGTTTCGGCGTTGAAGACGCGTGACACGTCACCCTTCGATGCGCCGATGGAGCGCAGGATGCCGATCTCCTTACGGCGCTCGAGGACCGAAATATAGGTGATGATTGAGATCATGATCGAGGAGACCACGAGCGAAATCGACACGAAGGCGATGAGCAGCCACGAGATGATGTCGACGATCTTCGTCACCGAACTCATGAGTGCACCCATGATGTCGGAGTAGGTGATGACCTTGTCGGTGGCACCCGCCGCCTCATTGTCCTTGTTGTAGGTGTCGAGCGCAGCCTTCACCTTGTCCTTGTCCGCGAAAGACTTGGGGTAGATCGAAATGTTGGAGGGCGAGGCGATGTCCGCCCATCCGAGGTTCCTCAGGTTCGTCTCCAGGGTCGGCACATTCGTGGAAAACATGGTCGCCATGAGGGCCGCGAGGGATTTCTCGTCCACATTGGATTTGAAGGCCTCCGCGAAGGCGTTGGGGTCCATCGAGAACGCGCTCGACATGTCGGTCGCGAACTGATCCATGACCGTGTTCATCTGCGTTCCGATGGTGTCGGAGATCTGCGTCATCATCTGTGTCATGGCGGCTGTCATGGCCTCTTGCATGACCTGTCCAATCGCGGCACCCACGCCCTGCGTGAGGCTCGCACCCAGCTGGGCGGCGATCTGCGTGGAAATCGCGTTCATGACCTGCGTGGAAATGTCGGTGCCGATCTTGGCCAGCGCCGGATCATCCCCGATGGCTTTCATCAGATTGGCGCTGAGTTTGTCGGCGTCCACCACCTGGTCGGAGCCGACCGCCGTTTGAATCTTCTCGAGCACCTTGGGCTGACTGAAGTAGTTGGCGGCCAGGACCGCAAAGTCCGTCGTACCGCCCTCTTCGATCTGCTTCTGCGCGTATTCCTGGAACCCCTGAGCGATCTCGCTGGCCTGAGCGCTCAGGTATTCCCCGGCCCCGTCCTTGACTGCCCCGTCGGCGAGCGCAGATTGGATGATCGTGGGGAAGTCGATGGTAGCGAGTTCGGGGATGTCCTTGCTGAGGTCGCCGAGGTCCAGCTTGGACAGGTCGATACCCATGCCGGACTGTGCGCCCGATTGGCCTGCGAGGTTCGAGAAGTCGATGGTGGACAGGTCGAGGTTCGACAGGTCCAGGCCCGACATGTCGAGGGTGGAGAAGTCGATGCCGGACAGATCCATCCCGGAAAAGTCCATGCCCGACAGGTCCATCTGCATCTTATCGGGGTCGATCTGGAAGGCCGCAGAGAGTTTTGATTCGTCGACTGTGAAGAGAGAGGACATGTCGAAGCCGCTGGACTGGCTCTTTTGGTCGTCTGCCAGTTCTTTGAAGGTCTTGCCGGTGAAAACATCGACGTCGGGCTTGGCACGCTGAGCCTTGACAATCGGGCTGGCGCTAGCTTCCTCGATGATCTGATAGGTCAGGGCGGGGGTGTAGGCGATGCCTTGACGCAGCGCCCCTCCCTTGTTGGAGTTGGGCTTAACGATTCCGGAGATGGTCAGCTCCTGACCGTCGTCCACGAGCTTCTTCATGTAGTCGGCGTCTGAGGAGCGGTCGGTCCATACCTTGTAGGTCTCGTCCCATGTGTACTTGTCGAAGGCGTTGATACGACGGAAGGTGGTGCTCAGGATCGTGGAGTAGTCGTAGGTCGCGTCGCTGGTCCCCGACTGTGCGTTCGTCTGCGCATCGGCCGACGTTTTGCCGCCGAGCGTGCCCTGGTAGTAGGTTCGCATGAGGTCGTCGAATTCCTTGTGGTCTTTCAGACCTAGGGTGTATTCGAAGAGGTTGGGGATATTGCCGTCCTCGTCGAGGACCAGGACCACCTGGTTCGCACCGCTTGGCCAGGAGCCAGCGACGAGGTCGTACGCGGAAGTGTAGAGCGAGGCCGTGGCGGGCATCTGGTAGAAGGCGTTCGTCTGCATCATCGACCCAAAGGCACCCGAGCCGAAGCCGGCCTCGATCTGCTTCATGGACTGGTCGGGGCTGACTTGAACGGTCGACTTGGATGTGTCGGATTGGAAGATCTGCGGGACCACGTCGTAGTCGTATTCGATGGCGTTGACCATCGTCTCGACGTTCCCGCCGTTGTTATCCAGGTAGGTTTTGAGGGAGGCCAGGTCGTTGGTTTTCGCGTCGCGGATCGTGTCGGCAAACGTGCGCATTTGGGAGACGCCGACCTGGCCATCGGGTGCTGGCTTATCTTTCTTGGAGTCCGAGGCTGACGTGGACAGGGCGGCGGTCATGTCGACGCCGCTCTTTTGGATCGTCAGCGGGTAGGACCCGAGCGTCTCCTCCTCCGTCTTCTGAATGTAGGCGTTCGTGCCGTTGGCCAGGGCGAGGATCGCCGCGATCCCAATGATGCCGATAGACCCCGCGAAGGAGGTCATGAGCGTGCGGCCCTTCTTGGTCATCAGGTTGTTGGCTGACAGGGACAGGGCGGTCACAAAGCCCATGGATGTGCGGCGCGCGGGCTTCGCGGCTCGTTGGTCCTCGGCGGTGGGCACGAAGGGATCGGAGTCGGCGACGATGCAGCCGTCGGCCAGCTCGACGATGCGGGTGGCGTACTGGTGGGCTAGCTCGGGGTTGTGCGTGACCATAATGACGAGGCAGTCGCGGGCCACGTCGCGCAACAGGTCCATGACTTGCACGCTGGTTGCGGAGTCGAGGGCACCGGTCGGTTCGTCGGCCAGCAGAATCTCGGGGTCGTTGATGAGGGCGCGCGCGATGGCGACACGCTGCATCTGGCCGCCCGACATCTGCGAGGGCTTCTTGTTGACGTGGTCCTTCAGGCCGACGCGTTCAAGGGCATCGAGGGCGCGCTTGCGGCGCTCGGAGCGGGAGACACCGGACAGGGTGAGGGCCAGCTCGACGTTGGCCAGGACGCTCTGGTGTGGGATCAGGTTGTAGGCTTGGAAGACGAAGCCGATGCGGTTGTTGCGGTAGGCGTCCCAGTCGCGTGCCTTGTAGTCCTTCGTCGAGATGCCGTCGATGACGAGGTCGCCCGCCTGGAAGCGGTCAAGGCCACCGATGACGTTGAGCATCGTTGTCTTGCCCGAGCCGGACTGGCCGAGCACGGCCACGAATTCGTTATCGCGGAACGCCACGGAAACTTTGTTGAGCGCCACCTGCACGAGGCTGGCGGTCTGGTAGGCCTTCACTATTTCTTTCAGCTCAAGCATGCATCATCCTTACCGTTCGTCCCACTGTGCACATACAAGCCTAACCGAGCGAGTTCTGGAGATGATCGGGAATTCTCACGCCTCGGCCCCTGATCGGCCCCCGATTCGCCCCTGAGAAACCTCGCCGAAAACCCGGTGTTCCATCGCAAACCCAGCCCCGGCCTCGTCCTTGACGCCTGCTCGAATGTCCGCGTACACGCCACGGGTATCATGAAGCCATGACAGACCTCACCCAGATTCCCGTGCCCAACGACGGGCCGATCGCCAACAAAGTCCTGGAGATCTACGAGCGTTCCTTCCCACCTGAGGAAAAGGTCCCCATGTCCGAGCTGCGACGCAGCGCCGAGCGCGACGAGGTGTCCTTCGTCGCGTGGGTCGATCCGACCCTTTCCGCGGGCGAGGACGGGGCCGGAAACGTGGTCGCCCTGACCTTCTCTTTCGTCTTCCCCGATCTGTTCTACCTGGGTTTTCTTGCGGTCGACGGGCGCACGCGCAGCGCCGGCTACGGCTCGCGCATCCTGACTCATTTCCGCGAGCACTACGCAGGCATTCCCCAGCTGCTCGAGATCGAACCCCTCACGCGTGAGGCCGCGAACTACCAGCAGCGCGTGCGCCGCCTGGCGTTCTACGAGCGCAACGGCTTTACGGTCACGAACATGATTACACACGAGGCCGACCAGACCTACCGGGTCCTGGCGCGGGGCGGTATTGTGACGCCGGAGCGCCTGGAGGAAGCTCTCAACTCCGTGACCGACGATCCGGCCTACGCGTCGCGCGTGACGACGGACTGAGGCCTCGTCTCTGCCTCGCCTCCCGCCGGGCCGCCCCTCCTCGGGTACGGCCCGGTTTGTCGTGCGCGCGGGCGGCTCTCAGTGCTCGGTGCCGCGGCTGGAGACCAGGAGGATTTCCTCGTTGTCGAGGCGGGCGAGCGCACCCTCGAGGGCTGCCGAGGAGAAGATCCCCTCGTCGCGGGCCTGAAGGAGGGCGGCGCGCTGTGCATGGATGGCCTCAAGCGCCAATTCACGGATCTGGTCGCGCGTGAAGGAACGTTTCACTTCTTCCTCGCTCATATCGACAGTGCCGTGGTCCTCATCGCCGTCGTCGTGGGCTGCAACGTCAGCCTCGGTTGCAACGACGTCTTCGGCGGGGGCCTGGAAGATATCCGTGAGGACGCGGTCTGCCGCGTGCGCCGTACGCGTTTGCTCACCCGTAGCCTCGTCGGTCAGCGCGTGCCCCAGCCGGGACAGCGTGCGCGAGACGCCCGCAGAGAGCAGAGTCTTGCCATCGACCTCGTGGATCGCCTGCGCGAGGGCCGTATCCACCAGCGCGGAACCCATCACCTTCAGGAGCTTGGCGCTTTCCTCCTCGGAGATATCGCCCGAGGCCATCTGCGGCTTCACGATGCGGATGAGGGCGGGCAGGGTCAGGCCCTGGATGACGAGAGCACCAGCCGCGATGAACAGCGCGATCGACAGCAACAGCGAGCGCATCGGGGCGTGCGTTGAGATTGTCTGCGCGGCGGCCAGGGTGATGGCACCACGCATTCCCGCCCAGACGATGACGCTGCCCTCGCGCGGACCCAGCGGCTCGCTGGCGAAATAATCCAGGTCGGAACCGCGCATGGCGTTGCGGCGTTCGCGACGCTTGAGGCGACGGCGGTAGTGATTGAGTGCGTTCGCCCAGTGCTCCGGGCTCAGGTTACGTGCTTCGAGCATGTCGGCGTCAACCTCGCAGGCCTCGTTCATGCGCTTCTCGAAGCGCTCGATGCGCGTGCTCTCAACCTCGTAGCGGCGCTTGCGGTGGCTGCGGCGATGATCCAGCCAGGCGAGCATGAACGCAATGAAGACGGCGCGAATCACCATGATGAGCGCGCCGAGGGTGACGGCGAGGAAAGCTGCGAAGGCCAGGCCGCCGGAAAACTCGGCGGTCTCCTCGACGATGCCGAAGGCCTGCAGGCCCATCGTCAGGAAAATCCCGCTCTCTAAAACCAGGGTCATGGTCTGCCAGTTCTGCTGGGAGAAACGCCTATTGTTCGCGGAGATAACAGCCGCGCGACGACGCGAGACAACCAGGCCGGCGACGACGGCGGCGACCAGGCCGGACCCTCCCAGGTGCTCGGCGGGGATCGACGCGATGAAGGGCATCACGAAGGAGAAGACCGTGTCCGCTGAGGGTTCCTTGATGAGAGCGCGCACTCGCACGCCGACCTCGCCGACGACCCAGCCAATCACGGCTGCGATACCGAGCGCGAGGGCGACCTTGCCGATGAGTATGCCCGGGTTGAGGGCGTGTTCGTCGGCAGCCAGGCCGGCGCTCATCGCAGCGGAGAGCAGCACGAGTGAGGTTGCGTCGTTGAAGAGTCCCTCGCCTTCGAGCACTGTGATGATCCGATGCGAGACGCCAGAGCGTTTCGCGATCGAGACGGCAACCGCGTCCGTCGGGGACAGGACCGCGCCCAGTGCGACACCCCAGGGCAAGGAGACTGCGGGGACCAGCCAGTTGATGACGAATCCGACCGCGAAGGCGGAGAGGAACACGAGGGGGATCGCGAGCATCGCGACGGCCTGCATCTCACGGCGGAAGTCCATGGTCGGCATACGTACTGCAGCCGAGAACAGCAGCGGCGGTAGCACGATCTCGAGGACGATATGCGGCTCGACCTCGATGGCCCCCACCTGGGGCAGGAAGCCGATCGCCAGACCAACGGCCAGCAGGATCAGAGGCGAGGCGACACGCACCTTGAGCGCGACGAATTGACACGCCACGATAATGAGCATTCCGGCCAGAGCGATAAGAAGGGGATCCACATGTCAATTGTATTGCGAGCAACCTCACCAGCGCCGCCACCATCTCGCCACAGCAGCTACGCGTCCCGCGAACGTGCACGGAGTACCATGCCCCACGGCTGCGCGGCAAAGCTGTCCGTGGCAGGGTGAACCCATGAACCATCTGTTCTCGCCTCGACTACCTGACCTGGCGCTCACCGTGTACGACTCCCCCATCGGGCACCTGACGCTGGCGGCGCGCGGCGGCGCGCTCGTCGGTGTCTGGGCGCGCGGGCAGCGCTTCTTTGGGTGCCCTGTCGGCATTGATGAGGCCGTGGTCGGCTCCCTGGAACCCGCGTCACCCCAGGTCGCCTCGTCGGATGGCACGGAGCGCGTCACACAGGAGGACGCGGCCGCACTGACGGCGGCCGTATCCTGGCTCGAACAGTATTTCGCTGGCGAGAACCCCTCCCCTGCTCGCCTTCACATGACCCCGGAAGGGACGCATTTCCAGAAGCACGTCTGGGAGGTGATGGCTCGGATCCCCTACGGACACACACGCACCTACTCCCAGATTGCGGCTCAGCTGCGCGAGGCCGGGGTCGCGGCCTCACCCCGCGCGGTCGGCGGGGCCGTTGGCCGCAATCCCCTGCTTATCGTCCGCCCCTGCCACCGCGTGGTGGCTGCTGGCGGACTTGGCGGCTACGCAGCCGGGGCCGAGGCCAAAGCCTGGCTGTTCGAGCACGAAGCGGCCACGGCCTCGTCTATCAGCTGACTCAGCCGTTCGCGCGGGCAGACCCTGCCGACTCGGTGGCCACAGCCTCGCCCCTATGAGGCGCGACCAGATCGGAGGGCGACGCGTTCGCCTTCCGGTCAACGATGTCTTTGGCGAGCGTGCTCGCGTCGCGGCGCAGCTGCTTGCT
>ERZ772795.109-NODE-109-length-13966-cov-7.28869_pt1 | contig 13966 bp, 10 predicted proteins | sample MGYA00511346_ERZ772795 | MGnify/ENA primary metagenome ERZ772795 (study PRJEB29015, sample SAMEA2738032) | human oral metagenome | biome: human oral; feature: human-associated habitat; material: saliva | place: China | collected 2245 ... | reverse complement strand
TCTTAATTGTGGCTTCATTGAGTCCAACCGTACTCACATAATAACCTTCCGCCCAGAAATGTCGATTCCCAAACTTGTATTTGAGATTGGCGTGTTTGTCAAACATCATGAGTGCACTTTTCCCTTTTAAATAACCCATGAAACTCGAAACACTTATCCTCGGTGGAATACTGACTAACATATGTACATGGTCTGGCATCAAGTGTCCTTCGATAATTTCCACTCCTTTATAACTACACAATCGATGAAATATCTCGCCTAAACTACTTCGATATTGATTATAGATGACTTTTCGTCTATACTTAGGGGTGAACACAATGTGATACTTACAGTGCCACTTTGTGTGCGATAAACTATGAGCCTTTTGTGCCATATTTTTCTCCTTTCGCTTTACAATTGGCTTGAACACCTTTATTGTATCGCGTTCGGAGTTTTTTTGGTATAACCTTCGACGCGCACCCGCATAGCGGGTGGTTTATTTGTCTCGCACCTAACGGAGCGAGACGGACTAATAGTCACATAATTAAGGTAGGAAAAAAGAAATGCTCAAGTCAGATTTGATGAACATTATAACTAAGATAGACAACGTAAAAAATTTCAAAGTACATTTATCTTTCCGAAAAAAAGCACACCAAAACTTAGATTTATTACTATCTAAATTTTGATGTGCTGATTAATGTGGGTATCTTACAAAATCTTGCTATATAAATCTAATGTAAATGATTTATATAATTGATGACAAGCTCGATTCTCTCCTGTTTTAATCAAGGCAACACAAGGTAATACAAGTTCTGACCAGATAGACTCTAGTATTTCCTCACGATTTGGATGTTCTTCTAACTTGGCAACAATTTGAGGAGCTATCTTATAGTAGGTTTTAATTTCTTCCTGACCACCATCTTTCAAAGCTAGATAAGAGTCCCTAAATTTTCTCAATGTCATCAATTCATCACAATCATCTGCCAATCCCTTGTATGTTACCGCTGCTTCTGTCAGGTAACAACCTCTTTGTTCAATATGATAGTAAGCATCCGGTTCACCAAAAAATCCTGTTTTAGAGCGCACAAATTTCTCTGCATCACTCCTACGTTGAAAAATAGCTACTTCTCTTCCCTTACGATATACAACAAATTCCATTTCTTTTTCCTTCCTATCTTACAATATTTAATAATTCCTCATAACTAGAAAGTACACCATAAACGATACAATTTGAAAAGGTTATTAATAAAAGTGTTTAAACAGGCAGCAGTTTTCTGTTGCAAATTTATAATCTCTATTAAAGCCCTCAAATAGTGCATTTATTATACTCTAGTTAAACAAATTTTAGTTTTTAACTTTTTATCTAGTTTACCATTATTTCCTTTTTAATACAGAATATTTACGCTCTTTTTTCCTAAAAAATATAATAGAACTAAGTCGTATTCTAGATATTACTAATTTTCCTTTTTTGTAACTACTTATGTCAACACAAAAGATACTGTAAATCAGACTATTGGAGATATTGCATTTCGTAGTCTAAAAAAATGATGGGGTGAATTTTGGGGTGAACTCTTGATTTTTAGACAAAAAAAGACATCCAAGAGAAAAATCTTGAATGTCTGTAAACGTTGATATAATCGTATTGATTAACGTTTTGAGAATTGTGATGCTTTACGAGCTTTCTTAAGACCTGGTTTGACACAGTTGGATTTCAGGTACTTTCAGTTTAGCTTTATATCAACCATCATCAAAATCCAACTATTTTCTTATTTTAAAAAATATGAATAAGTTTGATTGAATGAGGGAATTTCTTTAAATTTTTTCTTAGCACCTATAAGTTAATAATACTATTCTTTAAATTATAGTATATAATAGAAAAAATGGAGGTTCACTATGATAAAAGATGCTATCCTATCAGAAGATAGAAAATACCGTTACATACTTTCTCGAACTTGGGATGAAACTAAGCCGACTGTCCTGTTTATTGGATTAAATCCATCAACTGCAGATGAAAACGAGAACGATCCAACAATAAGACGATGTATCAAGTTCGCTAAAAGCTGGGGTTATGGCGGTCTTCTTATGGCAAATCTTTTCGCATTTAGATCTACTAATCCTCAAGAATTATATTCGGCACAGGATCCAATAGGAAGTGAAAATAATTATTTTATTAAAGAATATGCAGATAAATCAGAACTCATTATAGCTTGCTGGGGAAATCATGGACGATTCAATAACCGTTCTCAGAAAGTTTTTGAGTTGCTAGGTGGTTTGAACTGTTTAGACATCAATAAAAGTGGTGAGCCAAAACATCCACTATACATTCGGAGTGATACCAAACCTAAACCTTACGTAAGATAAACTTTCCGAAAAATAAGTATTTTCTCGAAACTTATTAAAATAAAATCTATACTTCCGATAATAACTCATATATTCTATATCATTTATATAAATTGTTATAAATAAGAACAATCAAATATTAAAAGGTTTTTCATTTTCAGATAACTCTACTAGAATATTATCTCCATGGATAAATTCCTTACCTGATATTTTCTCTTTCAAAACTGCAACTATATATTGGCACTCAATACCACTGACAATATCAGCTATTGCCTTAAAAGCTTGATAGTCGATTGTTTCAATTACATCATGTATTACAAAATTCGGAACATTTTTGTTAATTTTTTTAGCAAATTTTTGATACGCTAAGTCAAATGCTGTAATAATCGACTTTCGAGTACCCGTACTCAATACTCCATTCACATGATTAATACCAAAAGGGAACCCTTCATCTGTTTTGTATAACATGAAAGACTGACCATTAGTTTTTCTACTAAAATCTGAAAAAAATTCATTGAATATTGAAACTGTTTCATATGAAAACTCTGAACTTTCTTCTAAAGTTCTTAGCTCTTCTTTTAGCCTATGTAAACTTCTTAACAAAAAATAATAGGTTTCACTGATATTTTTATTTTTACCTAACTCTTCTAAATTGTTAGCTAGATCATTTTTTAAAACTGTATATTCTTCAATTTTATTATCTTCCACCAACATCGTAATATTTTTATAACTAGAAAATAGCCTATTTTTATTTATCTCCAATTGTATTATTTGACACTCTTTTTTCTCAAGTTGATAGTTAAAATAATTCAACTTATTTTCTACTAATTCAGTATTAAATTTAATTAAATCCTTAAACTCTTTGTCTAATTTGTCAGTTAGACATGAGACCTCCTTATAAAGTGTCTCTAATATCTCTTCACTTACTAAGTTATTCCTATCAATTTCAGTCCTTTCAATAATGTCTTTAATACGTTCTTTCTGAAAATATAATTTATCCAAATTATCTTTTATTTGAGCATATTCAATCCTTATTTCGGAAATTCTATTTTCATTTTCCTTAAATTTTTGGGAATCGATTAAAATATCAATTTGATAATTTATCTCTTCTACTCTTTTCTCTAGCAAATTAATCTTTTGTGTAATTATGTCAATTGAATCAAAATTACTAGATTTCATATAATTTTTTAATTCTTTATCTTTTTCTCCTATTTCATCTTTATAAGCTAAAATATCATTTGCAAGTTTTTGTTCTTGTAAGTTAAATAAATAAGAATAAACATTATTATAAACTTTATCGGATGTACGTGTGAGAAATTTCAAAAACTTATCATTATCAGCTTTTTGATCAATTCTAACAAACATTTTTATAAGTTGTCTAAATGTAGGTTTATCTTGGCGATTTGAAAAGAAAATAAAATTTAAATATCTAGTATAATCGCTAAAACTAAAAGATTCCCCATTAATATAGCGTTTCCCATTTGGAAATAAATCAACAGCTAGTTCTTGACAATCTGTGTAATCGGTAAAGGATTTTGCTACTTCCAATACTACTTGAACCTTACTATCAATAATATAATTCTTTAACTTTTCATTTGATTTTTTTGTTTCTTCATTAAAATAAATGTATTTACGTTCCCTTGCCCCTAAAGCAATATCTATCAATTTTAAGATAGTAGTTTTTCCAACACTGTTACTCTTTTCCTGATTTTTTCCAGCATCTACAATTAAGTTTAAGCCTAGTTTAAAATTTATTTCCCTAATTAATTTTTCTGAGGGACTTGTTTCTTTTAAAGTTAATCTTCTAATATACATCTAATTACACCCCTTTGAGAAACTTCAACTTTATTTAAAAGATACAAAACGTCGAGTGATAGTAACAATTTTGTAAAATCGATAGATTCATTATATTCTTTATGGATTTCTTCTAATAAATCATCAATGTTAAGATTGCCTTCCTTTAATATTGATAGAATGCATCCAGATAGATAATAAATCGTGTCTTTTGGTTTTAAATCTCTTTCAATTATTAAACCGTCATTCATTTTAGTCTACTACCTCCAATATTTTACACTTAGTAAAAGCATATAACATAATTAAATATATCGCATAATCAACTTGTTCATCATATAAATTAGTAGGGTTAACCAAATCTTCATTACAAATCTCTTCTTTTAATTTATTGAATATCTGTTCAAGAATAAAATCTCCATCGATATTATCATTTGGTTTTACTTTCAAATACAACGATTTCATTTTTTTCATTATACAAGTTGGATCTGGGATAGTTTTTAAAACATTTTCAATAGAATCATATCCTTCCGAATATTCATCGAAAATTTCAATATACTTTTTTACATTATTATATTCAAACTTTTGGAGCCAGTCAGAATTTTTTCGTATTGAGTAGTCACTTTCCTCGATATCAATCTTTGAGATTTTTATACATATTTCTCTTAATAAGGATCTTGGAATATTACGATTAGTAATATTATCTAGTTTATTTACGTTAACTGTATTACCATCCCCTGAAATGCTTATTCCATTTTCTCCTGAACTTACATTTGTATTCAAAACCATTATCTTCTACCATTAATAGTATTGCTATCTCCAACAACACTTATCCCACTTTCTCCTGAACTTGCTTTTCTATTAGTGAATACCTCATTTTTTGATTGCTTACTCTTAAAATTTAACTCAGTATTTATACTCTTTTCAATTTCTTTTACCTTTTTAACTGAATTAACTGATGCAACGAAAGCTATAATTGATAAAAGTGACGCTATAATTCCTAAAAAGTTATTTAAATTATCCATTAATTTCAACCTCTATATCTATTTTTTATTTATATTCTAACATATTTTCCTATATATGATTATATTTTTCTGCAGTAGTATATCGAGTAATTACCTAATGAAATCAAAATTAATAATTCATATCTTCTAGATTAGTATTTATATTTTTTGAATCGTTAAAATTGCTTAAATACTGAGTGTTTTTAACTATAAAATGTTAAAATATAATAGACTAATAGAAAAGTTGTTAAATTATAAAACTCGCGGGAGAAATATAGATGGCATATCCTCAATTTATAGATAACTCTAGAAAAAAATTATCTGATGTACTAAATAATATTGCACCAAATTATACTGTACTTCGAATAGCAACTGGATATTGGGACCTAGCTGGTACTGTTGAATTAATTGACGATCTTGAGCAATATTCGAAAATTCAATTATTGATTGGTAAAGAGCCCATTGCTCACAGGTTACAAACACAATATAACATTGATATGAATGCTCCTGAAAACTTATTCCCAGAAGCCGATATCACTCATGACCTACAAGAATATGGCAAAGGAGGAGATGATACCGAAATATTAGTACAGCTACGCATGACCGCCAAAAAGCTTATAAATCTAATTGAAAATAGAAAACTCGAAGTAAAAATATATAGAGAACCTAGACTGCATGCTAAAGCCTATATATTTGGAGAACTGGGAGATGCTGACTCAGTTGGTATAATTGGGTCTTCAAATTTTACAAAGGCAGGACTCACATCAAATGCTGAACTAAATTTTCTTACAGAAAACTACCAAATTGTTGAATTCAAACCTACTAGTGATAAACAACAGAATGGACATATCGTATGGTTTGATGAGCTATGGAAAGACGCTGAAGACTGGACTAGAGAATTCAGTAACATCATTGTGGATAGCCCTGTTGGTGATAAAACATATGGCGCTTATGATGTTTACATTAAAACTCTTATGGAGGTCTTCCCGGAGGAACTACAGCCTGTTGATCCTTTTGACAAAGATATCGAGGATATTCTTCACCCATTCCAAAATCAAAATGCACTTGATTTAAGACGGAAATTATCACGTTATGGAGTCGCAATGCTTTCAGACTCTGTCGGTCTAGGAAAGACCATCACAGCCGCTGCTATCATTAAACAATATATCGAGGATGGAAACGACAATATTTGTATAATACCTCCAGCATCACTTAAACAACAATGGATTGATGAGTTAGAAGGAGAAAGATGGAATCTTCGTGAGGGAAAAGATTTCAGATTGATCTCTCAACAAGATTCTGGAAAAATACAGGAAGAAATTGATTACTTTAAACATCATAAAAACTCTCGAAATACTATTGACTTGTTCGTAGTTGATGAGGCTCACAATTTGAGAAATCAAGGAAGCACTCGCTATCAAAAGATTTTACAACTATTTCAAGAAAATCCTCAATCAAGAGTTCTTTTACTTACTGCTACACCTATTAATAACTCTTTGATTGATTTTGCAAATCAAATACAACTAGGGGCAAAAGGTGATCTGGTTTCTATAAATGTCCCGTATAAAAGTAATAAAGGTAAAACTCTTGAATATATTGACTTCTTTGAAGCATTGAAGCGAATTCAATCAGAAGCAACTCGTGCTGAAAAACGTGGAGAAGAATTTGATTGGGATTTCCATAAAAATACAATCATCGCCGGAATAAGGCATTATCTTGTTAGATCAACAAGACAAGGTGTTGTCAAAAATCAACAAATGAATTCTACAAATGGACGAAGTAATCCTTTCCCGACGTCAACGATTGAACAATTTCCCTATACTTATCTCAATGAGGATAACGAATTTATCCAACAAGTCTTAGACGAAGTACAAGATACTACTTTCGAAGATCTTTCTCCTGTATCTCTAAACCTAAATTTAATTGGGGAATTAACACAACGTACTTCTCACCCACTTGATTTATATAAGGAAATTCTTAAAGAGCAACAATCAGGAATTAATATTTCTGAAAAGTATGATCTATCAGTAAACTCGAATAGTAATGCTATATTTTCTAATAAAGATGAAGCTTCAAATATTATCCCAACATTATTTAAAGTGATAAACTTCCTGGGATTTGCACCTTACAAACCCGATTCCTATTCTCATAATATTTATAATAAAACAATTAATGAAATTCGTGCATTGGATTTAAAAGGAAATGAGGCTAATCAATTAAGAACTCAACTAGCTGTTCACAATATGCTTCATGTCACTTGGCTAAAGCGTTTGGAATCATCTACAGCCACCCTACTAAGATCTGTACTGAATTATCAAAATAGAATTGCTTTGTTTGAAAAATGGTTGGATCGGGGATATATTGTTAGTCTGACTGATGCTGCAACTCTTGATAGTGAATATGGCGAAGATATTAATAAGGCTTTCGAAGATTATGATAAATACTTGTCAGATTTAAATGAGGCTATGTCTCAAGGTAACGAACAAGATATTAAAAAACGTGGTGTCGAAAGAAAAGAAGCAGATGAAAAACTATTTAATATTCCTCAATTAAAAAAAGATCTCCAACGAGATAAAGAAATATGTAAATTCTTAACTACTGTATTAACAAGATTAAGTAAAAAAGATCATGATAGAAAACTAAATGCATTTGCAGATAAAATAGTGGAACGATTAGAAGAAAATAAATATGGAAAAAAACTATTAGTTTTTAGTTTCTTTTCTGATACAATTGATTATCTGAAAGAACGCCTTCCACAAATACTGGAAAACAGGATTCCTAACTTCTCGAAACGTGCAGAGTTTATTTCAGGTAATAGTGGCTCTGTTGAAGAAATTACTAAACGCTTTTCTCCAATTAGTAAAAAATCAAAAATTAAGAAACAGAGTGAACTCGATTTTCTATTTGCTACTGACGTACTTTCAGAAGGTCAAAACCTACAAGATGCTGGTTTTTTAGTAAATTATGACTTACATTGGAATCCTGTAAGAATGATCCAAAGAAATGGTCGAATTAATCGTTTAGGTTCAACTTATGAAAACATACTAATTGCAAATATGAAGCCTCATGAAGATTTAGAATTCTATCTTAAGTTAATTAGACGTCTAGAACACAAAATTGCAACAATCAACTTTACCGTTGGTAACGATCAAAGTATATTAGGTGAAAGTGAAAATCCAATAGAATTTCATGAAATATTGGAATCTGATAACATTTTTGATGATGATATCGCCAAAGCATCAAAAGCAATGGAACAATTTGAAAATACCGAAGATATATTAGATTGGGTTGATAATTATTCCACTGAATTACGGAAATTTATTGATGCTCACAAAGAAGATGGAGAAATTAAAAGAATTCAAAGTATCCCTGAAGGAAAATGGAATTACCTTCCGAAATCAACTGAAAACTTTGAGAAGCCAGACTATGTTATCGGATTATATAGGGCCAAAGGTAAAATCTCTGCTACTGGTGAACTGATAAAAGATATTGGTTTCGTAAGCATCGAAAAAAGCTCAGAAAAAAGAGGGCCATTCAGCTCGCTTCAAGCAAAATACATTCAAGAAAAGGATGCTTTGAAGCAAATTCAAACGACTCCCCAAGATAATAAACGTATGATAGATAAAATACCAGTAGATAGATCGGAATATATCAAAAAAGGTAGTACTGAAATTAGTGTGCAATTTGAATCAGCTAATCCAGTTTATAGTATAAAGCAACAAGGGATGCAAGCTCTTGAAATTTTAAAAACTTATTTTGATTCAAGCTATAATCTTATTGGAATTATTGAAAAAGGAATACGTTATTCAAATGATAAACGAGCTTTTGAACAAATAGTTAGAGAAGTAAATAGACAAAATAAAGAAAATGGTAAATTGACTCCACGAGTAATCAAAAACTTTGAAAACTTACTAATTAAGCTTTTACAAACTGAATCGGACGAAAAAAGAATAGAGAAAGTCGAAGGTGTGTTATTCTATGCAAAACCATAATGGCATTCATACAATAGACAAATTAGTCAAGCAATTATCGAATGAAAAGGACGAGTGGATATCCCTCGCTATAGCAATTGACTTAGCTGATGAAATAATGAGATGGATCCTTCCAAATCAAGATAGATGGACTAGTATGTTGAAACACAATAGTCAGAATACTGGGAATCTCCCCTCTCCTCTCCCAATGGACGTTTTCCATAATCAAAAACAAAGAACATGGTTTCGTGAACACCCAGAATCTAATTCTGCACGTTCAGCCTTTCAACACTTCAAACAGGAGGACTGTGTAGTTGAAAGTAAGTTATTCTGGTTTAGTGAAAATGCAACTAAACAAAAGATTTCAGCTTCAACAGAATTCACATCTAACTGGGAGGACTCTGATTTAACAAGAACTCCAAGCAACAAGATTGGAATCGATTTTTTCCTAACATCTGATGCTAATTCTCTCCTAATTGTGCTTTCAAATAGAAAAAAACTTCGTGTTATGGAGTTACATGATCATTTGAGTAATACTCAAAAACAAATTTTTGAACACAATCTATTTAACGCAGTAGATTATGATGATTCAAAAATTAAGGATGATCAAAGTCTCGAACCTCAACAGACTATTCATAAAACACTATGGGATGCGTTGCAGTTAAAAGAGGTTAATAAACAATTCTATTCGATCATTGCAAAATTCTTTGATGACCTTGTTAAAACAATAGAAAATCAAGGAAAGAACTCAGAAGACGCAAAACAATTTTCTTCTAGACTCTTAGGGAGAATGCTTTTCATTTGGTTCTTACGAAAAATGAATATCATTCACGAAGAATTCGGATATTTTGATCTTGATGGTTTATCCGCTACTGAGTACTATGATAAGAAAATAAAGCTTCTATTTTTTAGCACTTTAAATACTGATATTTCCGATCGTAAACACCTAGATTATATAACACCATATTTAAATGGTGGCCTATTTGAACCCAAGGAGAATGATTTTATTCACGAAACTATCAATTTCCCTCAAGATTATTTTAAAAATCTTTTTGATAGATTTAACGAGTTCAACTTTACTACTGATGAATCTAGTGCTGACTTTGAAGTAATTGCAGTCGATCCTGAAATGTTAGGACAAGTATTTGAAAATCTATTGGCTACTCAAAATGAAGATACTGGACAGAGTGCAAGGAAATCAAGTGGAGCATTCTACACTCCGAGAGATATTGTAGCATTTATTTGTAAAGAATCTTTAAGAGAATATTTGTATAACAAGGTGGGAAATAGAGCCTTCAATCAAGGAATAGACTTACTAATTGACTTTTCAGATGCTGAATTTTTATCTAGAAAAAGTACTTCTGGTGCTGATTTATGGGGAGTTAATAGTAAAAATATAACAAAAACTATTCTTGAAGCATTAGATAACTATAAGGTTTTAGATCCCGCTTGTGGTTCTGGTGCTTTCCCAATGGGAATGATTCAACTCCTTGTTAGAACATATGAAAGATTGCTAAAATCCTATGATGCATACGAACTTAAACTTTCAATTATTGAAAACAACATCTTTGGAGTAGATATCGAACCGATGGCAATTGAAATTTCCCGCCTAAGAGCTTGGCTTTCAGTAATTATTGACGAACCCGATAAAAGTAATATCAAGCCTTTACCTAACCTGGATTTTAAATTTGTTTGTGCAAATAGTTTAATTTCTTTATCAAAAGATGATGAAACTCTTTTTGACGATCAAGATTTAGATGTAAAACTCTCTGATATTCGACAAAAATATTTTAATGCACGTGTAAAAAATTCTAAAGAAAACTGGCAAAGGAAATATTATGAGTTAACAACAGGAAAAATACAACTTGGTGAATCTGTCCGTTCTGAACAATTGAAGTCCTTTGATCCTTTTATTGTAAAAAAACCAGCAAGCTTTTTTGATAGTTTCTTTATGTTTGGAGTATATAAATTTGATGCAATTATCGGAAATCCTCCATATGTTGGAACAAAAAAACGCAGTGCTGCAGATAAAAAATTACTCGAAGAAGAATTTGGTTTTGCAGATGATCTTTATAACCATTTCTTCTTTAAAGGAATTAATTTGCTCAAAGAAGGAGGTGGTCTAGCATATATTACATCTAAAACTTTTTGGACAATTCAATCAAAGAAAAATCTAAGAGATTTATTACTTTCTAATACAGTAAATTATATTTTTGACACTGCAAATCCTTTTGAGTCTGCAATGGTTGATACTGCAATCACATCTGTTACGAAAAATCCACCTTATACTAATAACACTATCAAATTTTTAGACGGTAGTGAAAATTTAATGAGTCCAGTATTGTTAGAGATAGAACAGTCAACTTATATTAATACTCAAAATACTGTTATCTTTAAACCAACTAAACAAAATCTAAAAATTTATGAATTATATGGACAAAAGATTAAAGAACTAAATAATATGTGGTGGGATAAGATTTCCACCAGTAGAAAAATTGAACAGAATAAAAAAGAACTTAATGAATATCGAAGTAATTTAAAACCTGGAGATATCACTTTATTAGGTTGCTTAACTGAAGGAGGGGTTGGTTTACAAACCGGTAATAATGGTAATTATATTGCTGTGAGAAAATCAACTAAATGGGCTGACAATATTATGAAAACACGCCCTAAAAAATTAAAAGATGCGATAAATAAATATAATATTCAAGCAAATGAGTTATATGGATATACAAAACCTGAGGAACTATTGAACAAACTTAATGAACATGAAATTGCTGAGGTTTTTGATACAATTAAAGAGAATTATGGTCGTGATGTCTTTGGACAAGGATATCTGTATCGAATCATTGATGATACAGAAATAGCAGATGTGGCATCTTTAAGTAATGATGAAAAACTGAATGGAATTTCTACTGATAAAAATTATTATGTTCCATATGACAAAGGGGATAAAGATGGAAACAGATGGTACTTAGAGACCCCATTTGCAATAGCATGGTCAACAGAAAATGTAGAATTTTTTAAGAAAAACTCCGGAAAAAAAGGTATAGGTATGCCTGTTGTCAGAAATCCTCAATTCTATTTTAAGGAAGGCTTTTGTTGGACTGATGTAAACTCTACTTATCTGAAATCTAGAATAAAAAGCCCTGGAATCTTCGATGTTCTTAGCATGAGCCTTTTTACTCAAGTTGAACTCCCCGATTGGTATTTTGTTTGCTTAATTAACTCTAGGTTTATTAGTCTATTCGTAGATAATTTTATAAATAGCACTTCACATTTTCAGATTAATGATGCTCGTCAACTTCCGATAATAGTACCTTCTCCAAAACAACTCCAAGCACTGCTACCACTCTTCCAAGAAGCAGTTCGAATAAAAAAATCTAGAAATACTTCCCTAGAAGACAATTGTAGAGAATTAGAAGTAATCGAAAATAAAATTGAAGATATAATTCTTGAAATATATCAAGTAAAATAGGTGTAAATATTTTAAAAGAGAGAACGTATTTCGTACAATGTCATTAGGTTAAGAAGAGTCTGGGACAAAAGTCCAACCTTAAATATAAAAAGCGAACAAAACGAATTATCTGACACTCAGAATTCTATCTTGTTCGCTTTTTGTATAATCTATCGATTTATAATAAAGAATTCCTAAAATCAAAATCTTTTTTCCCAGACTCTTCTTTTTATGTGATAGATTATAGTTAAGGAGATGTTTTCCATGCTGAAACAGATAAAAGCTCTCTTGAAAAAATATAACAGATATATCAGGTAGAAACAAGAAGGCTTTATTTAACAAGACTCCTTAAATTAATTCTTTTCTTTATCTATCTGATTTTCCTTTGCAAGGACAAATTCTTTAATCAATTGATAGATAACAGCAAATATCGCTGTAAAGAGTATCATTCCAAGTAAGCCAAAGAGTTTACCTCCGATACTAGCTATTGCAATCGTAAAAAGAGCTGCTAAAGCAATGGACTGATTTACAGCTGTATGACTTGATAAAGAAAAATAGAAAATAAGGCTTGAGTTGAACTGACTGTTAATTACCATGATACCTGTCATTACGCCATAAGGTAGTCCAATTAGTTGTAATCAACCGCTACCAGAATTCCTATAATGACCTCTTCAATCAGCTAGCTCATCAAAAATTGATCATAATGACCGATAGCTGAAAATAGAGTAGTTCCTACCGTATAAACGATAATTTCTAGATCCGCTGTCTTACCAGACTTCACCATTTCAAGATGAGTATCTTCACTATTATCCCTTTCAAGATATAGTAATATGCATAGGATTTTACTCAACTGTTTCTCAGCTAATATTACTAAGATTAACTACCAGATTAAATTCCATCTATTGTAAAATAAAATGAAACAAGACTAAAAAAATTTCATCTCTTAACCTAAAGGGGTTTGGGGATTCCCCAAAATTCAAATCACCCAAGAAGTACATACACTAAGTGTATACAAATTTTAAGGGTGATTTTGGGAGTGTGTGTATACAGACTCTGAGCTCGCAAAGTCATATTATGAGAAATCTTTCCTTCTCGATAAAATAATCCAAAAAAACAATTTAGCTGTACTTTGTGTGTACAAATATTTTAAGAAGATATATAAAAACACCCCCAAAAGTTAGATTTTTTCTGTCTAACTTTTGGGGTGCTGTTCAATATTAACAGAGTTTCCTTATTTTAAAATTCTCATATGTCTTTCTTTTGTATGGTTAGCATCGTAGTATTCCAGCATCGCATGATACAAACGAGACTTCGTTTTATCTTGTTGTTTAATTCCATGAAGAAATAATTCTGCTCGCTTTAATTTTAGTATGTATTCGCATATCTGATCAAAATCCTTATCCATATTACTTTTGAAAATAAAC
>ERZ772795.106-NODE-106-length-14158-cov-6.22187_pt1 | contig 14158 bp, 25 predicted proteins | sample MGYA00511346_ERZ772795 | MGnify/ENA primary metagenome ERZ772795 (study PRJEB29015, sample SAMEA2738032) | human oral metagenome | biome: human oral; feature: human-associated habitat; material: saliva | place: China | collected 2245 ... | reverse complement strand
TATCTAGCTCCCTTAGTTCAATGGATATAACAACTCCCTCCTAAGGAGTAGTTGCAGGTTCGATTCCTGCAGGGGGCATATAAACTATTGATTTTACTTGGTGTTTGAGGTATTCTGCCCCAAATTCGCCCCTAATTTTCCAAATATCTCTCTAACTTCTGAATTACTTGCCTCTTCCAATTCTTTTAACTGGTGAGCATAGACTTCGATGGTGATGTTCATGTTCTCGTGGCCAAGAATTTTCGAAATAGAAAGCAATTCGACACGTTGAGAAATTAGAAAAGAAGCATAAGTATGTCTAAGCGAATGAGCATGGACATTTCTACCTACAATTCTTCTCAATGTCTTATTAACTGCATTGTTTGATATGTTAGAGAAAATACGATTTTCTTTATTATGAATCCAATGTTCTTTTTGGTAGATTTTTAGTAATTTTAGTGTCTCATCGTCAAGTGGTATCTTTCTGATACTGCTTTTTGTTTTTGTACTTGCAAAATCAAGATTGGTTTTATAGTTCCAGGTTTTATCTACAGAAAGAACTTTGTTATCATAGTCTATACTGTTCCAGGTAAGCCCCAAGCATTCAGCAAAACGCATTCCAGTCACTGCGATAAGATAGATCACTGCATAAGATTGAACGTCCATTTTATTCTTCGAAACGGCTATAACTGTCTTGTACTCTTCAACTTCAAGAAACTTGGTTTCTTTCTCAATCCCTTTATGTTGGGATACCGCTTTGGCAAAGGTTGTGAAATCCTTTTGAATAATTTCTTCATGAACTGCCATAGCCACACATTGCTTGATATGGATATTTAATCTTTCAACAGTTGCTTGTGAATGTGTTTCAGCAAATGTATTTAGGGCTTGCTGATAGATTGAACTGGTTATGTTTTTAAGTTTCGCCCCTGGGAATAGTTTTTCAATGTTGCGACTGGTAACTTGATAAACTTGCCAAGTCACGGGAGAAATATTAGGTTTCTTATGAATGGTAGACCACTGGGTGAAGTAGTCGTAAAGGGTAATGTCTTCCGAAACATAGGAGGGAAGAAGTAGTTCTTTCTCTCTTTCAGCAGCAGCTATTTGTGCAGCCTTTTTAGTTGGAAAACCACCTTTCTCAGCCTTTTTGTATTTTCCGTCGTGGGATTTATAAGAAATGCGATATTCCCACTTACCATTCTCTCTTTTTCTATATGATGCCATTTGATTTTCACCTCATTTCTTGGTAAAATGGGTATAGTAAAAAGGGCCATTTAATGCCTTTTACTATCCAGATTATCCTCACACTCAAAATTTGGCGATGGCGAGTGTGGGGATTTTTATTATTCAAATCCTTTGAAGCTATCTAAAATCTTATCTTTTGAGTCAGTCGGGTTAACAATCATAACAACGAAATCACCGTAAATTGTAACAGGCTGATCAAGTAGTTTTTTATCTTTCTTGATTGTCGCAAAGTATGGATTGTTTTCCTCGTACTGATATACTTCTACTGAGCTTCCATCTGGTAAAACGAATCCTTTACCATCTTTTGCTTGTACTAGCGAAGATGATTTTTCTTGTTCTCGTTCAATGGTAAAACCATTATCTTCTAGCGCTTTCTTGAAGTCATCTAAACTTTTCGCTTTTTTAGAAGCAGGCTTTTCACTTGCCTTTGTTTCTTTAGCCTCAGACTGTTCTGTTTTTGGTTGCTCCGAGCTACCTTTTGTAGCAGATTGATTACTAGAACAAGCTGCGAGAGTAAAAGTAGCAGTAAGTAAGATAGCTGATGTGGTTAGTAGTTTTTTCATGGGGATTCTCCTTTATTTTATTTCTCTCTATATACGATGACAACCTCCCCAATAGTTCGGATGTCGTTGTGTTCTTTTTACCTATTGTATTTTAAGCAATTTCTTGTAATTCTCTTTGAAATTGTTGCAAAGTCAAAATAGCCCAGTCTTCGTCATTTTTGTACCCTTGGACTATACTGAGGGCGTAATACTCTTGGCAACTACAATTATACATTAGAAAGTTCATCAAACGATTATGTAATGCAGGTTTTGACATTTGACTGAGATCAATAAGTTGTTTGAATGTCAGTCCAGAATTTATATATTCAAGCAGTTTATAATCGTTGAGAAACAAAATTGATGCAATGGTATTTGCTTCGTCCTCTAATGGGACGATTTCAGTTGGATAGGAATCGCTATAGTTTGACGAGGTCTTAGAAACTAGAACTTTATCATAAACAGAATTCATAAGATGACAGTATATATGGGCTAATTCGTGAAGGATTGTAAACATAACCCTTCCCTTAATCACATCTTGGTTGATATAAACAACAAAACGATTCTTTTGAAAATCAGGAATCGTCATTCCAGAACAAACATTACAAAAACTGAAATCAACCAACAAGAGAGAATTATTTGAAGTTAAATTATACTTAAGTTCTTGTTTTTTATTCGGGAACCAATTGTACATTAAATCTGCTTCGAAATAAACAAATAGAATATTAAACTTAGTTTCAAAAAAATCAATGATTAAATCGAAAGTAATTTGAGATATATTGATGTTGAAGTATTCTGATATATCCATAAGTAATCGATTTGCATTCTCATGATATTTTAAATAAGTTTCTTTAGAGGGTCTTGTATATCTTTTCAAATAGCCACCTACTTCCAGAACGAATCGTTTTTAACAAGATCACGAGCATTTTTCATCATAGTAGATAAAGCTTTGTTAAAACGTTCCTTTTCATCGTCGGACATATCCTCAGTTTCTTTTCGAAACATTATTAGAGTTTCAAGCTCTTGAGTGTTCATCAAATCGTCATTCGATGTGTAAGGATTTTTTGTTCTGCCCAATAAATAATCCGTGGACACATTGAAGTAGTCGGCGATTTGTTGCAGCCGTTCAGCAGACGGTTGATTCCTTTTCAATCCATACAAAGAATTCTTGCCTAGCTTTAGCTTATCTTCTAAAGTGTTTAGTGAAATCCCTTGTTTTTCACATAAATCTTTTACGATTTCAAAAGTAGAAAACATTGATTTATCAGCCTTTCTAAGACATGACAAAAAATATTTTATAAAATACGCAAAAATAGTTGACATTATTTTGCGTTTACGCTAAAATAGTTTTTGTAAGTTAATGAGTTAGTAAAAAACGAAGTTAAAACTTATCTAAAAATAAATAGCTTTGGCGAGCAAAATGAGTTGATAGATATAATGTTTTATCAAGGTTTTTAATTATGCTTTCATTTTAGCAGATACGCTAAAAACTGTCAAGCATTTTATAAAATAATTTACTAACTCTTTAACTTTGTTCCTTGACAATTGAATAGAGCATGTGAGATAATATAGGGGAAGTGAAGATGTAGTCTACTATAACTACAAAAAAGCCCCTGCTGATAACCACAAAAGCAAGGGCTTTTTCTAGTCTACGCTAGAAAGGTGGGTTGGTCGCTATTTCTTGTTTAGCCATTTTTCGATGACTATCAGGACGATACCGACCACCAAGGGTAGAATAATATTTGTGAAGATGTAATCTACCATAGGCTCCACCTCCCTTCTAAGGCAGATGTGCCGTCACTATTATACCACATGCTCTATCAGTTAGATAGGGCATTTTTTATTTTCAAAAAGGAGGAGGTCACATGAGCCAACAACATCGCAAATGGATTGAGCTTGTAAAAGAACGAATTGAAAAACGTGGGTGGTCGCAAACGGATTTGGCTATCGTTGTAGGTGTTAGTCCGTCAGCCATCACGCAATTATTCAAAGATGGTAAAGGAAGTGATGACTTGAAGCTTCGCATTAATAAAAAATTGCGAATCAACGAGTCATGGGAACGATTTGAGGAGTAGGAGGAATAACATGGAATTAACTATTATTAACGAGCAGGAAGTTCTCGGAAAACACTTCACAGTTTACGGTACAGCGGATGAACCTTTGTTTGTCGCAAAGGATGTAGCTGAATGGATTGAGCATAGCAATCCTACGGAAATGTTAAAGTCAGTAGATGATGATGAAAAGCTGACCTCAACAATCCTTAGGGCAGGTCAAATAAGGGAAGTAAATCTCTTAACAGAGAACGGACTCTATGAAGTTCTTATGCAATCTCGAAAGCCATTAGCAAAAGAGTTCAAGAAAAAAGTAAAAGAAATCTTGAAATCTATTCGTAAGCATGGCTTGTACGCTATTGATGATTTGCTGGAGAATCCAGATATGGCAATCGCAGCACTTCAGAAGCTAAAAGAAGAACGACAATTGCGTTTACAAGCGCAGGAAGAAGTAGCTCAAAAGAATCAAATTATCCAAGAGCTACAACCGAAAGCAACATATTACGACTTAGTCTTGCAAAATAAATCACTTGTACCGATTTCTGTAATCGCTAAAGATTACGGGATGAGCGCTACGAAGCTTAATAAAATCTTGCATGAACTTAAAGTGCAATACAAGCAAGGTAGTACTTGGCTTTTGTATCAGAAGTACGCAGGCAAAGGTTATACTCAATCAAAAACTCACACAATTGATGCAGACTATAGCAAGATGCATACTTACTGGACTCAAAAAGGACGATTGTTTCTTTATGATCTTCTAAAAAATAAAAAAGGAATTTTGCCACTGATTGAGCAAAAAGATGTGGCTTAATTCAAAAAAAGCACCTGAACAAGTCAGGTGCTTACTAAAATAACTAACTGAATTATATCACGAAAGGAGCAAAAATGGAAGAGTTGATCCAAGCGATTGCGAGTCAGATTAAGTTTACCGTCTTACAATCAGCAGATATTGAAGAAGCTTTCCCTCTAGAGTTGAAACGAAAAGATGTGGCTAAAATGCTTGGTGTTTCTGTAGATACGTTCGATGACCGTTTTCGCTACCAGAAAGGATTTCCAAATATAAATGATAAGCGTTGGCCACGGGATGCAGTCCGAGAATGGTACAACGCAAACTGGATGAATCTAACGAAGTGAGGAAACAATGAACCTACTAACAAAAATCAAAAACTGGATATTTACAGAACTCAACACTGACTGGAAAGTCGTAGCGTTAGATTTACATCGAGCGTTAATTGAAAAAGAGGAAAAAATTAAAGATTTAGAAGAGAGAAGAAATGTTTGAACCGCCATTAATTAATCAGCTTTTAGGAACAGGCGCAGTGATTTTGGGATTTATTAGCGCAGGAATCCTAGTTCATCAGTTGGAGAAGCAGGAAGAGGAAGAAAGGCGATTGCAAGAAGAGTATGACACGCAAGTGGTTAGAGCTTGCAATGAATTGCTTGAAATGGGGCGTGAAATTGAAAGAGAACAAATCCGCAAGAATATCCGCCGGGAGTTCAAGGGATTCACCTACGACAACGAACCGCCTGTAGGCTTGCGCCCAGAGCCATTAGCCTTACCAGAACCACGGAGAGCACGCTATACAAAGTATTTGGGATAGACAAGCGTGGGATTTGTCTACTTGCAAGCGTAGAGAGAAAATGCGTGACCTTGAGATGATGGCGCATATGCAACACGAAATCGATGATCTCAAGAAACAATTGCAACAGGAACGATCTTTAAGAAAGAGATTAGAAGCAGAGAATTTCCAACTAAAACTAAGGAGGAAATGATGTACTTATGGAAATGTACGTGCGCTGATTGTGTACGTGAGTTTGATTGGTATGATAACTATCCACCTCTTGAATGTGTGAAATGTGGGAGCGTGGAAATCAAAAATGAATTTAAAGGAAGGGCGTATGATTAAATGACTCAAGCGGAACGAATTAGGGAATATTACAAAGACCACCCTACTGCCTCATATGATGAAGTAGCTGAGGTTGTCGGAACTTCAAATAGTAATGTGAGGGTTAATCTTTTTAAAGACCTCAAGGCAGGCAGATGTGTCCGCTTAGAAGATAAGTCATACGACTACTCGCCTTACTATAACCATACACAAGCGCTCACTGAGTTGGTTGATTGGAAGAATGATACTAGACGTGAGTGGGTGGAAATGCTGACAAGAGCAGCAGAGAAAGAAACAGATAGCAACGTTATGCGTTTGCTGATCAAGGAAGCAAATAAATTAATGAAAGAGGTAACGAAATAATGACAACACTTTACGAATTAACTGGGACTTTTAAACGAATCAATGATACGGAAGGATTAGATGAAGAAACAAAAGCCGACACTTTAGAATCGATAGATTGGTCAAACGAATTTGAAGAGAAGGTCGAAAATACTGCTAAAGTTATCAAAAATAAAGAAGCTAGCAAAAAGCTAATCAAAGAAGAAATTGATCGTCTAACTGCTCGTTATAAATCATTAGATAATGATGTCGTATGGCTTAAAAGAAGTATGCAAGAAGCATTTGAAATTACAGGGCATGAAAAAGTTAAAGGTTTACTTTTCACTGTTTACATGGGTAAAAATCAACCATCTGTAGTTATCGACGAGGAATTGCTACCTAAGAAATATTTTGTGCAGAAACTAACTCCAGACAAAGCAACTATCAAGGAGTTACTAAAAGCTGGCAAGAATATTAAAGGGGCAAGTTTACAAGAAAGCAGAAGTTTGAGGATTAAATAATGGGAGCTTTATTCGACCAAAAACCACGGGTGGAAAATATAAAAGAACCTGGCTACAGAATTGTCTTATATGCTCTTGATTTATGTGATGATTATGATTTTTTAAATTTTTCAGATGCTTTGAAATGTATTGAGTTAGATTTTAAAATCGATGATCACGATGTTAGAGATGAGCAAATGGAAGGATTCGGACACTTACTGGAAAATCTTATTGAGGTAATAAATGACCAAAATCTTAGCGATTGACCCAAGTAGTAACAAAATCGAAACTTCAACAACAGGGATTGTATTATTAGACAATGCGAGATTAGTCGATAGCTGGGTAGTATCTTATGGTATGCGAGGTTTCGCAGATTGGTTCCACGAAACAGGAGAGAGTCTTGAATATGATGTAGTCGTTGTTGAGGAATACAAAGCTAGAGATAATGACAAATCAAAAGATAATAGCGTGCTTGAGACCATAGCTTATATTCAGCTTTGCTATCCGAACTTAATTTTGCAGAATAATGCAGGGTATAAGTCGGATATTCCAGATGATCTTTTGAAAATATTAGACCTTTGGAAATTTGAAAAAAGTCATCATCAAGATATTCGAGCAGCAGCAAGACTTGGATTATTTTGGGCAATGAGAAATGATATTGAAGAAGTGGTTCATGATATCGGAAAGGTGGTGAGTGAGTATCACAATAACGCTAAGAAAGTGGCAAGCTGAAGCGGTCAAAAGAAGTGAGCATTTATCTAATGGAATTTTTCTTGAGGCTTTAGGGGGGCGCGGTAAGACCATATGCGCCTTAGCGATTGCTAAACATAAAAAAGCAAAGAAAATCATCATCACAAATAACCGATTAGCCATTTTAAATGGTTGGATAGATGCCGTTAAATTTATGAAATTTGATGACGATGTTGAGGTTATCATCCAAACAGACAGGTATCTTCAAAATCAGGTCAAAAAGGGGCATAAATTAGCCTGCGACGTGCTGATAATAGATGAGTGGCAGAATATGTCGAGTGATAATCAAGTGGCCTTATATCGCAAAATAAAGCGCAAATACACGATAGGACTTTCAGCAACACCAATCCGAAAAAAAGGACAAAATTTCTATCCGCTTGAAAAAACAGTTTTTGGATGGGCGACACCCAACAATAAATTTGACTGGCAAAAGACTCATGGAAAAATGGTCTATGATCCATTTAGTTATTCAAAAGAAAAGTGGGAAGATTTTAGAGATTATGAAAAATACATCTCAGATTTACCAAATTTCTTCAGATGGGAAGAAATCGAAGAAATCGAAAATGCAGTTGAAAACAACGGTTTTGAGATTAAGTTTTATCCAGTCAAGGTAGAACCAGGGAACACCGACAAGCTTGCAGAATTTAGAAAGCTAAATCTTGTAACGGTAGATGGTAAGACTGCCATGGCCAAGCAATCATTTGGAAGAAAGACCTTTGAGCGCTATCTTAATCAAACGGGCATAGCAGTCGATTTTCCAAAATTAAAACCAGTCAACGTTGATACGCCCCTGCTATTAAAATTAGATGGACTAATCGAACGAGCGCCACACGACATGTTGATTGTTAGCAAGTCCAAGCAGATTGTGAATGTTATCCGGGAACGCCACCCAGATATTGGTATCTGGACAGGGGATATTCAAGATGGTCTTGATAATAAAGTGGTCGTTGCTACCAGTCAAGTCTTAGGTGTAGGTGTTGATGGTCTACAACATAAATACCAAACAATCGTTGTTCTGGATCCTGTAGAAGAAGGTTCTGGAGAGTATGACGACTATCGACAGTTGCTTTGGCGCATAACAGGAAGCCGTCAGCAACATGATGTAAATGTAATTGAATTTTATTTTTAAAGGAGTATAGAAAATGAAAGAATCAAAAAAATATATCGTATTTCGTGATAGAGAAACAGGTCAGTTTTTAACTGGGTATAAAAGTAAGGGTACACTTGCTTTTGATGCAAAATTCACTGAAGATATTGAATCAGCAGCTATGACAAGTATTGAGGCGTTCGAAGATCAGAAGAAACAATATAAAGCTCTCGCTAAATCGATGAAATGTGAAATTGTTGTTGTCGATGCAGTTTTCAAACTGAACTATTTAAACGGTGAAGAAGTGAAAGTGGTCGAACGTAAAGAAGTGAAACTTCCGTCGCTAATTGATTTGATTGGTTCCTTATTTGAAGAGGGGGCAGAAGATTAATGTTTAAACTACCAGAAAACAAACCTCGGGTTCCACGGGACACACCTCGAAACTATTTCATTTATGGAGAAACCATGAGTGGGAAATCTTATTTAGCGAATGAGTTTCCAAACCCAATCATCTTGAATACAGACGGAAATGCTGAAGCTAATAGCGTACCAAGCATTCAACTGTTAAATGAAAAAGACCAGACTGGAAAGATTACGAATTCAGTCATTAAGCAACTGGGAGAGATCCTTTTGGCTCTTCAAACTCAAAAACATTCATACGAAACAGTTGTTGTCGATGTTATCGATGATGTAATTGAAATGATTAAGATTGCAGTTTGCGACGAATTGACACCAGCTGGGAAACCAAGACTTAAATCCTTGTCAGAAATTCCGTACGGAAAAGGATATGATTTCTTCAATCAAGCAGTAACTGAGTTAGTCATTGATTTAAAAGCCTTGCCGATGAACGTGATTTATATCAGTCGTCAAATCTCTGAATATGACGACAACGGAAATGCAACTAAAGATAAACCAAGTTTGAAAGATAAGTACGTTAACCTTATCAACGGTAATTCGGACTTGATGATCCATACTGAGAAAATCGGTCGAAATTATAACCGTGAGGTTGACCGCAAGCGTAAGACTTACTATGCAGACCAAGTTGATGATAAAGAGATTTTAAAAATCTTGACAACCATCCGTGGTGCAGTTGAGCCTGCACGAGTTAAGAAAACAGAAACGCACAAAATTGAACCGACTGCCAAAGTAGAGAAGAACGAAGATGCAACAGTTAAAGAATTATTTTAAAAATTAAAGGAGAAAACAAATGAGTTTATTAGATATCGCAAAATCAATCAAAAAAGAAGGATTTGACCCACGTAAAGACAGCGCAAACGGACCTGATCCTATTCCAGCTGGAACTTACCCAGTAGTATTGAAAAAAGCAACCTTTAATGTTGCAGATAGTAAATGGGAAAGTTTGGGTTATCAGTTTGAAATTCGAGGCGGAGACCACATCGGACGTTCTGAGTTTGCTACATTCGGGACTTTGACAGAATGGAAAGGTAAAAATCTTGAATGGGCAGTACAACGTACTATTAAATTCTTCCAAAAAACAATTGTATTAAGTGGTGACCAGGTTATGACTGATGATTTTGTAGATGGAAAAAGCATGGAAGAAGCTTTGCAACGTAAGGCAGTTGGTTCTTACTACAACTTAGTCATCACTGTAACTAAAGGTAAAGATGGTCGTGAGTTCCGTAGCTATGACCTTGAAGAAGATACCATGCAACCTGTAAATGTAGAAGAAATTGAGGATGATGGTTTACCATTCTAAAAAATAAAAATTAGGAGGAACACGGAATGGCTAGTATGAAAGAGTATGCTCTAAAATATCAAAGATTAGGATTCTCAGTCATTCCAATCAATCCTAAAAATAAGATGCCTTTAATCGAATTTGCTGATAAACCAGCCTTGACTGCAAGTGAAATCGAACGATTTTGGGATGGATATCCGAATGCTAATATCGCTTTAAGGACAACTAATTTCTTTGTCATTGATATCGATAAGCATGGCAAAGAGAATGGCTTTGAGTCGTTAAAAAAATGGGAACATTTAAATTTAATCGAATCAACTCTACAATCCAAAACTGCTAGTGGTGGTAAGCATCTATTCTACTTTAAGAGAGATGATGAACCAATTACTCAAATGATTGGCTTCTTACCTGGTGTCGATATAAAAGCGCATGAGAATAACTATATCTTGGTCGCACCTTCAGTAACAGAAAAAGGTCAGTATGAGTGGGATTTGGAGAAATCAGCGGAAGGTGGGACAATCGTAACCCCTTCCCGTGATTTAATCCAAGCGATTAAAAAGCAGTACGGCCTTACTCACGGCTATAGATACGATGGCAAAGACGGTCTTAGGAATCTAGCAAGGCGCTCACAAACCAGAGAGCGGACACAGACAACCGACCTCTTTGAAACCATCGCTCTTGGTTTTGGTGATGAAGGCGGTCGAAATGACAAGCTGGCTAAATTTGTAGGCGGTCTATTATATCGAGCAGTTGATGATGAAGTAGTAATTCAACTTGCAAGACTGGCAAATACTAATAGTCGAAATCCTCTATCAGAAAAGGAAGTAATGCGTACTGTTGAAAGTATGATTAAGAAAGATAGGAGGTGAGAGCGATTCGTAATGTTGTAAGTATTAATTCACAAGACACGATGATACTAACAGATAAAGGTGCGATTAAATCGAACAGTCCCAGTAATGTGCTACTTTCCTTTAAAGCAGATGATCAGCTTAGTATTTATTTAAAACACAATGAATTTTCACAAGAGCACGAACTCCTTAAAGATATCAAAATAGGCAACACTTTATTTAAAAAAGGGGAATTACCTTCAAATTTTGACTCGGTTGTAAAAGTTTATTTTGAAAGTGTTTTAGGTGTCGCATATACCAACCAAGCTATGACAGATGGTATGGAAACATTCTTCTCAGAAAGACAATACAATCCTGTTATGGAATATATGGAACGAGCAGAAAGTAATTGGGATGGTCGTGAGCGTATCAAGCAAATGCTACAAGTCTATCTCGGTGCTGAAGATAACCCCTTGATTTCAAAAATCTCTCAAATGTGGTTAGTTGGTGCAGTCGCTAAGGTCTATGAACCTTACGTTAAATTTGATTATGTATTGGATTTAGTGGGTGGTCAAGGTGTTGGAAAAACTTCTCTTCTCCAAAAGCTGGGTGGTGATTGGTATACGGATGCCGTGACTGATTTCGCGAACAAAGACAATTATGACATCATGCTGAAATCATTGATTGTCAATGATGATGAAATGGTTGCGAGCAATCGGATGTCGTTCGCTGAAACAAAAGCCTTCATCTCAAAAACAAGCTTGAGATTTAGAAAACCCTACATGAAACGTACGGAAGAATTTGCTAAGAACTTTATATTAGCAAGAACAACGAACCAAAAAGAATACCTCAAAGACAAAACGGGGGAACGACGGTTCTTATCGGTCATGGCTGATGCCAGTAAACAGAAGAAACACCCGATGGAAATCGAACCCGAAACAATTGAGCAGATTTGGGGTGAGGCTGTCACAATCTATAAAACTGGTGTTTCTTTGATGTTTGATGAAGAAACGGAGAATGAACTTAATAAATATCGTGAACGGTTCATGTATCGTGATGAAGTTGAATTGCAGGTACTTGAATACTTAGATATGCCCGTGCCTAAAAATTGGCATAATTGGTCCGCTCTGCAACAACATCAATACACGTATAAGTATTTTGGAAATGATGAAGGATTTGAACCAGGTTCTCATAAACTCGAAAAAGTTTCAACTCGAGAGATGATGTATAACCTATTTTATAAGAATTCAAACGACAAAAAACTATCGACTAAAATCAATATGATCATGGACAATCACCCAGATTGGCAAAAAGGTCAATTTAGGATTGGTGGAAAAAATACAAAAGGTTTTAAGAGAATTATACAAAAGTAGATCGGATGCATTTCTGATTTCTATCGGTTGCATCGGATGCACTTTCAAAAAAGATCGGTTGCATGCATCCGATATGCATCCGATAAATCGAAAGAACGGTTGCACCCCTGAACCCTTGGCATTACTGGTTTTATTAAGTATTTTTTATATAATGCAACCGATACAACCGATATTTTATAAAAAGTATATTTAATAATAGTATATAAAGAGAAAGCCTATTAAATAAGGATTTTAAGATTTTACTTTTTAAATTTTGTTTTCTATCGGTTGCACGGTTGCATTAAATTTGTTTTGTAAAAAATGGAGAAAAAATGAATAATCAATTGAAGGTAGAAGTACAATGCCCGTTTTGTGGAGAGTGTTATAAAAGGCACGCTAGGGAAGGTTCTAAATCGATTAGATGTAGATTTTGTGGAATGTCTATATTTTTGAGAAGAACAGATAAAGAAGGTTTAGACAGAATAGCTGATGAACCATTCAACCACAATGAAGTCGTGAAAGATTTAAATGAGGTGTTTGGTTGAATTACGATAAACAGACAGTAATCGAAGGACTGAAACGCACAATCGAGCAACACGAAGAGAAGATAATCGAGTATTCGAAACCGTGCGATGCACATAAGAGACGGATTAGAGCGCTTGAGCGCGATTTGTTGAAGAAAAAGAATAAAGAATTAAGACGGAAAGTTGAGGAAATGGAAGATGAAATATAAAGTGACAGAATACCATTCAGATTTCCAAGAAGAACAGACTGGCACTTGCGAATTGTGTTTTGGTACAGCGTGGGTTGAAGAAGGTTCAATAACGGTTGAAGAAGAAAATGGAACTGAAACAGAAATTTATTTAACTGTTTGGGATTGGGGCGATTACGACACAATCTACATTGATAATGTGGTTAACTTCTCAGCTTGGTTGCAAGAAAGAGAGGTTGCCCCAATCAGTGAAGAAACTGGACCTTGGTCGTGGTTGAATGAATTGGTAGAAAAATATAACGAGGAGTTGGAAGATGAATAAGCAGGAATTGATTGAAAAGTATAAAGAGTTATATGAAAATGTATTTGATTTTGGAGCAAAATTAGCTTGTCAGAATTTTTTAAAAGACTTGCAACAACTAGACGAACCGCAGAAAGTCAAAGTTCCGCAGTTTGTGGCGGATTGGATTGAAAATTCAAAACAAGAAAAACGTAATCTACGTAATGCTCTCAATAACGGAAGCGAAAAAATGCGTTTGTGGCTTCTTGACCAAGAGAATTATGATCTATTCGCTCGTGCATGGCTGGACGGCTACGAGATCGAGGAAGAGAAGAGGTATACAGTAGTCGTGAAAGGGAACATTAAAGAAAATATGTTGGTTTATGGAGAACTTTTGGAAAGGTATTTCTTTACAAAAAGCCTTAGTTTAGACAATGCTATATATTCCCACACCCGTAAAGAACTCGAAGAAGCTGGCTTCGGCTGGGTATTCGATTGTGAAGGTGTTGAAGTTGAGGAGGTGGAGTGATGGAAAATTTAATGTTTTGGGGAATGTTTATTGCTTGTTTGCTGATTTCGGCTATGACATTTTATATTATGTACTCTCAAGCGATGGTCAATAGAGATTTGGAAAGAAAACACTATGACTTAAAACGAGAACTTTTAAGAGTTTTTGGTTGGGATGAATATGACTGGGCAAAGAATTTTAGGGATTATGCTCGTAAAGTTGAAGAACTTATAAAGTTTAAAAAAGAAATTGAACAACTTGAAATTATTAAAAAAGCATTAGAAGTCAAAAGTTTGGAAGAATTGCAGAAGAAGAAAAAACAGATTGAAAGTGTAATCAAAACGCTAGAAAATTGAGGAGGTGGAGTGATGATTAGAAAGATACAAGCAACGCTTACAAAAGATATGTATGACCATGTCGAAGCCATC
>ERZ772795.99-NODE-99-length-15210-cov-4.97585_pt1 | contig 15210 bp, 15 predicted proteins | sample MGYA00511346_ERZ772795 | MGnify/ENA primary metagenome ERZ772795 (study PRJEB29015, sample SAMEA2738032) | human oral metagenome | biome: human oral; feature: human-associated habitat; material: saliva | place: China | collected 2245 ... | reverse complement strand
CGTGTAGAAACTTCGCGCAATATGAAAACAGGTGGACATGGCTTAGGTCTTGCGATTGCACGAGAACTAGCCCATCAGCTTGGCGGTGAAATCACAGCAGAAAGTCAATATGGCTTAGGTAGCACGTTTACATTCTCTCTCAATTTGAAATAAAGCCGTACTAAGTGTCTAGAGTTTTGGGAAAGTGAAAAATTAAATATCATATAACCTGAGAGAGCGAGAAAATCGCTCTCTTTTTTCGTTGCAAAAATTAAAGAAAGGAGAAAAAATGTCAGATAATATTGAAATTGTTATGGATATTGATTCGTTAGAAATTTTCGATGTAATAGATCTTGATAAGAATGAAAATATGGTTGATTGTATCCCTGAAGGAAATTCTGATGAAAAAGTATCTGTATACGATGATCTCAATAGAGTTTGGCTTGGGGACGGCTATTACTATAGACCTTCTAGTCTTCTCTGGAGAGTTATGAAAGATGATGTTATTCATGAATTATGTCCTAGAATTGAGCTTGGCACTTATCCTTACTCCAGAAGAGCTAGAGATGGAACTTGGGGACAAACTAGCCAATTGACTCAGGATGAAGCCTTGTGGTTGACTCTGGAGTTTAATCCAGAATTGATGGGGTATATTTAGGGAAATAAATTATATACCTTGATTCTATAATTTATTTGATTGTCCCTTTAAAACAGATTTTCTCATTATCCATTATGATATAGCTGTGAATTAACACTAGTTTGTGACAAGAAAGGATTACCTATGAAACAACACCAAACAAAGGTCTCAAGGTTGACTAGAGACGTAATGATTTTAGATTTGATGAATACAATGGGATGGACTAAAAGCCGTGCTATTGCAGCTATTGAAGAGTTAGAACAAACTCATCTTGTCTATTTTCCTGAAGCTGGTGGCTTGAGATTACAAGTTGTAGGAGGCTACTAATGGCAGATATCACGATTGATCAACTAGCCACTCTAACTTTTTATCAAATTCCAGAAATCTTTTTCACCCGTATTCAACACAATGAGAACGGCTATGTTAAATTGACTAGTTCTTACACGAGTCTTTCATCTGATGCTAAGTTAGCTTATGGCGCTCTTTATAATCGCTGTAAATTAAGTATCAGTTCATTCCAGAAGGGAAATAGAGATTACGTTGATGAAAATGGAGCGGTCTTTCTAATTTTTACAGTTTCTGACCTGATGCTGCTATTGGATAAGGGAAAGATGAAGGTTACTAAGATCAAGAAAGAACTACAAGAACATGGTCTCTTACGAGAAGTTAGGCAGGGACTCAATAAGCCGAATAGACTTTATCTTCAGCTAGTCGATGCTAATTTAGAAATAGTGGAGCACTATTCAGCTGATGGTGAGTTACTGAAGAGGGTTAATGCCTTTGGTAAAGTTCTATATGAAAAAGTACCCCAAAGCATTGGTAATAGCGAAAGTATCAAAAACGGACGTCCGCAAAATGGACTTCAAAACGTCCACGAATCGGACGGAATAAATACAGAGAAGAGTAAGATTGATACTCTTTACGATACTAATCGATACGAGGGGGAGTCATCTTTATCTGATTTATCAATCTCTGAAGCATTTAAAATGGGGCAACATGGTTTTCTTTCTCCTCAACTAGTTCAGAAACTCAGTTTATTTGGGAAAGATGCGAAAATTCTTGAAAATAAAATCTATCAAGCAAAACGCCAAGTTGAGAAGAATTACAACAACCTCTTAGCTGATCAGGAAATTTATGGAGAGGTTTGGCTGCAAGATCTTGAACGTGAGTTTGATAAATTGAATTTCAAAATTAAAACAGGAGAGACTGAAGGAAAATCAATCCAGAATGTCCCAGCCTATTTCTACAAAATGATGATTCGCTTCTGGAAAATGGCTTTACTTATCGAAAAAGAACAGGGCTTTATGGAGCTATCAGGACAAAGTGAGCACGCTAGAAAATTTCCTGATGAGTGTCCTAGTCTGATTGCATACTATTATCCAGATAAACTGTCGGAGACGAAACTCAATAGCTATTTATCAGAATTGTCTAAGGGAGTTGAAACATGTTAAAAGATGAATTTAGACCAATTGATGGTAAAGTGCTAACGATAGGTCGTAGCCCGAAGGAGAAAATCTACATGGTTCCTAAAGCTGTTTTTGATTTACCGAAAAAAGAAAGAGCTGAGAAACTCAGCCAAATTTTCTCATCATGGCAACAGAAAGAGGATTGATTTCATGGGATTGTTTAATAACCAAGAGAGAATGAACAGATTACAAGCTGTGAAGGCTACACCTTCTCAACCAGTTCAAGAGATTGAAATGATTGTAGAGTATTTTGATAAAACGGTAGACAGTATTTCCGTCACTTCCAACTTAGAGGAACTAGAAAAATTGGTATCAAGTTCATTTGGAACAGGAGCGAGTATGAATTTTCCATCAGCGACTCCGCCGTTTTCTATCAATCCTCGATGGGTGAAGAAGATAACTTATCGGACAAAATAAGGAACAATATCAGGAGGATAGTAATGTTTAAGCTAGGGTTAATGATTATATTCGTCATCGGTTTATTATTGCTCTTTGGTTGTACTATTGGCAAAGTTATAAAGGAAGTGGATAATGCTTCTTTGCTGGATGATGAAATACTATCAAGTCCAAACGATGAAGGAGACAAGTAGATGTGAGGAAACAAACACAAAATCGTATTAAAGAATTACGAAAGCAGTCTAGACTGTCTCAGCAAGCCTTAGCTGATCAGATAGGAGTATTTCGTAACACCATATCGAACTGGGAAACAGGATATAGTCAGATAAGTCTTGAAAATGCTAAGAAAGTAGCAGAATACTTTGGGGTAACTATTGACTACCTGTTAGGATCAGAATCGGACCAAACCTAGTACAGATAAATCTATATTGACCGAAAAGTCATTAAACTATAGACCTTTGAAAACTGAATACAAGGCTTGCCCTGATGCAGCGTGGCTATGGATAAAAAAGAAACGGGGGCGAGTAGCAAACTAGAAAAGGATATCTAGTCCAGCCACTGAACGAAAAAGCATGATAATGATCATAAGCTGAAGGAGTAAGGGTTCCTAGACTATAAACCCAGCGCATGAAATACCGATGTAAAAATACGTTTTTACACAGCACGGCGTTATTTCGCCTTTCAACTTCAAGGAGAAATCTATGACAGATGAAATAACCGTCCGCCTAAAGGACTTAAAAAACTTAGGAAAACAAGGAGGTGCGACAGCTCGCTTAGAGGACGGCACAGACCTTATCCTGAAGCCAGACTATGCAGTCAAACAGGCTAGAGGATACGTAGACGGCCTTTTAAGGGATGTTGAATTTCATTTGCCTTATAAAAAGGTTTATGATCAAATTCGCACTATCAAGAGAGATGCTCAAGTTATAGCTCGAAAAGTTAAGACACCATCAGGAATGGAACTTCGTTTAACTGGAAAAGGTTATAACCCGAAAAATAAATAAAGAAAAGGAAAAATCATGAACAAAAAACAAGTATTAGCTACACTAGCACTTTCAACTATCGCACTTGCACAAGCTGGTTATGTATCAGCAGACGAACTTGCACCAATTGATTCTTCTGCTCCAACAACAGAAGTAGTTACGCCAACAGTACCTAGCGCTTCAACAGAAACAGAGGCTCCAGCAAATCAGTCAACAGAGCCTTCAGTTACTCCAGTTGATCCAACAGCTCCCTCAGACAAGGATAACGCAGGAAGTCTTGACGGAGTGCCAGCTGATAAACCAGCACCTTCAGATAAGGCGCAAGACAAGGATAATGCAGGTAGCCTCGATGGTGTTCCAACACCATCAGATAAACCACAAGACAAAGACAACGCAGGAAGTCTTGACGGAGTGCCAGCTGATAAACCAGCGCCTTCAGATAAGGCGCAAGATAAAGATAACGCAGGTAGCTTAGATGGTGTTCCAGATGAAAAGCCAAAAACTACTGATCAAGCGAATCAGCAAGGAAAGTCACAAATTGGGACAACATCTACATCAACTGGACAGGTTGTCCATGATGTAACTAAAGAGCCCGTTGAAACAAATACAGGTGCGTCTATTGTTAGCACCCAAAACGGAAACGTAGTCCTTTCAGATGGTTCTGTAGTGGCTCCAGAAGAAGTTGGTGGAACAGTTAACGAAGATAAGACTATCTCTGTTACTGATTCAGAAGGCAAACTCAAAACACTTCCAAACACTGGGACTGCAGAAAGCATTCTGGGTGCTATTGGAGCCATGTTGTTGACAGCAGTCAGCTACGTCTACAAGAAGAAAATGTTTTAAGGTGAAATGGAAAGGGAAACAATTAAATGACAGAAAAAACAAAAGGACACGGATATTTCCGTAAGAAAAAATGGGCTAAAGGCTTAGTATCAGGAATTGCAGTTGCAGGTATTGTAGCCTTCTCTGCAGGTTCAGCATTTGCGGATGAAGCAGTACAGCCTGAAACTAAAAACGACAACAACGCATACGCTAAACAAGCTGGCAAAACAACAGGAAGCCAGTCTGTAGCGATTGATAATGGAGCAGTCACAAAGGCTGCTGACAAGGCTAAAAAAGCTGGAGTAGTTGTATCTGAAACACCAAATGTTGACAAAGGTACAGACACTATTTCATCTAGTCTTGAACAATCTAAGTCTGAAATCAAACATGATCAGGATAAACAAGTTCAGGAACTTGAAGCCACAACTACAAAACAAGTTCAAAACAATGAAGCCTTCAAGGGGGCTCAGGAAGCTATTCACGCTAACAATCAATTTGTAGCTGCTGAAAAAGCCAAACATGAAGGGGAAACAACTGTCGCAGTGACGAATGACGGTTCGACTGCCACAGATGGTTCAGCAGACCAAAACAAGAAAGCTACTCAAACAGCTAAACAGGTCTTGTCAGATAACCAACAAGCAGTAACAAAATACCTGGGTGAAAAAGCTAAGTATGATGCTACTGTTGAACAAGCTACTGCTCTAAACAAAGCGGTAGAAAGCGCATCTGAACAGCTGAAGAAAGAAAAGGTTGACGTTAAAGTCGTTACACGTACGGTCTCTTCAGTCGCAGAAGTAGAAGCATTGAAGAAACAAAATGACCAGGCTATTGCGACTGCAAAAGGCAAAGTGGAGCTTAACAAAGCCCTGATGGCTGCCTACACAGAGAAGAAGAATGCTAGTGAACAAGTCAATCAAGATGCTGACCGTAAGTTCGCTGAATTGAAAAAATCAGGTGTACTTCTCAGTTCTAAAACCCAAGAAGTTTCCTCAGTAGATGAGGCTAACCAAATTGCCAAACAAAACCAGGCAGCTTATAATCAAGCTAAGCAGGCCCAAGCCGAATGGCAGAAGAAGTACAACGATCTTCAGTCTAAAACAAGCACTGAAGGATACACAAAAGAAGTTGTACTACAAGCTCTAAGTCTTTCAACAGCTAATCCTGAAGCAACTGTGAAGTCTACAGCTTCAGGAGCAGAAGAACTGACTACGGATTATATCGCCTCATCAAGTGGTAGATCTGGGTACTCTCGCGTTCTAGACTCAACCAAAGTCTTGAAATACAAAGATGTGGGCAATGGTTGGACAACAGAAATTGATTATACTGGGTTAAACGGCTTAACAGTCACAACCGAGGATGGGAAACAACACAATATTTCTCGTATCCATCGAAAATTTCAAATTGTAAACCAAGGTAAAACGGGCCTAAACGATGTCTATGTCTTAAATGATCCGACTGAGGGCTTTGTCGTCGCTCGAAACGATGGAACAGGTGGAGCTGCAGACTACATGAACTTCCTGGTTACAGATACCTACTACTACAATGAGGACGGCCAAGAAGTAGCTTTCAAGGCTTCTGAAAAGACACCTGCAGCCTTGACCTACTCGTCTCTAAACCACAACCCTATTGGGTGGGAAGGCGCAAAAGCCATCAACGGGACACATGTTGAAATCAATGGATCAACTGTTACTCAAAACAAGGATTATGGCTATGTTTATGCAGAAGACTATAACCGTGAGGAAGAGGTAGGTCATCTTTGGGATACTTCCTCTTCAGCATATCAGTACAAGGGTGCCGCTCTTGGAGTCTTTAAGGAAGGGACAGCCTTCACAACCGAATTTATTCAATGGGATGGACCAGAAAGTCCAAATGGCCAAACTTATTGGTTTGCTTTGAATACAAAGGTTGTAGCGCCAGTCGTTGAAGTTCCAGCTACTGCAACTATCACAAAAACAACCGTGAAGCCAGTTCAGACTGAACCTGTATCAGCTGAATTGGTTAAAGCGAAAAATCCAGTTAAGCCAACCTTGGCTCTTAAAACACTTTCTGAGACGAAAAATCAGAAGTTATCAGCAAGCTACCACGGCTATAAATTGAAGTATAAGCCAGTTGTCAGCAAATCTGTAGCAGATACAGACAAGACCAATACAAATGGTCAAGAAGTGGCTAAAAACGCTACTCAGACCTATACATTGACACATGACAATATCTATGCCAATGTGAAGAAGGGTGATAAGATTACCATCATTGATCCACTTGAAGCTGGAGCAGTTCCTGATGTTGCTGTCACAAAGGCAGCTGCAGAGAAGGCTGGATGGACTGTTTCATATGATGCAGGAAAGAACACTTATACCTTTTCTACATCATACGAAGGGAAGCGCCTAGAAGCTCCAGTGATTACCTGGAAGCCAGTCTATGACAAGGGCTTCTATGACAACACTTATAAAGTGTTAGTGAATAACTACGAAGTTTTCTCAAATACTGTTGTAAACTTCACTCCAAGACCTCCAAAACCAGTCAAATCGGTTCTGGATCGCTCTGGTAAGAATATAAACGGGGCGACAACATTTGATCGCAACGTGACTTTCCGCTTGATAACAGATTACAGCCCATACACTAAAACCCTTGCTTCAGCGCAAGCGATTGGTAAGAAGTTTGCTATTTTGGATGATGTTCAAGACAATGCCTTCACAGTTGACCACAGCAAGATCAAGATGACTGCTGCAGGTAAAGACGTAAAAAGCTTGTTTGACATGCATCACGTCCTTTCAGACAAAGGACGTACAGATGCAATCAATAAAATCCTGAAGGAATTGAACTTGAACCCTAAAGGTGAGTTCTATCTTTGGACACCGAAAGACTCTGCGAGCTTCTACAAAAATTACGTGAAGCAAAATAAAAACGTGACGATTGATCTTCCAGCTAAACTCTTGATTAAAGCAGGGGAGAAAGTTGAAAATAGCTTTAAGCAAATCGACTTTGGCAATAGCTATCAATCAAACCTTGTCACTGTCTCGGTTCCTGATGTGAAGCCAGAGAAACATGCCCTGGATCAAAAGGATAATAACAAAGTCTTGGACGGCCAAGAAGTACAGATTGGCCAATATATTCGCTATCTCCTAGACGGCGTAACCGTGCCTACTAAACACGATAGCCTTTTCCAATATGACGGTAGTGATCAGTTGGATGTAGTTCATGATCGATATACAGGTAAGTGGCAAGGTATTTTCAAGGGTGCAGAGTACACTGCTACTAAAGACCTTATCTTGCCATATGATGTCATCCTGAAGGATGGTAAAGTAGTCAAGGCTGGTGACAAGATCGTCAAAGGTACAGCTTATGCCTTCTTGTTTGAAGTGAACCAGGATACAAATCCTGACTTCCTCAAGAAGATTGTGGCCGTCAAATGGGACGAAAAAGCAGGCAAATGGTCTTACGTTATCAACCAGGATTTCCTAAATTCTTTAGGTGTAAAAGGCACGTTTGATGCAGACTTCTATCTAGAAGTCGAACGCATCGCAGCGGGGAAGGTTGAAAATACCTTTATCAATACAGTCAATTTACAGGAGATGACGGCTAAAGTGACAACCACAACGCCAGAACCTCCGAAACCAGATCCTAAAGAACCAGGCAAGCCACAACCGAAGCCATCACTTCCAAGCACAGGAACAGCAGCAAGCATGCTTCCAACTTGGGGAATGATTTTGGGATTGTTGAGTCTTGCAGGAGCTGGGCTTCGTAAGCATAAAAAATAGAACATCTAGAAATTCCCCCTCATCTATGGTATAATGAAGCCATAAAAAAGAGGGGGAAGAGAGATGAGAAAGGACACGAAAATGGATGCACATGTGACTAGAAGTGGATATAGATACTACACTCCAACTCAAAAAAAATCAGAAGTCACTAAGCCTGAAGAAGAGAAGAAGTGGAAAAAAGGCCTCCGTTGGCTAGGAAAAGCCATCTGGTCAGGAGTAAAGAACCTACCGAGTGTGATTGTGAGAGCTGCCGTTTTGATGGTTGCGACTCCACTCATGTTTCTCCTCTTTATCTTTAATCTGATTAAGAGCTTGATTGCGACAGCAATTGGATGGTTTGTGTTTAAGGTGGTAGTTTCATTATTGGTTGTAAGCTATTGGGCGTTTTTTACAAAGGAAGGTACACTTCCGACTGAAGTAGAAACCTGGTATACTAACTGGGTCTTTCCTCAGGGTGTTCCAATCTATCACTGGTGGGAAACGACTATCATCGTTGTCTTAGCTGTAATTACAGCCCTCTCTCTAACCTTTCGTCCAACGGATGAAACATAGTATTGAATAAACAATGTAGGTGCTAAGGATTTTTTAGCACCTTTTTATAAAAAGAAAGTGAGAAAAAAATAATGGATGCAGTTGTAGATTTTATTAACAAAATTGGAAATATCGGTGGGATTATCGGTATTGGTTGGGCCGCTTGGGGTGCCTGGGACTTAGCAGTAGGAATCAAACGTGAATTGGATGACAAGAAGGATAAAGGGATCCAAAGTTTGATTTTAGGCGCTCTTCTTGGTGCCGTCCTAAAAGCACTTTTTACAGCTTTAGCAACAGGTCTTCAATCTCTTGGTTAGTATGAAGAAGAAAGAGGAGGTGGTTTTATGAACCAATCCACACTTGATCAACTAACCATGAGTCTGAAAGACTATAATGCGACAGCCTATGAATTGATGGAAACTATTTCAGGTTCGATGGAGAAGGTGGCAATTTTGCTCCTTCTCCTTTTTATGGGGATCAACCTCATGAATTGGCACCAACAACTTAAAAGCAATGGAGGAGAGCTGTCATTTCAGCTTTGGATTGAAGAAATCCTCAAGTATGCTATTGCACTCTTTTTTATCCTCTATGTGGATGCGATTTTTGATGCCTTATCTTGGTTATTCAATGTTATTATCAAATTAGTGGCTAAAAATGCCACAAATCCATTCAGTTCAGAACTACCAGACTTAAAGGGGGTTAATGCCATTGTAAAAGCTATGCTCCAGTTTATTTATTGGGTTGTTGATTTTGTGGGTCAGATATCAACTAAGTTGTTGATCCTGTTACGCTCTTTTACCCTTTATACGTATAAGGGAATCGCTAAAATTATTGTCGCTTGTTACATGGTGGATAGCTTACGTCCAATCTCTTTCGGCTTCTTTAAGCTCTATATTGCAGCTGTCCTCCAGGGATTGATTTTAGTGGTTGTGATCATACTTTATCCAGCCATTGTAACCAACGATCTTCTGACAGTTGAGAAAACTGGAGCTTGGACAAGTGCTTTAGTTGCCATCGCTAAAGGAATTATTTATATTATCGTGCTATTTGGTAGCCAACGCATGGCCAAGAATATCATGCAGGTGAACTAGGAAGGAATTATTTTTATGATTAGAAAAAATAAATCTCTCGCTTTAAAGCAGAAACGTACATCTAAGCATTCAAGAGGAAACAAAGAGTATTTGTTGTTGGAAACCAGAAAATATGATACAAAAACAGATAGTCTATTTGATACAAATAAAAAGTATAGAATATTTTCTATTTTAGGGGGAATCAGTGCTTCTGTTTTATCAGTTTTAGTACCTATAAATCTTTTTTTAGCTTTTGTTGCATATGTAACCACAAAAATATTTAATTTACACTTTTCTAAAATATTAGGAGTAGGAAACGCTTCCTTTATGTCAGTGTTTAAAATCCTGTACCTCAACAATGTAGAGTTTATGAGGATGGTTTTTGTAGTTATGGCTTTAGCGTTGACTGTAGTTTTCTTTTCTAGTTATAGCATGAGAAAGATAGAAAAAATGGCACAATAGTTAGAAGAAAGGAACAGAATGACACGTTTAGGCAGTGAATTTTTAAAGGCTTTAGATAGCTACGAAAGGCCAGTTTTAGGGTATATGACACTGAGACAGTTGGTGCTACTATTTGGGATAGCATTGACAGTAGTTGTCACTACCATCCTCTATTGGCTAAAGGCACCTGATATAATCCTTTATGGCGTTGATATTTTATTATTAGCGCCTTTTGTTATTTTCGGGTGTTATATTGATGAAAAAATTAAAGATGAGGTTCGTTTCCTTTTGACTAAGCAGGAACGATCTTATCAGACAGATTATGACAGAAAGGAATATACAAGAAATGAATTTATTCGGCCGAAAGAAAACCCCGAAACTCTCTAAGGAAGAACGGGAACGGGCCAAACGTCTAAGACGTACCATGACGGCATCTACACAGAATAGTCTTAATTATCAATGGTTGATGCCTGATGGGCTCATGAAAATTACAAATGATCAATTCTCAAAGACCTATCGCCTAGGTGATACAAGCTATATTACTGCAACAGATGATGAGCGAATTGATATCATTGAAACAAACGCTGATATTTTTAATTCGCTGGATATTGACAATGATATGCAGCTATTGATTCTGAATCGTCGAGTAGAAAGCAATAGCTTATCTTCTATCCGCTATGATTTGGTTGGGGATGGATATGACGATTATCGTAAAGAGTACAATGCGATGATCAATGATCGTTTCTCTCAGGAACAAAATACCTTCAAGGTGGAAAAATATCTGACGATTACTACCCAAACAGACCAGGATCATCAAGCTAGAAGAATCCTAGATGATACAGCCAGCGTTATTGAAAGTCAGTACAGTGGCTTAGGAATCTCCTTTAAGGAGTTAGAGGGATTAGATCGTCTTCTTATCTTCCGAAAACTCTTGAGGCGAGAAGGTTTTATTGATTTCAACTATGAAGACATCGCTATTTCTGGATTATCAACCAGGGACTTTGTAGCTCCAAACTATCTGAAGTTTGAAAAAGATCATATGAAAATTGATGATTGTTTCGCAAGGGTGATGTATGTTAGACAATATCCTACCTTCCTGAATGACAAACTGATTAAGAATATCCTGGATACAGGAATTGAACTGGCTATCAGTCTGCATGCGAAGCCCTATGATACTGCAGATGCCCTGAAGAAAATCAAGACAGTTAAGTCAAGTGTACGTAGGGAAATGATCAAAAGTCAGAAGGCTGCAGCAAAAGAAGGTTATGGAAGTGACCTGGCTGTTGGTGGGAAGGCTGTGGAGACATCTCGTGAAACAGAGAAATGGACTGAAGAACTCCAGGACAATGACCAAAAAATGTTTTCAGGTGTGATGACGATTTTCTTCATGGCTGACAGTCTGGAGGAGTTGAATATCTACACTGAGCAGGTTCAACGATCTGTCCGTAAGAATACGGTAGAACTGGATAAGTGTTACTTGTACCAGGAAGAATCCTTGAATACGATTCTACCGATTGGGATTCCATTTATCAACGTAAAACGCCGTTTTATGAGAGATATGACTACTAGTAACTTGGCCACACAAGTCCCATTTACCAACGTAGATCTTCGATCTAGCAGTCAACGTGCAATTTATTATGGCCAGAATCAGCTCTCTAAGAACGCTATCACAGTTGACCGTAAGAAAGACTTGAATACAGGTTCAGGTTGTATCTTTGGGACTTCAGGATCAGGAAAGTCTGTTCTCGCTAAAGGAGGAGAGATTATTCCTACAACTCTAAGTTACCCTGAAGATAATATTATTATCGTCGATCCTGAAGATGAGTACACTGGTATTGGCCGAGAATTAGGTGCAGAAATTATCACAATTGCTCCTGGTTCACAACATCACTTTAACTTATTGGATCTTCCTGATAAGGATAAACTGCAGGCAGAAGATAGTGACCCGATTGGCCAAAAATCAAACCTCTTATCAACCCTGTTTGAGAATATATTCTCTGAGGTATCAGACGATGAATTTGCGATGATTGACCGTGTAACGAGAAAGACCTATGAGGAATTTGAAAAACCAACATTTAAGGATTGGCAAGCAGTTTTAGAACGTCAACCTGAAGATGTGGCCAAGGATCTGGCGCTGAAGGCAGAACCTTATACTATCGGTTCAAACGATATCTTTGCTCATCCTACAAATGTCAATATGAATAGTCGCTTTATTATCTTCAATCTCAAGCAGTTGAGTGGTAAATTGAAGCCATTTGCCCTCCTGGTGATTCAGGACTTCATCTGGAACCAGGTAGTCAATAATCAAGGAAAAGCTATTACATGGTTGTACTTTGATGAGTTGCAACTATACTTCAAAAATAAACTGCAAGCAACCTTCTTTACAGAGCTATACTCACGTATTCGTAAGTACGGGGCTATTCCAACAGGGATTACCCAAAACCCAGAGACTGTTTTATCTACAGAGGAAGGTAGAAAGCTAGTCGCAAACTGTGAGTTTCTAGCCCTCCTGAAGCTGAAGCGGACAGACCTAGATGCCCTGGAGCAGGTTATCCCTCTTACGCCTTCACTGGAGCGATTTGTCTTGCGGCCAAAAGCGAAAGGTACTGGTTTGATCGTGGCTGGGGATACGATTGTACCATTTGAAAATCCTATCCCTAAAGATACCAAGCTGTATCAATTGGTTGCGACAGATAGTTAAAAAATAGAAAGAGAGGTAATTTCTTTTGTCTAAAAGTAATCGCAAACAATTAAAACAGGAACGCAAGCGAAGAATCAAAGAAGGATTAGCCCTCAATGCTGAAAAAAAGCCTAAAGAAGCACGTTTAGACTCAAAAGTTGCATTTAAAGAAGCTAAGAAGAATTATCGCTTAGCGAACAAAGATTATAAACTACATAAAGGACCTCAAGCAACAGCTAGAGGTCTTTTCTTTAAGCAACAACGTGATCGAGCAAAGTTGGAAAAACAAATTGCAACAACGCTCTATAAACGAGCTAAAAAAGCTGATGACAGTTATATCCCTAACCGCCTAAAGAAACGTGCTAAACAAAGTGCTCGAACGAAAGCGAGACACGACGTTGAGAAGACAGTCAGAGATAATGAGATTCTTGGAGACTGGGTTCAGGCGAGGCAAAACATTCGTCAATTTAAGTATCAGGTAAACGCCTCTAAAAGAGCGTTAAATGCTGTAGGAAAATTATCCAAGTATTCAATCAAGCGCAGCTATGGACAGCTCAATAGAAGTTATAATTTCATCAGAGGGCGAGGATATACTCGAACACCAAAAGAGTTCTCCTGGGAAGGAAAGCTCAGCAAAAAGATGAAACAGGCCAGAAAGCGACTTGCAGGTTCAAAGTTTGGGAAGGTGTCAAGAGGGACAGGAAAGGTTTTGAAGGTTGCGACAAAGCCCCTGCGTTCCATCTTATCCAATCCTTTAGCTGTCAAGTCCTATTTCTTAATGTTCCTCATCTTTGCAGTATTTGGGGCATTTATGGCCATGTTTGGAGGCAGTGGTCCTGTCCAACAAAATGAATTTGACCTGAACAAGTCATGGCTTCAAATTAGTAAACGAGATCGAGAGAAGTCAAATGATAAGGTAGACTATTGGACCAACATCGATGACATGATCTTTTTCATGAACTTTCGCTACGGTAGTGAGTGGAAACCAGAAAGTAACTGGAATGAGGGGACTGGTGGTGAATGGGCTGGAATATTAGGTTTCAATCACTATTCAGATGCCTTGAATGATCTTTGGAATCATTTGAATGATGACCCTCACAACTTGAAAAAGATGGCTGACTTATATGGCCCCTCGTCAGATCTCAAGTGGACTAAGTTGAGTGATAGCGAGTTAGAAGAGTATAAAGAGCTAGAGGATTTGACTAAAGAAGTTGGTCGATACCCATCTTATCAAGAACTAGCTAATCCCTTTTACCAGGAAGACGACCCTTCTTATCATGCTCCTCTAGTTATCCTGAAGCGGTTTGGTTATACCTCTAAGAGTGAAATCTATGAGAAAACACAACTAAAAGCTTCAACAGGACAAGCTCTAAGAGCTCCTATTGACGGTCAAGTCAGTGTGACAGATGATACTACTGTATCCATCAAAACAGATAAAGCCATCTTTACTTATGAAGAGGTAGGAAATATCCGTGTTTCTGACGGTGATCAGGTCAAAGCTGGAGACGAGGTTGGGAAGGTAACGGCAAATGGTTACCAGGTCATTCAGTATCAAAAATTGGAGGAAAAAGAGACAAAGGATAAGAAAGAAAAGTGGACATCAGTCAATCCAGGCTTTTACTTTCAATCTGTCACGTACAATCAGACAACCTCAGTCATTACTACACTTGATGGTGATTTAGGACAAAAATCACGAGCGATAAAAGACTACTTGAAGCAAAAGGTACCAGGGCTGACAGATAATGGTTTGGCAGCCATGCTTGGAAACTTTGCGACAGAAAGTAATATCAATCCTAAACGTGCTGAAGGAGATTACCTTAGTCCGCCAGTAGGGGCTGATTCTTCTTCCTGGGATGATGAGTCCTGGTTAGCTATAGGAGGACCTGCTATCTATGATGGTGGGTATCCAAATATTCTTCATCGAGGTCTAGGATTAGGTCAGTGGACAGATACAGCAGATGGTTCTACTAGGCATACTCTATTATTAAATTATGCAAAATCAAAAGATAAAAAGTGGTACGATTTAGAACTGCAGTTAGATTTTATGTTGGAGGGGGATACTCCTTACTATATCACTGAATTGACATCGATTCTAACTAGCACAGAAGACGTGGAGACACTTACAGAGCGGTTCTTGGTTAACTGGGAAGGGAACTCTGGAGACAAGGTCCTAGAGCGCCAAAATAATGCTAAGCAGATCCACGCTTTTCTCACTCAACAAGTTCGAGGAGGTGGAGAGTTAGCTTCTTCCTGGAATTTCCCTGCAGAGTATCAGTCAAAAGTGGAACACCCTCCTACACAAGCTTCCATGACGACACAACAAGGAAGTGGCTATCCAGTTGGCCAATGTACTTGGTATGCCTATAACCGTTTAGTCGAACTAGGAACGATTACGGACTTATCAGGAGCTTATGGTTACCTTGGTAATGGTCAGGATTGGGTGGCAAGCC
>ERZ772795.98-NODE-98-length-15248-cov-16.6797_pt1 | contig 15248 bp, 11 predicted proteins | sample MGYA00511346_ERZ772795 | MGnify/ENA primary metagenome ERZ772795 (study PRJEB29015, sample SAMEA2738032) | human oral metagenome | biome: human oral; feature: human-associated habitat; material: saliva | place: China | collected 2245 ... | reverse complement strand
TTGCGCTTGTTGAGGCAGATTCTGATGCTGATTGACTTGCGCTTGTTGATGCAGACTCAGATGCTGATTGACTTGCGCTTGTTGAGGCAGATTCTGATGCTGATTGACTTGCGCTTGTTGATGCAGATTCTGATGCTGACTGACTTGCGCTTGTTGATGCAGATTCTGAAGCCGATTGACTTGCGCTTGTTGATGCACTTGTTGATGCTGACTCAGACGCTGATTGACTTGCACTTGTTGAGGCAGACTCAGATGCTGATTGACTTGCGCTTGTTGAAGCTGACTCAGATGCTGATTGGCTTGCGCTCGTTGAAGCTGACTCAGATGCTGATTGGCTTGCGCTTGTTGAAGCTGACTGGCTCGCACTTGTACTTGCTGATTGACTTGCGCTTGTTGACGCCGATTTAGAAGTACTTGTTGACGCCGACTCAGAAGCCGATTGACTCGCACTCATTGAGACTGAATTAGACGCGCTTGTCGATGCACTTTGGCTAACGCTTCTTGATGTCAATGTACTTGCTGATGTCGATGTAGAAGCAGAGGTAGATCGTGAGGATACTATACTCTCAGAGGTTGATCTAGATGTCACAACACTCTCAGAAGTTGAGCGTGAGGTGATCACACTCTCTGATGTCGATCTAGATGTGATTACACTCGTTGAAACTGATGTTGATGATACAACACTTGTTGATAGAGAGGTACTATACTTCTCATTTGATAAGTCAACTTTTAGAGACTCTTTCGTACCATCCGTATACACAACCGTCACTGAACCATCCGCTGCAACATCAACTCTACTAATTGGTAGACCTGCATTCTTCGTTCTTACTGCTTTACTAATCTCTTCTCTATCTTTCGGAGAAGGATTCGTTTTATTTGTTACCTGAATCGTGTCAGGTGTACTTGGAGTATACTTTTCACTCAATGGTGCTTGCTGAATACCATAGGCAACTCGTGTCTCATTCCCAGAGAAATCTTTCACACGAATATAACGAGTCCAAGTATTACCACTTGCTTGACTGCCATCCCCATCCGGTCTGTATTGTTTATTTAGATTATAAGTAGCATCCGTAATGACTTGGCGACGTTGAGGATTTTCTTCACTTGCAGTGAAATCACCACCAGTACCACCTTCTACAGCAGCACCATTAGTATGAACATCCGAACCTAAAAGGGAAGCACCCGTTGGATTTCCGATACCTGAACTATTATCATTCCATGCCTCAATGTTGGTAACCTTACCACTATTATCAGTCGTTTCAACCATGACACGGAAGGTATCCCCAGCAAAGATTTTACTCTTACCTGTCGTAGTATCCTTCTTAGCTTCTACCCAAACTTTGTTTACGGTGTCATAAACTTCTACCTTAACTGTAACCTTAGGAGCCACTTCTTCCCTTGTAATAGTGTTTGAACTAGAAGAACGCAATGTTTCCATGGTATTATCTGGTTTTCTAACGTTCAGCGTCTGTTCTACAGTAACAAGGCTAGTACCAGTGGTAGGATTAACAGCTAGAAGGCCTTGAGGAGTGTTAGCAGCTGCTAGCATCCCTCTCTCAAAGGTTACTGTATCTCCTGTAGCTACCTTTTTGAAAGTCTGATTATTGAGTCTCAAGGTAACTGTTGCACCAGGACTTACATTTGTTACTGTAATACTACGTCCTGGAAGACCACCTTGTTGTTTAACTTGATCATCTGCAATTTGTGGGGTCTTCAGGTTAACCTTAATCGTTACAGGAACTAGTGTACTGTTACGGGCTGTATTAGTAGAACCTTGTGGTAATGTTACTTTAACTTTTCTGGTAATATAACCTGGAGTAGAAACAGCTGCTTCATTTAATGGGGTTTCCCATTCATAGCTTGTACCACTTGGTATTGCTGGAGTATTAGCAGTATTTATAATTGCTCCACCTGGAGTCGTTCTAATAGTGGACAACGGAGACATATCGCCTGCTGTTGTTTCATAAGTTTGTTTAGCCACTGGATCCACTACTGTATAAGTAAAGCTTGTCTCACTTGTCAAAGCACGATCTTGTGCAGACGGAGTTCCAAAGCGTCCTGTTGGATAAGTTGCTACTACACGGTACTCTGTTTGATGCGATTGGGTGTTATTCCAAACACTACTAAACTCTGGTTTCCCACCAGCTTGTGTTTTCTGTAGTGTGCCTGTACCATTTAAGTTACTATTCAATTTGTACTCATAGGTCCAGGTTGTATTTGCAGGAAGAGCTGCAACATTAGTATACAAGCTAGTATTGCCACCTATATTATTCGACAAGCTACCGCTAGCAGTTCGACCATTAGTACCGCCTTTGAAGCCATAGAATTGACCTGTAACCCTATTGTGAGTGTTGGTCTCAATCTTTTGGTAAATTCTGTAATTGTATGTTAAATCCGTAGTAGTGTTATCTGGATGAGTTACCGTTAAGGTTGCAGTTCTAAGATTCTCTCGGTCTCCCATCGCTACCATTGTAGGAGCTTGACCTTGTTTCCATGCAAATCTTGTCCTACTAGGGAAGTCAGATGCTCCGCCAACTGGACGGACAAGACTTCTTAGATTTATATTAGACAGCGACTCATCACTTACTGCATAGAATGTGTCAGTCGCTTTCTCCACACCATACTGAACATTGTTTGTGACTGTATCCGATGTTCTATCACGATAAGTAATAGTAACATCTCCATTATTAGCTACACTGATGGAACCTTCTTCAGATCCTTTTTTGTAGTCTGTACTTGAAAGAATGCTTGCATTGGCTGTTTTAAAATTAGCCAATACTTGTTCTATTTCCTTTGGACTTAAATTTGTTTTATCATTAACTACGACTCTAGTACCTTTCGCAGGATCTTGTCGCTCATTAAATCCTTTGACATGGAAATTGGTACGGGCTGTAGCAGTCTGACCATCAATATCTCTAACTGTATATTCAAGAACATAAGTACCTGGAGCATACGGTTTCCATGCAGTGCCATTACGACCAAGCGTTCCTGTTATATCAATGTTATATGATTTTTGGAATCCTGTTCGCCTTCCTTGATAATCATAAGTCCACAAATCCCCTGCCCCTCTTCTACTAGTAGCAGGATAGTTTGGGGAAGTTACACCTGTAATGATAGCATTGGATTGAGAAGCATCGATTCTATCCATCCCTCTATCATCACGTAATTGTATCTGAAAATTCGTGATGGCATCATCATTATAAAAAGTAACATCAGATGGCATCGTAATCGTAGGCGGATTAGAGGCTGCACGGCTCTGACCTGCTGCACGATTAGGATCTGCTATACTTCTACTCATACGTGGTGGATGCGACACTCTAGTAGCTACTTCATGATGCATAGAAGAAGTATAGTTCCCAGAAGTATCCGCACTTGTAACTGGCTGGCTACTTGTACCAACTCTTGCATCCAATGTTGCAGTTCGCGACTGATTATTTACAGTGGCATAAACTTCAAGCGTTGCTTCTAGGTTTCTTTGTTTATCATGGCGTATATCATAAACATACTCATTTCCTGAGCCACCACGTTTCTCCATTTCTTGTCCATTAAAGGTCACACGAGTAATAGTTGTATTAGGATCCACATCCGCAATCAGCCCTACATGATGCAAGGCATTGTTCGCGTGCATATTGATACGCCAAACAACTTCGTTACTATTTCTATCGTACCTACCAGACTCAATTGAAGCTATCGTTCCATGGCTAGATAGTGATGCTCTAGGAGACGCTCCTCTCTCTATCGCTTGTCCGTTACGACTATCACGTTGACCTGAATGGGCACCTAAAACGGCATTGACAATGGAATTACGGGCTAGAGTCGCTTTTTGTACTACTGATGTCAAATCACTAGTCGGATCTGCCAAGGCTTTTTCAATCTCTGTAACAGCAGCATTCACTTTGCTAATGGCAGAGTTCGTATTCGGCAATCCTACAGCTTTTGCTAGGTACTCACCCATTTCAGCTGAAAGTTTGGTTAACTTCTTACGATTTTCATCCTGTTGTTTAGTAGAAATCTCTGAAGATAATAATGTAGCAGCTGTAGCTCCAACAAGGCTAGTGATACCTCCCATTCTCCTCAAGTGGCCCTCTATCCAATTTAGCAAGCCTCAATTCAGATATAGGAGATAAGTTAGATAATCTTTTTTTGCCTAATATCTCTTCGGATTGAACTTCCAATCCGCTAACTGTTTCAGACATAGTAGTTGAAACCGAGTTACTTATAGGTACAGTTGACTGGCTAGTATTTACAGAGGAAGAACCTAACAATGTCATCGAATCCATTATACTTGCGCTTGCTGAAACACTCTCTGAAGCACTCTCTGAAGCACTAGAAATCGAAATACTCTCTGAAATGCTAGAAACAGAATTCATACTTTCTGAGACACTAGTAAATAAAGATTGGGAAATCGATAAACTTTCGCTCACAACCTTACTTGTATCTACTTTTGAAGTGGTTCCTAAAACTACTGTATCATTTGTAACCAATAAATCTGGATTTTCTAATGTTTTTTCCAAAGCTACTGCTTCATTTGCGAAAACTTTAGCTTCAGTCGCAACAACCCCACCTAAGACAGCTCCTGTAGCAGCTATACCCTTTATAATATCCAATCCTGTAATCGAATGGTTATCTTTATCTTCTACTACTTCAGTCATGACTTGAGTCGTATCAATACCACCTCGCATAACTTTAAACAAACCAAAAAGAGAGGTTGAAGCTCTCAACCAATGTTTACCTGATTTAATTAACTTATAACGTGTCACACGATCTGTCTCTCTATAACGACCATTCTGACGTCTAAAAAACATTTTCTACTCCTTTTCAGACAAAAGTGTAAACTCTTGCCAAGTTTAATTATACTTCTTTAGTATACTTTAATTCTAAACTAAGGTCAACAACATATTATATATAGAAAAACTCTATCCAAAATAAATAAATACTCCCAATGTTATATATATATAAGACGTTGTATCTATATGCTTATTTTGTTTTTTAAACATTAAAAATTTCTTATTTTTTTACTTTTTGTGTAAATGTATTCAATTTAACTGAAATTTTAAAATTTTTAGTTATCTAATTGATAAAGAATCTTCTACGACATATCCAATCAAATAACGCATTTTTTCTAAATAGAAGATAGAGTTTAATAATTCTACTTATACTTATATAGAAACCAACGATAATAGTCTTCAAAAACTCAAAACGTAACAGTAGTTATCCTCGCTTTATCATAAATCTATCTGCGAATTTGTCATTATATTCAATATCAGATCAATATTTTGAACTATCTATAGCTAACTTTCTAGTTTGTGCCTTGATTTTTTCAAGTAAAATAAGACTATAAAATCCCTTAACTTTCTGAGACTTACACTGAAAAAAGCCCGCAGACAATAGCATTCGTAAAACTTTACGAGTAGTGCACCTATAAATTACAGAATAATGAAGTAGAATAAAACGCATAATATCAAGGTTCATTCATCAATACCTGATACTATGCGCTTTTTTGATTTCAAAAACTTTTTTCTCAACCTCGTTAGTTACTTAGATTGTTACACAATCAAGTAAATTTACTGAACTACGACACGGAGTTTGGCAAATCGATTCCATTTGCCAAACGTAGTTAGTGAGGCAGTTAGCTAGTTCGCCAAATAGCGACTAGCGTCCAACAATTAGGAACTTTAGTTCCAATTGTTGGTACTGAGTTACATCTTCTCCTCTAACTCTACGTCTGGGTACTTGTCCGCAAACCAGCGAAGGGCAAAGTCATTTTCGAAGAGAAAGACTGGTTGGTCAAAACGGTCCTTAGCCAATATATTGCGGCTTGATGACATCCGTTCATCTAGATCCTCAGGCTTAATCCAACGAACGGTCTTTTTACCCATTGGGGTCATGACTACTTCTGCATTGTACTCGCCTTCCATACGGTGTTTAAAGACTTCAAACTGGAGTTGACCTACAGCGCCTAGCATGTACTCACCTGTTTGATAATTCTTATAAAGCTGAACGGCTCCTTCTTGCACCAATTGCTCAATCCCCTTGTGGAAGGATTTCTGCTTCATGACATTCTTAGCAGAAACTTTCATAAAAATCTCAGGAGTAAAGGTTGGTAGCGGTTCAAACTCAAACTTATTTTTTCCAACTGTCAAGGTATCCCCAACCTGATAAGTACCTGTATCGTAAACCCCGATGATATCTCCTGCCACGGCATTGGTCACATTCTCACGACTTTCCGCCATAAACTGAGTGACATTCGAAAGTTTAGCACCCTTACCAGTACGAGGCAGATTGACACTCATCCCACGCTCAAATTCACCTGATACGATACGGACAAAGGCGATACGGTCACGGTGACGAGGATCCATGTTGGCTTGGATTTTAAAGACAAATCCTGAGAAATCCTTGTCGTAAGGATCCACAATTTCACCGTCTGTTTTCTTGTGTCCATGTGGTTCTGGAGCAAACTTGAGGAAGGTTTCAAGGAAGGTCTGCACACCAAAGTTTGTCAAAGCTGAACCGAAGAAGACAGGTGTCAATTCTCCAGCCAGAATAGCTTCCTCTGAAAACTCATTTCCAGCTTCATTCAAAAGCTCAATATCATCCTTGACTTGCTCGTAGAAAGGATTGGTGCCAAAAAGCTTGTCCCCATCTTCTAGACTAGCAAAACGTTCATCCCCCTTGTAGAGTTCCAAGCGTTGGTTATAGAGATCATAGAGCCCCTCAAAGGCTTTCCCCATACCGATTGGCCAGTTCATTGGGTAGCTAGCAATGCCCAAGACTTCTTCCAATTCTTGCAAGAGGTCTAGTGGTTCACGGCCATCACGGTCTAGCTTGTTCATAAAGGTAAAGACTGGAATACCACGATGTTTGACAACCTCAAACAATTTCTTAGTTTGGGCCTCGATACCCTTGGCAGAGTCCACAACCATGACCGCAGCATCCACCGCCATCAAGGTACGATAGGTATCTTCTGAAAAATCCTCATGCCCTGGCGTGTCGAGGATATTCACGCGCTTACCATCGTAGTCAAACTGCATAACAGATGAAGTCACCGAAATCCCACGTTGCTTCTCGATATCCATCCAGTCAGACTTGGCAAAAGTCCCTGTTTTCTTCCCTTTTACAGTACCAGCCTCACGAATCTCGCCCCCAAAGTAGAGCAATTGCTCAGTGATGGTTGTTTTCCCCGCGTCCGGGTGAGAGATGATGGCAAAGGTACGGCGTTTCTTAATTTCTTCTTGAATATTCATAAGTTCTCTTTCTTTGATTCTCTGTTTTTCTTGTTTCCATAGCTAAGAATGATTTTTACATTGGATTTTACCATTCCTTTCAACACTCCATTATATCGGATTTTAGCATTTTTTTCAATTTCTATTTCTTTTCAGTTCTCCCTCCCTTATTTATAGGAAAATATGGTAAAATAGAACAGACTAAAAATCATCATTTCACGAAAGGATGCAAGATGAAAATTACGCAAGAAGAGGTAACACACGTTGCCAATCTTTCAAAATTAAGATTCTCTGAAGAAGAAACTGCTGCCTTTGCGACTACCTTGTCTAAGATTGTTGACATGGTTGAATTGCTGGGCGAAGTTGACACAACTGGTGTCGCACCTACTACAACTATGGCTGACCGTAAGACCGTACTCCGCCCTGATGTGGCCGAAGAAGGAACAGACCGCGATCGCTTGTTTAAAAACGTACCTGAAAAAGACAACTACTATATCAAGGTACCAGCTATCCTAGACGATGGAGGAGATGCCTAATGACTTTCAACAATAAAACCATTGAAGACTTGCACAATCTCCTTGTCTCTAAGGAAATTTCTGCAACTGAATTAACACAAGCAACGCTTGAAGATATCAAGTCTCGCGAGACAGCTATCAACGCTTTTGTTACCATCGCTGAAGACCAAGCTCTTGCTCAAGCCAAAGCCATTGATGAAGCTGGAATTGACGCTGATAATGTCCTTTCAGGAATTCCACTTGCAGTTAAAGATAATATCTCTACAGACAGCATTCTCACAACTGCAGCCTCAAAAATGCTCTATAACTACGAGCCAATTTTTGATGCGACAGCCGTTGCCAATGCAAAAGCCAAGGGTATGATTGTCGTTGGGAAAACCAACATGGACGAGTTTGCCATGGGTGGTTCAGGTGAGACTTCTCACTATGGTGCCACTAAAAATGCTTGGGACCACAGCAAGGTTCCTGGTGGTTCATCAAGTGGTTCTGCTGCAGCTGTAGCCTCAGGACAAGTACGATTGTCACTTGGTTCTGATACTGGTGGTTCTATCCGCCAACCAGCTGCCTTCAACGGGATCGTTGGTCTCAAACCAACCTACGGTACGGTTTCTCGTTTCGGTCTCATTGCCTTTGGTAGCTCGCTAGACCAGATCGGACCTTTTGCTCCTACTGTTAAGGAAAATGCCCTCTTGCTCAATGCTATTGCCAGCGAAGATGCTAAAGACTCTACTTCTGCTCCTGTCCGCATTGCCGACTTTACTTCAAAAATCGGTCAAGACATCAAAGGCATGAAAATCGCTTTGCCTAAAGAATATCTTGGCGAAGGGATTGACCCAGAGGTCAAGAAAACCATTCTTAATGCTGCTAAGCACTTTGAGAAACTTGGTGCTATCGTTGAAGAAGTCAGCCTCCCTCACTCTAAATACGGTGTTGCGGTTTACTACATCATCGCTTCATCTGAAGCTTCATCAAATTTACAACGTTTTGACGGTATCCGTTACGGCTACCGTGCAGAGGATGCGACTAATCTTGATGAAATCTATGTAAACAGCCGTAGCCAAGGTTTTGGTGAAGAAGTGAAACGTCGTATCATGCTAGGTACTTTCAGCCTTTCATCAGGTTACTACGATGCCTACTATAAGAAGGCTGGACAAGTCCGTACCCTCATCATTCAAGATTTCGAAAAAGTCTTCGCGGATTACGACTTGATTTTGGGCCCAACTGCTCCTAGTGTTGCTTATGACTTGGACTCACTCAACCATGACCCAGTTGCCATGTACTTGGCTGACCTCTTGACCATCCCAGTCAACTTGGCAGGTCTCCCAGGAATTTCGATTCCTGCTGGATTCGCTCAAGGTCTACCTGTCGGTCTGCAATTGATTGGTCCTAAGTACTCTGAGGAAACCATTTACCAAGCTGCTGCTGCTTTTGAAGCAACAACAGACTACCACAAACAACAACCCGTGATTTTTGGAGGTGACAACTAATGAACTTTGAAACAGTCATTGGACTTGAAGTCCACGTAGAGCTCAACACCAATTCAAAAATCTTCTCACCTACTTCTGCCCACTTTGGAAACGACCAAAATGCCAACACTAACGTGATTGACTGGTCTTTCCCAGGTGTACTACCAGTTCTCAATAAAGGTGTTGTCGATGCCGGTATCAAGGCTGCTCTTGCCCTCAATATGGACATCCACAAAAAGATGCACTTTGACCGCAAGAACTACTTCTATCCTGATAATCCCAAAGCCTACCAAATTTCTCAGTTTGATGAGCCAATCGGTTACAACGGCTGGATTGAAGTGGAACTAGAAGATGGTACGACTAAGAAAATCGGTATCGAACGTGCCCACCTAGAAGAAGACGCTGGTAAAAACACCCACGGTACAGATGGCTACTCTTATGTTGACCTCAACCGCCAAGGGGTGCCATTGATTGAGATTGTATCTGAAGCTGACATGCGTTCTCCTGAAGAAGCCTATGCTTATCTAACAGCCCTCAAGGAGGTTATCCAGTACGCTGGTATTTCTGACGTTAAGATGGAAGAGGGTTCTATGCGTGTGGATGCCAACATCTCCCTTCGTCCTTATGGTCAAGAAAAATTCGGTACCAAGACTGAGTTGAAGAACCTCAACTCCTTCTCAAACGTTCGCAAAGGTCTTGAATACGAAGTCCAACGCCAGGCTGAAATTCTTCGCTCAGGTGGTCAAATCCGCCAAGAAACACGCCGTTACGATGAGGCTAACAAGGCAACCATCCTCATGCGTGTCAAAGAAGGTGCTGCAGACTACCGTTACTTCCCAGAACCCGACCTACCACTCTTTGAAATCTCAGACGAGTGGATTGAGGAAATGCGTACAGAGTTGCCAGAGTTTCCAAAAGAACGCCGTGCGCGTTATGTATCTGACCTTGGCTTGTCAGACTATGATGCTAGCCAGTTAACCGCGAACAAAGCCACTTCTGATTTCTTTGAGAAAGCTGTTGCCCTTGGTGGCGATGCCAAACAAGTCTCTAACTGGCTCCAAGGGGAAGTTGCTCAATTCTTGAATGCTGAAGGCAAGACACTTGAACAAATCGAACTAACGCCAGAAAACTTGGTTGAAATGATTGCCATCATCGAAGACGGCACGATCTCTTCTAAGATTGCCAAGAAAGTCTTTGTCCACCTGGCTAAGAACGGTGGTGGAGCGCGTGAATACGTTGAAAAAGCTGGAATGATTCAAATCTCAGATCCTGAAATCTTGATCCCAATCATTCACCAAGTCTTTGCGGATAACGAAGCGGCTGTTGCTGATTTCAAGTCAGGCAAACGAAACGCAGATAAGGCCTTTACAGGATTCCTTATGAAAGCAACCAAAGGCCAAGCCAACCCACAAGTTGCCCTTAAACTCCTTGCCCAAGAATTAGCGAAGTTGAAAGAAGAGTAATATGTAAAAGAAACCAGCCCTGAGGTTGGTTTTTTCGCTCCTTTTCGCTCCTACCAAATCCCATTAACTATTTTGGCTTTATTTCCAGAAGATTTTATGGTAAAATGAAGAGTAATAATATTTATTAAAGAGGTAAAAACATGATTGAAGCAAGCAAATTGAAAGCTGGTATGACATTTGAAACTGCAGACGGAAAATTAATCCGCGTTTTGGAAGCTAGCCACCACAAACCAGGTAAAGGAAACACGATCATGCGTATGAAATTGCGTGATGTCCGTACTGGTTCTACATTTGATACAAGCTACCGTCCAGAAGAAAAATTCGAACAAGCTATTATCGAAACTGTTCCAGCTCAATACTTGTACAAAATGGATGAAACTGCCTACTTCATGAACACTGAAACTTACGACCAATACGAAATCCCAGTCGTAAATGTTGAAAATGAATTGCTTTACATCCTTGAAAACTCTGATGTAAAAATCCAATTCTACGGAACTGAAGTAATCGGTGTAACAGTACCTACAACTGTTGAATTGACAGTTGCTGAAACTCAACCATCTATTAAAGGTGCTACTGTTACAGGTTCTGGTAAACCAGCTACAATGGAAACTGGACTTGTCGTTAACGTTCCAGACTTCATCGAAGCAGGACAAAAACTCGTTATCAACACTGCAGAAGGAACTTACGTTTCTCGTGCCTAATCTCTAGAAAGAGGTCATTCTATGGGAATTGAAGAACAATTTGGCGAAATCGTTATCGCTCCACGTGTACTTGAAAAAATCATTGCCATCGCAACTGCTAAAGTTGATGGTGTCCACTCATTTTCAAATAAATCCGTATCTGATACCCTATCAAAACTCTCTCTTGGTCGTGGCGTCTACTTAAAAGAAAGCAACGAAGAACTAACTGCTGACATCTATCTCTACCTTGAGTACGGTGTGAAGGTACCAAAAGTTGCTCTTGCTATTCAAAAAGCAGTCAAAGATGCTGTCCGTGATATGGCTGATGTGGAACTTGCTGCTGTTAACATCCATGTTGCAGGAATCGTTCCAGATAAAACACCAAAACCTGAGTTGAAAGATCTATTTAACGAGGACTTCCTCAATGACTAGTCCATTATTAGAATCTAGACGCGAACTTCGTAAATGCGCTTTTCAAGCTCTTATGAGCCTTGAATTCGGCACAGATATGGAAACAGCTTGTCACTTTGCCTACACACATGACCGTGAAGATGCAGATGTGCAAATCCCTGCCTTTCTTCTGAACTTGGTTTCTGGCGTTCAAGCTCAAAAAGACGAGTTGGATAAACAAATCAACCAGCACCTCAAGTCAGGCTGGACAGTTGAACGATTGACCTTGATCGAAAAAAACTTACTACGCTTGGGAATCTTTGAAATCACATCATTTGATACACCTCAGCTGGTAGCAGTCAATGAAGCTATTGAACTTGCTAAGAATTTTTCAGATCAAAAATCAGCCCGCTTTATCAACGGACTGCTTAGTCAATTTGTAACAGAAGAAAATGAATAATCGAAAAGGTGTTTGGTCTTCCAGACATCTTTTGTTTTCGACACTCAGTAAGAATACATAAAAACTAGAACTGATGATCAGCTCTAGTTTTTGTGTATTCCATTGAAGAATTAGTATTTTCTAAATCGTTGATAGCGTTCTTCCAACAACTCTGATAGCGGTTTTTGCGAAAGTCTAGCTAGCTCAGCTTGAAGTTCTTTCTTGACACTCTTAATCAGTTCTTTACTAGAAAGTCCTGCTTCAGAAATCACCTTGTCTACCACGTCCATTTCTAACAGTTCATGCGAAGTGATTTTCATCAGTTCTGCCGCTTCCATGGCACGACTGCCGTCCTTCCATAGAATGGAAGCAAAGCCTTCTGGACTGAGAATGGCATAGATAGAATTTTCCAGCATCCAGACACGGTCCGCGACAGCTAGAGCCAGAGCTCCACCTGAACCACCTTCACCGATAATGATGGCGATAATCGGAACTTTCAGGTCACTCATTTCCATGAGATTGCGAGCAATAGCTTCTCCCTGTCCACGTTCTTCCGCTCCGACACCAGGATAGGCTCCAGCAGTGTTGATAAAGGTCACTACTGGACGGCCAAATTTTTCAGCCTGTTTCATCAACCGTAGGGCCTTGCGGTAACCTTCTGGATGCGGTTGTCCAAAATTACGCTTGAGGTTATCTTGTAAACTCTTGCCTTTTTGGATACCAACCACTGTTACAGCTTGGTCTCCAAGCCAGCCAATACCACCAACAACTGCACCATCATCACGAAAAGAACGGTCACCGTGTAATTGGATAAATTCATCAAAAATGCCTGTCGCAAAGTCCAAGGTTGTCAAGCGACTCTGCTCACGCGCTTCTCTGACTATTTTTGCAATATTCATCTAGGACTCCCTCCGTGCAATCTGACTAGGCTAGCAATCGTATCTGGCAAGTCTCTTCTTTTAACAATAGCATCCACAAAGCCATGTTCCAATAGGAATTCTGCCTTTTGGAACCCCTCAGGCAAGCTTTCACGAACCGTATTTTCAATCACACGACGCCCAGCAAAACCGACCAAGCTCTGTGGTTCAGCCAGAATGATATCTCCTTCCATAGCGAAAGAAGCTGTTACACCACCTGTCGTTGGATCTGTCAAAATGGTCAGGTAAAAGAGACCTGCATTTGAATGGCGTTTAACTGCTGCAGAAATCTTGGCCATCTGCATGAGACTCATGATTCCTTCCTGCATACGGGCTCCACCAGAGGCGGTGAAGAGAATAACTGGCAATTGTTCGACAGTCGCATACTCAAACAAGCGAGTAATTTTTTCCCCTACAACCGTACCCATAGATGCCATGATAAAGTTGGAATCCATAATCCCAAGAGCCACAGTCTGACCTTTAATAAGAGCAGTTCCTGTCACAACAGCTTCATCCAGACCTGTTTTTTCACGCATAGTTGCTAGTTTCTTTTGATAACCAGGGAAATGCAAGGGATCCTTGCTTTCAATCCCTGTAAACAATTCCTTGAAGGTTCCCATATCAATCGTCAAAGCCAAGCGTTCTTGGGCAGAAATACGAAAGGTATAACTACAGTGCGGACAGATACGCTCACTTCCCAGATCCTTCTGATAAATGGTATGCTTACAGCCTGGACACTGGGAGAATAATTCATCTGGAACCTCTGGCTTGGCTTGAGGTTTTTCCCTAACCGAACGATTGGGATTGATTCGAATATACTTATCTTTTTTACTAAATAGAGCCATTGATTCCCCTTTTCGGTTTAAACTCTTGAAGTCATTTTATTCTTTTTCTTGATATTTAGGTAAGAAGGTTTCCATCAAGAAGGAAGTATCGTAATCTCCAGCAATGACATTGCGATCTGAAATGAGGTCAAGCTGGAAATCTGCATTGGTCTGCACCCCTTCAATCTCTAATTCATAGAGGGCACGTTGCATTTTCATCAAGGCATCAAAACGATTTTCACCGTGAACGATGATTTTAGCAATCATACTATCATAATAAGGTGGAATGGTATAGCCTGGATAAACTGCTGAATCCACGCGCAAGCCAACTCCACCACTTGGCAGATGGAGATTAGTAATCTTACCTGGACTTGGAGCAAAGTTGAAGGCTGGATTTTCTGCATTGATACGACACTCGATGGCATGACCGCGTAGGACAATATCTTCTTGCTTAACAGACAGAGGCTGACCTGCCGCAATGCGAATTTGTTCCTTAACGATATCCACACCTGAAACAAATTCTGTTACTGGATGTTCTACTTGTACACGAGTATTCATCTCCATAAAATAGAATTTACCACTGGCTTCATCAAGAAGAAACTCAATGGTCCCTGCATTCTCATAGCCAACAGACTCTGCCGCTCGAACAGCAGCAGCACCGATTTCATGGCGCAACGTTTTTCCGATTGCAATCGAAGGACTTTCTTCCAAAACCTTTTGGTTATTCCGTTGAAGAGAACAATCCCGTTCACCTAAATGAATCACATGTCCATGCTCATCTCCTAGAATTTGAACTTCAATATGACGAGCCGGATAAATAACCCGCTCTATGTACATAGCACCATTGCCATAATTGGCCTTGGCTTCGCTAGAGGCAGTTTCAAAGGCGGAAACGAGGTCTTCTGGTTTTTCAACCTTACGAATCCCTTTACCACCTCCACCTGCTGAAGCCTTGAGCATAACAGGATAGCCAATTTTTTCAGCAACAATTAAAGCTTCTTCAGAGTTATGCACTTCTCCATCTGAACCTGGAATGACAGGCACGCCTGCTTTGATCATCTGAGCGCGCGCATTGATCTTATCCCCCATCATATCCATAACATGACCAGATGGACCGATAAACTTGATTCCCACCTCTTCACACATGGTTGCAAATTTGGAATTTTCACTGAGAAATCCAAAACCTGGGTGAATAGCTTCTGCCTCAGTCAAGACTGCAGCTGATAGAACCGCATTAATATTGAGATAAGACTCTGTTGGCTTACCAGGGCCAATGCAAACTGCTTCATCTGCCAAAAGCGTATGAAGGGCTTCCTTATCAGCAGTTGAAT
>ERZ772795.93-NODE-93-length-15790-cov-10.5853_pt1 | contig 15790 bp, 24 predicted proteins | sample MGYA00511346_ERZ772795 | MGnify/ENA primary metagenome ERZ772795 (study PRJEB29015, sample SAMEA2738032) | human oral metagenome | biome: human oral; feature: human-associated habitat; material: saliva | place: China | collected 2245 ... | reverse complement strand
CTTCTCTCAAGTGACAACTATATTAGTATATCACAGTCGCTTTCGCTTGTCAACACTTTTTTGAAACTTTTTTAATCTTTTTTCATCAAGTGCCTCAACCACAACATACCATAGTCCGTACGGGATTCGAACCCGTGTTACCGCCGTGAAAAGGCGGTGTCTTAACCCCTTGACCAACGGACCTGAGTTATTTTCAACTCTTACTATTATACCCACTTTTCTAACTTTGTCAACTACTTTTTTAAATTTTTTTAATTAATTTTACAACTGCTTCCGTTCGAGCTGTATGTGGAAACATATCGACCGACTGGATATAACGAAGATCATAGACTTCTACTAAGCGCACTAAATCACGAGCCAAGGTCGAAACATTACAAGAAATATAAACCATTTTTTCTGGTACATAAGTAAGAATAGTATCTAATAACTTATCATCCAGACCTGTACGTGGTGGGTCCACAATCAGAGCATCTGCTCGGTAGCCTTCCTTATACCAACGAGGAATAATCTCTTCTGCCGTTCCAGCTTCATAATGAGTATTGTCAAATCCCATTCTTTTAGCATTTCGCTTGGCATCTTCAATGGCTTCTGGAATAATATCCATACCTCTTAGTGTTTTAACTTTCTTTGCGAAGGCAAATCCAATCGTTCCAACTCCACAATAAGCGTCGATCAAATGGTCTTCTTTATTTACATCCAAGGCTTTTACTGCCTCGTTATAAAGAACTTCTGTTTGTTCAGGATTTAATTGATAGAAAGCTCGAGGAGATAGTGAAAATTCATAATCGAGTACACCTTCTTGAATACTCTCTTGTCCCCAGATAATCTCTGTCTTTTCACCATAAATCTCACTGGTTTTAGCTGTATTTGTATTCACAGCTACTGTCACAACTTCTGGAAAATATTTAACTAAATCTTTCACTAGTTGGGTAAAATTAAGCTGACGATTTGTAACAATAATAATCTGAACCTGTCCAGTCTTTCTTGCTCGTCGAACCATTATAGTTCTAACACCTAGAACTTTTCTCTCATCCGTGATTGGAATTTGGTGAAAAGTAAGTAATTCCGCTAGACGATTAGCAATCACTTGGGTTTCTTTGTCTTGTACCAGACAGTCTTTCAACTCTACTAAATAGTGAGAATTTTGTGCATATAAGCCCGCCTTGACCTGATTCTTAAATTTTCGAGTCTGAAATTGTAACTTAGCACGGTAATATTTTGGTTCCTGCATACCAATTGTCGGACGAATTTCATAGTTTTCATATCCTGTAGGAGCAAATTTTTTCAGCGCTTGATAAAGCAAGTCCGTCTTGAACTCCAGTTGCTTATCATAATGCAGGTGCATGATTTGGCAGCCTCCGCACTCATTGTAAATAGTACAAGCTGGCACAACTCGAAATTTAGACTTCTTGTTGACCTTCAGTAATTTTGCCTCAACAAAGTTACGTTTAATAGAAGTAATCTGACAATAGATATCTTCTCCTTTGAGAGCACCAGGCACAAAGACTAATGTTTTTTGATAAAAGCCGATTCCCTCACCATTAATTCCCATGCGCTTGATTTTTAATGGTATTTTTTGTTTCACTTTCAGATTCATACCCCTATCTTATCACATTTTGAGTTATTCCGCTACCGCTTGATTTTTATATTTCATTAGTAAGTAAAGGCCTTGATATTCCTGATTTTCTTTAAAATCATATTTCCTTATATTTTCTTTAAATTCTTTAAAAGTTCCTAAAAATGTTCACAAAAAAAGCCCCACAAAGGAGCCACTATACTATATGATGAGTTCAGCAGGCAAGAAACTAGCACGGTCAAACGTGCTTTTTTTTTATTACCTGTCATCATTATACCATACTATCATCAACCTATATATCCGAAAATCTAAAAGCCCCTAGATTCGTTTCTAAGGGTTTCTAGTTGATTCATGGAGTTCTATATGATGAAGCCCTAAAACGGGGCGTCCTAGACTCCAGTTATTCAGCTGATGGCTACTTATATGCTTCTAGTTCTCCGTTCTGGTGGATTCTAGCAAAGTTTAAGACAGCTATCTGTTTGTATCTATGATAATTAGTGGATTTTGTCCCAGCAATTTCTAAACATTCACTTACTGTTTTCTTCCTCATGTAACAATAATGGATAATAAAGTATTTTCTGGCTCGCTTGTTCTCTATCTTATTGATATCATAGACAAATGTTTCTAGACTCTCTCTGATTGCCTTTTCATGCTTACTAGTCAAATTCCACTGATCAGGTAAGACAAGTTTCCAATCCTCTTCATCTATCCTAACTTGGTTTTCACTTCCTGCCATCCTCTGGAATCTCAGAAAGTAAGTCATCCGCTTTCTACTTTAAATTACAAGGGTAAAAGCTTAATTTCTTCTACTAAATTTCTTCATTTTTCAAAACTAATCTTTTTCTGATAAATTGGTAGGTTTTTACCCCCTTTTTCTCTGAACATCTCCGACTTGGAAAAAGTTCCCTTCACCGGTACCCAACTGGCCAGAAAGATTTTTTAAAAGGTGGGGGGAGTCAATATCCTTTCAATTCCACAAATCTTTTAGCGATTACCTTTCTACGACTATTTATATAACGAGTAGTTTTATTTAGTTTCTCTGCCACGTCTTCCCACGTCACACCAGCTTCTAAAAATCTCATTTTAAAAATGACTAGATCACTTTCAATTAAGTTTTCCATCAAGGTATCTACAACTAGTTTGAAGCCTTCTAAATATCTTAGTGTTTGGTCTTCTTCAATTCTAATGATGGTTGCTTCAGTAGGACTATATACTGTCTTGCCTTGCCCACCAGTATAATCTTCAGCGCTATGTTTCTTATTATGTATTAGTTCCTGTCTTCTCAAATAAATTTTATTAGCAAGCGTTCTATATCGTCCTAACTCAATATCTATCCTGTCCAGGTCTCTATTACTCAGCTCGTACATCAGTAAGTACCTCCACTTAAATTTTAAAAATTTTTTTATCTTGCAATTTGTCAAATTGTAAATTCTGTCAAACTTACAAAAAACGCTGAAAGCCTACCAATACTCAAGTTAGAAGCTATTACTGTTTTAAGTTTGACAACTCTTCAATATGACAAGTTCAAGGGAAATTTCTTTAATTTATCCCCTCAGTTTCTCATATCTTACATTCTGTGAAACTCACTCCATTCTGTAAACCCCTGATATATCTTGCTTTCAAGCTATTACTTCTTTTCAGTTTATGCTTACTTTGTTATGTGAAACTTAGTAAAGCATAAAAGTAGGACTAGCGATATCTCTTCTGTTTCAGCCATATATCACTAGCCTTACTTGATTTGTTCCCTATTTTTCTAAATACACTTTGATATCCCGATATTCCTTAGAAAAATTCATCCATCCGCTAGAATCAGGGGTTAAGAATGGTAAGACAGTAATCGGACTTACTTCTGTTCGATACGACGATAGAGAATGTCTCTGACTTATTTCTCTGACTACACCTGTATGAATTTCTTCTACATCCTTCTTCAGTTCTTGAATTTCATCATATGCGTCCAGAATTCGTCTAAGTTTCTCTCGGTATTGTTTATAGATCTTCTTAGTTTCCATCCGTTGCTTAGTTTCTTTAAAAATGTATTCAAAGATGACTGCATTAGCTTCTGAAAAATCACTATCAAATTTTTCCTGAAGGCCATTAATAGCTTTTTCCATCTTTTCCAGCTGCTCTAAAGATTCTAAGTTATTTGACAAAAAAGAATCTATGTTCTCAAATGAAACTGCTTGATTGCCTAACAGGCTTTTCCTTTTTTCGCTTAACTGTTCTCGTGCTGAATTAATCTTACTTTTTTTATTATCTAAATCATCCAGTGTATCAAATACTTGATTAATATCCATTTCTTTCTCCTAGTTCCATTGAATAAAATAACCACAATCTTCTTCAACTTTTTTTACATCAAATCGGGTATGTAAAATCAACCGTTTCCCAAAATAGTCATTCGCATTCACCCAACTAAGTGTATCTTTCTTGCGATCAAACAAAGTAACAAAGTTTTCTAGATCTCCTATAAAGCCTTTTTGGTCACCTTTATTCCCTAATGTTGTATCATCTATAATTAAAAAGTTATCTACAAAGAATGTTTCACTTGTTCCTGCCTCTTTATCAACTTTAAGAAGATAATTTCCTGAAGTGTCTTTCATTTTGTCTAAGACATTAAATAGTGATTGACTAATAACCATAGATACATTGCGCTCTGGATTGATTAAAGAAACAATAGATTTCAAGTCGTCCATACTTGTAGCAGTCTGCACTTTCGCAGTTTGGAGAATTTTCCCAATCTCTCTATTTCGTGTTCTACGTTTTAATTTAATAATCTTCTTACCAAGAAAATCCGTTAAATTATATTGGCCATCATCTAATTGTTCCTGTGAAAAATCAAGTTTTCCACTGAATAATTTAACTAAGTAATTAACGCTGACAGTTTTCTTTTTATCTGCTTCTGTTCTCTCAACCGAATTTTCTATAACTTCTTGTAATGAATCAGATTCAAAGTCAGTTACTTCATACTCCCCACCACGGGTACGAGTCTCAATAATATTTACTAAATCAACCAGTTCTTTACGTTGATGTTCGTCTTCGTAACTATCAAGGATTGGTTTTTCAATGAGTACATGATTATTTTCTACTTTCATCCCTCTAGTGTTATAACCTGTACTCCGGATATAAGCTTCTAGATTTTCTTTTTGTTTAGACAAGTTAATTGTCATTTTTTCTCCTTTATCTCTTTATTGCTCCTCGTTGTTTATAATTTTTTCTAAAGTTCTTAGCTCTTAGCTTTTCTTTTAGAACTCTACGAGCTTTTAAAATCATTTTTTCTAGCTGTTGATTCTTTATTTTTGTCAGCATATTTTTCTAGTATTTCTTGTTTCCGTTGTTCTAAGCTATTATCTTCTTTTTTACACTGAGAAAATATTTTCTGTCTTTTATCTGGATCCATAGAAAACTTATTGGCTACTATATACCCTAAAGAAGTATCTCTTGCCATAATACTCACCCCCTTTCTATTCAAACAAAAAGGGACATACCACTAGCATTATATGCTTACGGTATGCCCCTGAGTTGTTCTCAATAGACTTATTTTTTAGTTTCTTTTTTGACTAGATGAGTAAATTTCCCATCTGAGTAGACTAAAGTTATCTCTCCAAATCTTGGAACTTTTTCTATCTCTATTATACCACATTTTTCGTAGACAATAAAGCCTTTTTCTGTTGAAAATTTCATTTCATCCATATCTATTAACCTTTCTCTCCTCTCACTGTGTTAATCGTATATCGCTTATCTTTGATTGTGAAAGCCTTAAAAGTGTTCCCCTCTAAACCTTTCAAAATTCTACTTGAGTTTCTAGCGTTGTAAACCGTTCGCAGTTCACTACTATCTAGGTTCGTGTTGAAAATCGTAGTTTCTCGATTATTGATAATATCAAACAAGAAATCCTGTTCCCAGTCACTCTTAGGAGTGATTGTTCCATTTTTTGCCCCAAGATCATCGATGATCAGGAAATCAACATCAACTAACTTTTTGACCGCCTCATACTCTGTTAAGTTTGCATTTCTTCCATAAGCCCAACCTTCTTTTATCTGCTTGATAATCTCGGTTAAGCTGACAAATAAGACACTCTTAGGATCGTTCTTCTCTCTGAAACTCTCATTGATTTCTTTGGCCAGGGCAAGCGATAAATGACTTTTTCCTATTCCTGTGCTACCGCTGATTAAAGTATTTCCCGTCATACCTGCAAGATACTTCTGGGCTTGCCCTTTTACAAACTCTAACATCTGACCTTCCTCTGTAGTCTTAACAAAGAAATTATCAAATGTCGCTCCCTTTAACTCTTTAGGAATTGTACTATCACGCATTAATACATCATAAGTTTTAAAATATGTTTGTCTATCATCAAACCGCTGTAATAGGTCTTGCTCTTTTTGTTTAATCTACCCTTTCACACACTCCGGGCAAAATGGTTGTATTTTCCTTTCTGAACTCCCTACTACAGGTATAGAAATTTCCCAGTAATTTACCTGATGAATATCACAAACTTTATCTGATATTTTTCTGTTATTAAATTCTTTAAATTGTTCCTTCATCCTTGCAACTCCTAAAATGGTAGGTCTGGGAAGTTATCTTCAGACTCCCCTTTTATGGTTTTAGGCTTTTGATTCAAATAACCGTCAAACTTAGATCCGAAAAGTGTTTCAGGTCTCAGATATTTAGAAAATTCAGGATTATCCTTCCATTCTGCCGTTTTAATATCTATCACCTGTTTAAAATCTTCCAGTGTATAGCCTTCTTTGAATCGTGCTAGTAAAAGCCTTTTTGTCTTATCGACAAATTTAAATCTCTTGTTAGCTACTTGATTCAAATAAACAACAGGAATCCAAAGTTCTTTATGTTTTGTTTTCTCTAAATCTTTTATAGCTGTTTCTTCAAGCCAAGTAGGAAAAGTGAAGTCGGGATTTCCCGACAATATATTATCTAAATATAAAATATTACTCTTACTATTAACTCTATTCTCTATCTCTATCTCTGTTGGACATGAGTTGGAAATAGTCTTTTTATTTTGGACATTCTCCAATTTTGGTAAATTTTGACTATTTTTTCTTTGGTCTCGCTTGTATTTTGCCCAATTTGTTTCACTCTCAACCATGGCTTTTGCTTGCGATAATGTAGCATGGCCATCATCGTCTATCTGAATCAGTCCACATTTTGTAAAATATGCAACTGTCATATTTATATCATCTTCAGAAACATCTAGTTTTAAAGCTAATTCCTGTACCAAACTATCAAAATATCCTTCATAGTACAAAATACAATCATCTTCTAAACTTTCCAACATAAGACGGATATAAATCACTGTCATAGTGTAGCCACCAGGCATATTTTTAAGTCGTTTAATAAAAAGATTATCAAAAAACTTCTTGTCAACTTTTAACCAAAAATATATTTTAGTCTTTGCCATCACACCCCCCCATAAACTTACGGATCTCGTCCACTTTATAATAAACTTTTCTGCTATCGTCTCCTGGAGGTTGATAACGCTTCAAGCCCATTCTTTCCCATTTTGTAGGGTCAGGTATTTTATATCTAACTCTTCCTGTACTCGTTTTGCGGAAATCAACCCAATGATTCGGGGAGGTATTTTCTCATGACTTTTTAGGTAACGTTCTAAGGCTTCTAATATTTTTATTTGAATTTCTTCAATCATCCTTTCAAACATATCATCACCTCCACGGCTTAATGCCTGCAAGCTGGATATATCGCCCATAGTCAGGGCTTAAACTTTCACTCGGTCTTTCTCCTAGTTTCCTGTTTTCTCGCTCCAGTTGAGCGCTTTTTTTGCTGTCTCGGTGGTTTAGGTAAATGAGAAAGCCAATCAAAATCACGGTGAAAATAAGCGCCTGTGTATTGCTTAAATCTAGTTCATTCATGTTATGCCCTCGCTTTGTAGTTTTTAATATATAACTGTTGCACTTCAGGCTCCATCTTTTGGAAAGCTTCAACTTCTTGAACGGTTACTTTTTTATTGATAAAATCAACGATAAACTGAAATAAATTCGGATCGTTTACTTTTAAATCAGCCATGAAGTTATCAAATTCTGCTTGTGTCATGTTGTCTAGGTTTAGAGTCATTTTAAAAGCCCTCTTTTTTGTAAATCAGACGCTACTAAACTTCGTAAATACGTCCAAGTTGAAGCAGTCTCATGAGTAATATCGTTACTTAACTTGTTTTCGCTTATTACTTGATTTAAGTAATTGAATAGTAACCAGTCAGGTTTTTTATTGTACATTTCTGTACACTCATCGTCATATTTTTTTAATTCTCCAAGCAAGTTCTCAACATTCTTATTGAAGAAATCCTCATGACTTGCCTCTTGCTTTTTATATACTTCAGATAATTTATAAAATTGAATCCATAACTGACCAATTGTTGACCTACAATCTTCAGCAATCTCTGTTGCTCCGTGGTGTTTCTTTGAGGAATGCCATTCTGATAGAATATCTAGTTTTTCCTCTACGGTACTTAATTTTTTTTCAAAATCTTCAAAAAATGCTTCCATGTTTTTTACCTATGTTTCTATGTTTTGTACTTGTCTTGATGGCCTTTTAATTGTCTTTTACTATACTTCATTTCCACCACATTTCCACCACTCCAAACGCTGGGCGATTGCCCCTAGTTGCCGGACGCTTGTAGTGATGTTTCGTGGGTAATCACCCACATTTTTGCTAAACAAGTGCTTAGAGTCGCCGTGTCAGCACTCGTTTTTCAAAACCTTTTCTAATTGCTTGCCTGCACTTCGGTTTTCTTAGTTTTTCTTCGTTTCGTTTTCGATTTGATCACCTAATCTTTTCCAGGCTCTATCAAATTCATCACGTTGGATTTCTCTGCTATGTAATTGCCTTGCTAATTCCATACCTCTACGCATGAATCTAGCAAAGTGTGTTTTTACTTCCATTCCTAACCCTCCATCATGTCATAAAGTAGGGCGTAATGTTTATCTGGTATCCTGTCCAAGGATTTCAAGCCGTCGTGTTCTGCTTTTTGTCTGGTTTCCGCCTTGACCGTACTATCAAAGGCGATAGAAAAGGCGTTTAGCATAGCCTTGTAGCGGTCTACGCTCTTCAAATAGCGCCCACGGTCTGACAATTCCTTGTCTTCCAGTTCCTCTTTTACCGAATCGTCCAAGAGTGCGAACTTGGAGTACACCCCTTTTTCCACTTCAAATCCTAGACGCTTGTTTTGTCTCAGATTGTAAAGATTGACCCTGCAACTCTCCAAGTTGCGATAACCTAATACTCCAGCAATTTCTTCTAAATTTTTGCCCTCTAGTTCGGACAATTTTTCAGCAATATCCTTGAATTTTACTGCTTGATGTTGTTTTCCCATTGTATACCTCATTTTTTGGGTACGCAAAAAGCGTACTCTATTTCTGTGTTTGACAAATAAGAGTACGCATGATAAGATATTTACGTACCTCATTTGTGGTGCATCGCCGTCTATCGTGTTCTGTCGCCAAACAAGTGACACGGTAGGCGGTTTCGTTATGGTTCAGACTTTACAAGCTCAATCCCTCGTATGACTATATCTGTTTTAGTCATGCTTTTCTTTTTGGCAAGTTCTTCTAAATTATTAAAATCCTGTTCAGTCATTTTAATTTTTAGTTGCTTGTTTTTTGGGTTATCACTTTTAGGTCGTCCTAATGTTTTCCCCATTTTTGACCTCTCTTTCTTTCGGGGTACACTTTTATTATATAATGGTGTACCCTTTAAGTCAACCCCTAAACCGAAAAAAATTTAAAATCTTCCCAGCGTACCTTATTTTATTTTCAATGTACTAGCGGAAACCGCTGTATTATGCTATAATCTAGGTATAGAAAAAATTTCTATATCCTGAATCTTGTCGCTTGCTTCGGTCGCCAAACTCTCCGCAAGTGACTTTTTTGTTGACTTTTTTCATGCTTTCTTTCCTGTCTGGGGGCTATAAAGCAAGTCTTTACTTTCAATAAGATCCAGAATCCAGCTGAATCCCTGCTCCATCGTTTCAAGAAATGCACCCAGGTCTTCACTGTCCAAGTTCTCGTAGTTCATACAAATATATTCGGCTAGTTGTCTGTCTTTCTCAACTAGCTTTTTAAAATCCTTGGGATACTTAGGAATTTCTAACCCTTTGGCTTTTGTAACTGTCTTAAATTCATTTTCCATTTTCTATACTCCTATACTTTAAAAATTAATTCCTTAATTTCTGAATATCCCCTATTCAAGTTAATCATCGCTATTGCCATATCTTCCAAACGCTGATAGTTTGTCAGTTCCGCGCTTGTTAAACTGTCAATACCGTTTTCACTTTCTCGCTCCTTCATAAGTTGCGCTTTATTCTTCCCTGTCACTCCCTTTAGTAGTAGGTTTGTAAGGGTACTATAGGCATGCTTAGGTGCTTTCTCCCATGTTTGAATAGCTTCAGTTAAACTTTTACGCTTTGGCTTTTCCAGTTCTCTTTGAAGATAGCGTTTAGAAAGTTCATCACGCATTTCAAAAAAGGCTTTGACTAGGTTCTTCTTAAACTCTTTTACGGGTTCTGTATTTCGTAAATAAGTGATCAGCAATGTTGCTTGTTGCTCGTTCAAAATATAATCCCGTACATTTTGCCCACTCTCTGAAGGTGAAATTTTAAATGTCACCTTTCCAAAACTCTCAAAGTCCTCTCGGTGTTTATTCAGCAAAATCTTCAAATGTCTGTGCTTAATTTCAGCGCATTCTGCAACGATACTGCTCAGTGTATACGGCTCTTTCTTGCCGTCCATATAAACCAATTCCATTGTTCGCTCCTTTCTTCTTGTTGCTCGTGCTTGCCACCTAAAACAGTACCAAGGTAAAGCATTAAAGTAGGGTAAAATCGGAGAATATGAATCCCTACAAACCCTTGATACTGCCATAGGTAGCAAGCAAAATAATCTAGTAAATAATTAACTAATTCCGTTTATCAATCTCCAGTGGTAAGGCACCATACAAGAAATTTGTAAATATAAACTAATACTGTAATTGGGACTCTCCTTTCTATTCTTTTACATCAAGGAATTCATCAATCGTAACACCTAGGTAACTAGATACTTTTTTTAATGTATCAAGTGTAGGACTTTTAGCACGTTCATAATATAATGCCGTTAGGGTACTTTTAGAAATTCCTGTAGCTTCTGCTACATCAGCTGTTTTTTTACGTTGCTTTGCTAATAACAATCGCATGTTATTTTTCATTTTCTTAACTCCTCTCTAAAATTTTCACCACAATATATTGAAAAGTGTTTTGGTGTAATTTTTATTCAACATATTGTTGACAACATCATTGTATTGCACATTTTGTTCATTGTCAATACTTTTTTAAAAAAAGTTGAATTTTTTTTGCAACAATTTTTTAAAAAGTGGTAAAATATTTTTGAAAGGTGTTTTTAATATGGGTAATAAGTTAAAAGAATTGAGATTAAAAAAAGAATATAATGGAAAAATAGGAATGACTCAGCAAGAAGTAGCTGATGAAATAGGTGTAACAAAAAGAACATATATTTATTGGGAAAAAGGTGAACGTCAGATCAAACCTGAAAAAGCTCAACAACTAGCTAATTTTTTTGGAGTAAGTGTTGGTCACTTATTAGGACATGAAAATGAACAAAATATTTTAAAAATACTCCAAAGTAACGAATTTAAAAAATTACTTAATGATATAGATATTGAAAAAATAAATGAACTTAGTTCAGCGTACAAAAACGTTGAAGAACATATAAATAATCCTGTAAAGTATAACAATTTTGGAAAAGGACTGCTTAATCATATCCCATCGTATATGTTTACAATTGAAGAACTAATAAATGCTGATAAAGAGAACAATACAAATTTTGCAGATATTTTAATCAACTATATTTCTTTAAATGACTATGATAAAAAAATAGCTTTTGATTTAGTTCAAAAACTATCTGAGAGAGACAAAGAAGAGGAGTAACCCCCATGGGATTTTTTGATACTGTAAAACAAGAAGGTAGTTTTTCTACTGCATCTGGAGTAAATGGACTACACTACGTTGTCCTTCAGGTAACTTTGAAAGAAAAGTTTTTCGGCACTGGATCAGGAAACCTTACAGAATTAGAAGATGTTATCAATAAACAAGCTTCTAAAGGTTATCGCCTGCATACCATCACAACCGCCAATGGGGGAAGTAAAGGTTTAGGCGGTGGCGACCGTATTCAAGCCACAATGGTTTTTGAGAAGATTCTATAAAAATTCCCCATCTTTTAAAACATCAGCATATAGGAGACTACTTATGAAAAAATTACTAAGCACATCAGCTATTTTACTTTCTGCTACCGTTCTAGTAGCTTGCTCTAACAATCAATCGGCTACCAAAGATAGCTCGGAGAAACCAAAAACGGAGCAAAAAAATACTACTTCTACAAACACAAAAGCCAAAGTAGATAACAGTAAATACGACAATCTAATTTCTGAAATCAAGTCAAAATTAGATCCTGAATCAACTGGCGCAATAAGCGTAAAAATCCAAAATAACGTAATCAATTCAGATTCATCCGAACCACATGATACAATCATGATTTTGCTAACTGGAACGGCTAAAGATAACGCAAAAGAGACTATGGCCGCAATCAATTCAAATTCTGCTACAACTAATCAGCAAAATGCAATTACCGTATTTCGGATGTCTATATCTGAGTTTGCTAAAAAATTACCAGACGACAATACTACTCTTTCCCTTGGATATGAAAAATCCGCTGATCAATACGACTTAATCGCAAAATCTTCAAAACAAAAAGATTTTATCCCTGTTGGAGAACTCATCGTAAATTAAAAAACTCCCCCATATTCGCCAATAGAACCCCTCTTTCAACGGTCTATTGTGCAAAAACAGGGGAAATTGAAGAATAGAAAGCCAATTTTACCCAACAAAACGAAGTAAAGAAAAATTAATTATTTTGAACAAAAGTGTTGACTAACATTTAAAATTATCATACAATGAAGGTACTTAAGAGAATAGCGCCCGATAATTCTCAGTGAAACGGGATAGCGAAAAAAGCGCCTTCTATGTATTTAGGAGGTGCCTTTTTTTGTCCAAACCATTCAAGACTATACAAGAACAAATAGAGTTATTACATAAACGGGGGCTTGTAATATCTGACTATTCCAAAACAAAAAAGTACCTACTAACAAATAACTACTACAGTATTATCAATGGTTACAGTAAATATTTTACTGATCAACACAACAATTATATACAAGGTGCTAATTTCTCGGAAATTACTTATACATACTTTTATGATAAGGAAATCAAATACACCTTCCTAAAAGCTATCTTAGAAGCTGAGAAACACATAAAATCTATATTAGCTTATGTTTTTTCCGAGTCTTACCCTACTACTCCTTATTTTTACTTAGATTACCAAAACTACGACTACAAGAAAAACAAGAGAACTGTCCCTTTTGTGATTCGTCAAATCGTAAAAATCATTGATAAACATAAATCAAGCCGAAAAAGCAATAGCATACAACACTATTTCAATAAACATGATGACGTCCCTTTCTGGGTAATCGTGGATTACTTGACTTTTGGAGATATACTCGCAATTTTAAAGAGTTTGCCACTCTCCCTACAAGATAGAATTGCAAAGAAGTCTTACAGTTTTATTAGTGAACACTGCACTATTAAGAAAACTTTTACTAGGGATATGCTGATTTCCTTTGTTGAAAACCTAGCAGAAACTAGAAATGTTTGCGCTCACGATAACCGCTTATATGGTTTCAAGTGTAGAAATAGCTTGAAATACTATCCTGATTTACACGACAAACACAATATAAAGAATACAGACGCAAAAAGTAGTCCTTATCATACCATGATTGCGTTACAATGTTTCCTAAGCGCTAATGAGTATGCTAAACTACATAATACGCTTCTATCACGATTTAAAGACTTCTCTAAACATTTACATACACTCTCTATTGATTTCTTTTTAAACGAACTAGGCTTTCCTCCTAATTGGCAACAATCAAATAAACTCGTTCATTAAACAAGCCCATATAAGCCCCATATCCGCCTTATTCCCTTTTCTGGTACAATTTACCGTCCGACTGCTTAAAATCGAAAATAAGGGGGTTCTCGTAGCCCCTCACATGGTATAAACTCAAAACCTTTTCTAATTGCTTGCCTGCTGATGGAAAAGGAGTAAAACCATGAAGATTACAGAGTACAAAAAGAAAGATGGATCCGTAGTTTACCGTTCCAGCGTTTATCTTGGTATTGATACCGTAACAGGTAAGAAAGTCAAGACAACTATTTCAGACAGAACCAAGAACAGACTCAAAAGCAAGGCTATCCAAGCCAAGGTAGAATTTGAAAAAAACGGCTCAACAGTCACAAAAACCGTTAATGTTACCACCTATCAGGAATTGACGAACCTCTGGCTAGAAAATTATTGCCATACAGTCAAACACAGCACCCTCATAGGCGCAAAAAACAACATAAAAAAGTATCTCCTACCAGCCTTTGGAGACTACAAACTGGATAAATTGACGCCCCCAATCATTCAGCACCAGGTAAACCAGTGGGCAATAGATTACAATCAACTAGGAAAAGGTTATCAGCAATATAACCAACTCCATGCCCTAAATAAACGCATATTATCCTATGCCGTTTCCTTGCAAGTCATTGCTTCAAATCCAGCTAGTGATATCATCGTCCCACGGCGCAAACCCAAAGAAGGGAAAAAACTGAAATATCTGGATGATGACAATTTGAAAAAATTCTTAGATTATCTGGATCAGTTGCCAAACACTTATAAAAATTTCTCCGATACGGTGTTATATAAGACACTTCTAGCGACTGGTTTGCGTATTCGTGAGTGTCTAGCCTTGAAATGGTCTGATATCGACCTACAGAACGGTAGCATTTCAGTTACCAAGACTTTGAACACCCTAAAAGAAATCACTAGCCCTAAAAGTAAAAGTAGCATTAGAGAAATAGCACTGGATACCAAAACGGTACTCATGCTTCGGCTCTATAAAGCAAGACAATCCCAAATAGGTAGGGAAATAGGGATGTCTTTTGAAAAAGTGTTCTCTGATACCTTTGACAACTATAGAGAAGCTGGAGCGCTCCGATTTAGACTAGAAAAGCATTTAAAACTGGCTGGATGTCCTCGTTTGAGTTTCCACGCTTTCCGACACACCCACGCTAGTCTATTGCTTAATGCTGGCCTACCATACAAAGAAATCCAAACACGCCTAGGTCATTCTAAAATTTCAATGACTATGGATATCTATAGCCACCTATCTAAAGACAATAAGAAAAAGGCGACTTCCTTTTATGAAAAAGCCATTGAGAATCTACAAAGTTCCTAAAAAGTTCTTAAAATTCATCATTAAGAGACAAAAAACGGCTATATCAAGGGGTTTCAGCTTTTTCTCACATTTTGAGTTATAATAGAACTATGAAAATCACAAAACTTGAAAAGAAAAAAAGACTCTATCTGATGGAGCTTGATAATGACTACAAATGCTATATTACTGAAGATACAATTGTTCGTTTTATGTTATCAAGAGATAAGGTGATAAGCGAAGAAGAATTGAAAGATATTCAGGACTTTGCCCAATTTTCTTACGGTAAGAATCTAGCTCTCTACCACCTATCCTTTAAAGCACGCACTGAAAAAGAAGTCAGAGAATATCTGAAAAAATACGCTATTGATGAAAACATCGTTTCTCAAGTCATTATTAATCTTAAAGAAGATAAGTGGATTAATGATGCTCAGTACGCTTATGCTATCATCAATGCCAATCAACTTTCAGGAGACAAGGGACCTTATGTACTGACTCAGAAACTAAAACAAAAGGGGATCTCAAAATCCACTATAGAAGAGATAGTGAAAGAATTTGATTTTTCGGAAGTTGCTCAACGTGTAGCCAATAAACTATTGAAAAAATATGAGGGAAAACTTCCAGCTCGTGCCCTGCAAGATAAGATTATCCAGAACTTGACCAACAAGGGTTTTTCCTATTCTGATGCTAAAAGTGCCTTTGACGAATTGGATAGTCAAGTTGACGAAGACACGACTCAGAAGCTCATCTTCAAGGAGCTTGATAAGCAATATGCTAAGTATGCTCGAAAATATGACGGATACGAACTTAAACAGCGTTTAACTCAAGTTTTAGCTCGAAAAGGCTACGATTTTTCGGATATAGCAAGCGCTCTCAGAGAATATCTTTAATATTTTC
>ERZ772795.92-NODE-92-length-15818-cov-3.31098_pt1 | contig 15818 bp, 17 predicted proteins | sample MGYA00511346_ERZ772795 | MGnify/ENA primary metagenome ERZ772795 (study PRJEB29015, sample SAMEA2738032) | human oral metagenome | biome: human oral; feature: human-associated habitat; material: saliva | place: China | collected 2245 ... | reverse complement strand
CCTTCACCAGCTGAGGTCATTGCCAAAGCTCACAACAATCTATAGGAGAAACTATCATGTCGAGCACCACCACTAACACCGTGAAACTCACCGAAGAACAAGCCGCAGGGATTATCAACCAGATTGTGAATCTGGACGCTGAAATTAGTAAGCTCACCGAAGCTCGCAAGAACCTTGCAGCCACACTAACAGCGAGTGTAGATCCAGGAACCTACCAGGCCGGGGCAGTCAAAGCCACGATCACCGTACCCAAACGGTTCAACGAAAAGGAATTCACGAAGCAGTTCCCGCCCTCAACCAACCCAGAATTCTACAAGACGGTGCAAAAAGTTGATCTGACGACAATCGCGCCGAACACCAAAGCAGAATTCTCAGATTTACAAGCGCCACGTCTTACCATCAAATAAGACCAAGAACCATGCAGAACCAGACTAAACGCAAACCATTCTTTGCAACCTGCAACGGCTGCGGAAAAAATTCCCTCAGACGAACCCCAGGCTGCAAAACCTGCAGGCAACGGCACGACTACTGGAAAAAATACGCCCCAGAACTCTACAAGTCAGCACCGACCAAATGTGCAGGCTGCGGAATCGACTACAGTATCCAGGCACCAAAACCTGACTGCCGCAACTGTATCGCACGTGAACGGCATCGACGTAACGCCCTCTACATCAAAAAACCCCGCAAACCTCGCATAAAGGTTGAGGGAAAATGTAGAAGCTGCGGCACCGCATGGAGCAAAAGAACCGTAGGCTGTGAAACCTGCCAGCGGCGGCACACCAGCTACCGGCGAAAAGGAAAACCATACGACCACGGCATAGACCTAACCTGTGCAGGCTGTGGGCGGCTCATAGACAACACCCTAAAATTCACTGCCGGGTGCAACACCTGCTCTCTCAGACTCAGAAACAGGGAACGTAAAGAGCGCATCGTGTTAGAGCCGCGCGAACCCATCAAACGAGAACCAAAGGAACTGAAATATAAGCCGAAGAGCAAAAAGAAGACACCTAAGGCAAAACCCAAGAAGAAGCCCAAGGTAAAGCTGGTGCCTATCGTACAGGCAAAGATACCTGTCAATGATTTTATCGGCGCTGACCCAGGGCACGCCGTCCCTAATAAGGGAGGGAAACAGCAGGATTGGGCGGCACTAGACCAATACATCCTAGCCCGCCGCCAACGCAAACAACACCACGAGAACTTAGAAAGGAGGAGACAACCCAATGGGCAACACACCCATCACGTTAGCCAAACCAGACGGCGCAACCCAGCAGCAAGCATTCCAAGCTGATCTGACCGCCGCAGGGATTATGGGTGTCATTGAAGATAACATCCTCAACCATCCCCGCAGCAAACAAGTGCGCATAGGCCCCTCAGAAATCGGTATGGACTGCACGAGACGGCTAATCAGGAAACTAAACGGGCAGCCAGAACCAGAACGCGGTATCGCCTGGAAACCAACAGTCGGCACAGCCTGCCATTCACAAATGGAGGAATGGTTCGGGCACCAGCCAGAGACAGCAGGTTACCTCGTCGAAAAACGTGTAACCGTAGGGGCGATAGGTGAAACACCTATCACAGGCAGCACCGACCTGTTCAGCATCACCGATAAAACGGTGATTGACTGGAAATTCGTGGGGCCGTCGATGCTCAAAAAATATAAAGCATCTGGCCCATCAAACCAGTACAGGGTGCAAGCTCACCTCTACGGTACCGGCTGGGTAAACGCCGGGTACGCCGTCGAGCAGGTCATGATCGTATTTCTTCCACGTGATGGAGAAATCACTGACTCCTACTTTTGGTGGGAGCCATACGACCGGGCGGTAGCTGAGGAAGCCATGAACAAGGCAAACCAGTTAAACACGCTCATAAAAACAATTGGTGTAGAAGCAACGTTAGCGATGTTCCCGCTCTGCAATAACCGCTTCTGCCCCTGGTGCCCAGCCGATAGGCAAGCATCAACACCAATGTTCTAACACCAGATAACTATTCAACAGTAAGGAAAAAACATACAATGTCAGCTTTTGACTTCTTCGATTCCCGCCCCTCCCACTCCTGCAAGTTCAAAACCCCGGGAGAAACCCACACCGGCGTAATCACTGAGATTAGCGACCGCATGCCAGTCACCAAGTACGGCACCACCGACCCCGACTACTGGCCTGACGGCTCCCCGAAGCAGCAGGTCGTTATCACCCTTGCAACAGACGAGCGTGACCCCGAAGACCCGAACGACAGCGGCGAACGCTCCCTCTGGGTCACCGAGTCACGCAAGGCCGGGACTATCCTAGCCGCGATCATCCAGGCAACCCGCCAGGCGAACGCGAAACTAGAAATCGGTGGTACGCTCTCCGTCTCGTTCACTGGGCATGACCCGAACAGTAAGAACCCGGCGCAGCCTCGCAAACTGTACGCTGCAACGTACCAGCCGCCGGCTGCTGGTGGCGGCATGTTCGAGCAGCAGCCCGCACAGCCCGCACCAGCTGCCAGTCAGCCCGCAGCACCGCAGGCGGCACCGCAGCAGCAGGTATCTCAGACGGCACCTGTGGTAAACCAGCAGCCAGCACAGCCCGCACCAGCTGCACCGGTACAGCAGCTTAGCGACGCAACCATAACCGGTATCAAAGGGCTAATCGCAGCCGGGCTAGACGACGCAACTATCAGCAGTTCACTAACCGCAGCCGGTAACCAGGTATCCCCAGAGCAGGTAGCGCAGGTTCGCGCAGCAGCGTAAACCAAAAAATAGCCTAATCATCCCCCGCCCCGCATAAAAAGCGGGCGGGGGGGGGACCACCCAAAAACACTATAAAGAGAATAAAAATGCGAAACACCGTCACAGGAAGGAGACACAAAAATGGCACAAGCACCTATTCACCCAATCGCAGCCGCAGCACAGCACCTAGCACAAGCTAACGTCTCCTTCATCCCAACCCGCGCAGACACCAGCAAAGGCCCCGCCGTCGCTTGGAAAGAATTCCAGTCACGCAAACCAACCCTAGCGGATCAGACGAAATGGTTCGGCACGGAAAACCCGCGCAACTACGGTGTAGCAGTCGTCACTGGCAGGGTCTCAGGCAACCTTGAGATGACCGAAATCGAAGGGAAAATAGCCGACCGGATACCCGAAATTACGAAGGCTTTCGTGGCTGCTGGTGAGCGCGCCCTGTGGCAGCGTCTCATGACCTCCTGGGTTGAACAATCACCTACCGGCGGTATGCATTGGATATACCGCCTCGACGGAGAAACCGTACCAGGAAACACAAAAATTGCGACCAATGCTGACGGTGAAGTACTCGCTGAAACCCGTGGTGAAGGCGGCTACTTCGTAGCAGCACCCACGGACGGCACACACCACTCCACCGGTCAAGGATGGGTAGCACTCGGGCTGCCGGCAGCATGCACCACCCTAACCACTGCTGAGCGTGAAACTTTTCACCGTATCCTCCGTGAAACCTTCCACGAAGGCACAGAGACACCAAAACACGCCCAGGCAGGTAATCATACCCAAGGCGCACGAAAGGCTTTCCCTGCCACCGTAGAAGGCTCGCAGGCGGGTGTTATGAACCTGGGTGTGAAACCTGGGGACGAATTCGAGACAAAAACTGACTGGGCTGACATTCTCACCCCGCACGGCTGGTCTCTACACTCAACCCAGACAGACGGAACCAGATTCTGGGTGCGCCCAGGCAAAAACCCGCGCGACGGACACTCAGCCTCCACCGGCCACGCAGACGACCGAGACCGCCTCTACGTCTTCTCCTCCTCCGTCCAAGAATTCGACACCGACACCCCATACACAAAATTCAAAGCATACTCGATCCTCAACCACGGAGGCGACGACACCAAAGCAGCAAAACACCTTGCCGCCAACGGATTCGGAACCCCCACAACACTCAATATCAGCCTAGACGACATGCTAGGCACCAACACAACAGGAGGCCAACAATGGCAGCAGAAGGACAAATCGTCACCCCAGTACCACAACCAAAACCAGCAACCCATCTCGCCGAGCTCTGCAGAGTCCACGGCCCCATCACCGGGTACCGGAACATCTCAGGTGACATCTGGGCAGTCAGATTCCAAGACGGCGCCCAGCACGTCCAAAAAAAGCAATAATCTAGAAATCCCCGCATACACCGAGTTCGCGTTCACCCAGGCGTTCATTGCCGAGCATGGCAAAAATATTCGCTACAACACTGACCGAGGCCGCTTCTACTACTGGGGCGGCAAACGGTGGGTACCTCAACCGGACACGGGCGGTATCATCAAGCAGCACGCGCTAGCTTTCGCTGCGCAGCTCCCTGATGAAGACGATGCGGCACTCAAACGCTTGAAAGCGTCCATGCTGTCGAATCGTGGCGTTACCGCGGCACTGAATCTATTGAAGGTTGATCCGAGGGTTGCGTGCACGTCTGATGATTTTGATACGAGGCCTTGGGAGCTGAATACTCCTGCTGGCATTGTTGATTTGCGGACAGGCAGTATTCGTGGGCACGACCCAGCGATGATGCACTCAAAAATCACCGCCGTAGCCCCTGTAGCCTCCTCTGAGGCACCTATATGGTCTAGGTTCTTGCAGACTACATTCAACGCAGATTCGGCGCTTATAGGGTACATGCAGCGCCTTCTAGGATATTCCGCAACCGGTGCTATCCGTGAGCATGTTTTCGCTTTCGCCTACGGTACCGGCGGAAACGGTAAATCAGTTTTCTATGACGCCTGTGTAGACGTCCTCGGAGACTACGCAACGGTCATGCCTGCAGGATTCCTCATGAAAAAGTCATATCAAGAGCACTCTACCGAGCTAGCAGACCTCAAGGGCATGCGCCTTGTGGTCGGTTCAGAAATCAACCAGGGCGAAAAATTCGACGAGGCTAAGTTGAAGTCTTTGACTGGTGGTGACCGGATCAAGGCGCGACATATGCACCAGGACTTCTTCACTTTCACGCCGACACATCATCTGCACCTGATGGGCAACCATTTGCCGCAGGTTGAAGCGGGTGGAGATTCTATCTGGCGGCGTATGAATCAGATTCCGTTTGTGCATACTGTCCCCGCGGAGGAGAGGAACGAACGGCTGCCTGAGCAGCTGCGTACTGAGGAGGCTGGGCAGATTCTGGCCTGGATTATTGAAGGAGCAAAAATGTATCACCAGGACGGGTTGCAGGCACCGGAGGCTGTGCGTGCTGCTACTGCGGCTTATGCGCAGAGTCAGGATACGGTGGGTGAGTTCTTGAGTCAGGAATGCACGATGTATCCCGGCAACGAGTTCTATACGGCTTCTGTGAAGCAGTTTCGTATGGAGTATGAGGCTTGGTGTCAGGGTGAGGGTGTTAGCCCGCTCAAGGGGCGTTCTTTGACTGCTGCGCTTGCTTCTCATGGCGTTCTGGTGGGTAGAAATGCTCCGAGGGCTGGGAATGGGAATGATCGTGTCTATGGTGGGGTTAGGTTGAATTCTCATGAGGAGAGTTTGAGTAATTCCCCGTGGCAGTGACACAAAGTGACACAAAGTGACACAAAGTGACACAAGTTTAGAAGTTGTGTCACTGAGTAAAAAGCCTAGTCAATATGGTTTTTGAACAGTATCAGTGACACAAGTGACACAACTTCAGTATATAACTCTTAATGTGCGCGCATACACGCGCACACGATAAGAGATTTTTTATAAAAACGTGTCACTGTGTCACTGAAAACCCCAAAAACAGCATCTGACTAGGGAATATGTCAGTGACACAAGGGAAAAAAGTTGTGTCACTAACCTTAAAGAAACCTGAGAACCAAGAACGATTCTCAAAACGAGAAGGAATCAAAAAATGACAAACGACAACTACCTACTAGTCCACGCACGAGAAACATTCAAAACCACACTGACCCCCGACGCAAAACTCCTATATATGGCTATGATCGCCACAAAGAGAGGAGAAGCATTCTACTGGCATGACTCAGAATTCCAAACCCTCACCGGGCTAGAGAAAGAACAACTCGACCTAGCCCTCTACGAACTCGCTGGAATCACCAGCACCCACCACCTAGTAGACATCTGTGAAGACGGCGACCTAGAAACATACATCCAATTCGCCAAACTATAAAACGAAGGAGCAGAGCAATGAGTACAACAATCAACCAGAATATTAGAGCAGACATCGAAAAAATCATTCAACAAGAATTCCCCGGCCATGAGCTAGTAGTCCTAACTACCAGAGTCAAGGATAAGAAAACCGTATCCGTCGAAGCCGGGGTCATCAACGACAAAGAACAGATTGCCGTCTTCATCGACGCATACTTCGAGAACAGGCTACGCGACCTCGACAGCTGGCTAGTCACCGAAACAAACTACAAGCTAAGGAATAACTAAAGCTATGAACGTCCAAACACTGGCTGCAGCGTTCGATATTGCTATCGACTTGGATAAAAGGCCACACGGTTACATGCCTCTCAACATGGCGACAGTCAGGCTAGGGTTGATCTACTTAGCGAACCATGCATACACCTTAGAGCGCGGCAGAACACTTGTAATGCTCGATCTAGAACACATGAGAAACTTCCTTGACGTGACCGGAACCGTTGTTACAGAGATTCTCGACTGCCTAGAAGACAACGGGCTAATCGAAAAGACATACGCGAACCTATGCCAGGTAGCAAAGAGCGAATACTATGTGCTCTTCTAGGAGGAACTCATGAAACTAATATCCGAACGAGTCAAAAAGCTGCTGAATAAAGAGGCACCAGGGGCGACACTCAAAAACTATAGGCTCGACAAAACACCATTTGGGAATTATGTCGAAATCCATGCAGTGCATGATACGCATAACCTAGTAATCCACGCGTACCTAAACAAACACGGGTACCAAATTCGCCAGATAACCAACACAAAATATTCCAGGGACATCGCAAAGATAGGAGTAGAAATGAAGGAAGCACTACGACAGAAAGCCTGGGAAACGCAAATTGATATTGCGAAACGACAAGACCCATATCTGCCCATCAGTAAAGCAGCTACACGGCTAGCACTGCTTTACCTCGTAAACGAATCGTATTTACCCAAAGAAGGAAAGCCTCAAGTTGAAGTACACGAAGAAAACTTGTGCCAATTCTTAGGTGTACCAAACTACATCTTAGAAGAAATCCTGTACTGTCTAGAGCTGAACGGGCACATCACAAAAATATCTGCTAAACCTGAATACCGGATCAATTTGTGAAAAAACGACCAGTACAAGACCCAATAATCCAGGCACCCGAATACCCACCAGGCAGCCCACAATGGGTAACCAAAGAACTAGTCAACGCCCCAAACAGCACCCAATCAAGACAAGCACACATCAACCACTGCAAACAATGCGGCCACCTGATCCTAACCGGCCTCGACGGAGACCACACAGCAGGCCCCGCACAAGCAGAACCAACCACCCTAGACTGGGTACAACAAAACATCCACCACGCCACAGGCAGGAGACTCTACCTCATAGACCAAACAGAAACCTCATACCACCTCAACATCATTCACGACCCAAACCCACACCAATGGCTAAAAATCGTTCCGCAACACATCTGCGGAAGACCCGCCACCGGTGAACCACTATTCAAAAACGAGACAGGAGAACCAGACAATGAGCAACCACCGTTCTAAACCAGCACACTACGAAGAAACCATCCTCGGCATCACACTTGATGAAATCATCGGAGAGCTACCGTACTGGCTCGGCGCAGCATTCAAATACGTTTGGCGTGCAGAAAAGAAAAACGGTGCAGAAGACATCATCAAAGCACTAGACGTCACCACACGCGCAGAAGGCAAAGGCGGGCTAGAACTAACTAGCTATACGGCTAAATGTTTCAGAAGCCTAACAGCCTTGCGGCATGAATATGATCTGCGGCAACGCTGCATCGGCCTCCTATCGGTCCGAACACTACTGTGGGCAGGAGAATACATGAATCTGTCCGAAGAGACACGAGAAAATAACGATTTCATCCTCTACCGCAGCCTGTCACGATACCTCGTGCAGCTCCACTGGGAAGAGAAAAAAGAAGCACCGTCCCTAAATGAGGAAGGAAACTAAAATGGGGTCATTCACACTGTGTATCGACGCAACCGAAGCACAAAAATACCGCGCCAACTATTGGGACTTCACACTAACAGGTGAACTCTTAGACAACGCACACCAAACCCAGAAAGCAAAAATTAATGCACGACTCACCATCGACCGTGACGACCCAACACCAAAATACCTAGTCTCATGGGTGACAGTATCCCGCGACAAAAACCGTGAAGTACAGACAGTCCCCGGGCTACTCGCAGAATCACAAACAGTGCTCGGCAACCTCCTAAAAATCCGTGTATGCTCCGCGCTCGGAGTGATGATTACCCCGCACTACTTCATCAACCCAAACATGGTAGACACAAAATTCAGTGAATATCTAGAGGCGCTACTCGAAGCAACAGATGAAGAACTGGATACTGTCGTCCAGTTCAAAGAAAAATCTGACGTCATGTCCCTATTCGCGGAAATAACCGAAGAAATGGGCACCATCGCCAACGAATGGAAACACCGGTTTTCAAAGTTTGCCCACAAGGTAGCTAACCAGGACGGAGAAGAAAAATGAGGATCGGAGCACCCATAGAAGTAGAAGTAACCCCAGAAGGCGAATTCGCAAAACTAATCTGGGAACGCTGGCTACCCCTCGGACAAAAAACATTCCTCTCCACGAACAAACAATCAGCCTCCCACTGGACAACACGATCCAAAAACGCGAAAGCCTGGCGGCAAGCCGCAAACGACGACGCCAAACAGCAAGGAAACCCGCTACCCACCGGGCTAGACTACGCAACCATAGACGCATGGGTTTATAAAACCCGGGCAGGCAGATACGACCCCGCAAACCTCTACCCCTGCCTAAAAGCAATCATCGACGGGTACGTAGACGCCGGACTAACCGAAGACGACAACTATAAGTACCTCGACGGCCCACACCTACACCACGGCGGATTCACCAAAGAAAACCCAGGAATCCTAATACGGATCACCTGGCAGAACCCCAACGAACGTCAAAAAACTCCGCAACCACACTCAATAATCAGCAAGGAATAACAATGCAAACCCTAGAAACACTCATACACGAATTCACCAGAAGCCACCTCACCCGCTACCACACCCCAGGAAAGGACGAATACCACAAACAAATCTCCCTCCTAGAACAACTCGAAAACCTCAAAACCGAACGCAGAACCACCTCAGGAGGCACAAGAGGCGGCGGGTCATGCATCCCCCTCAACCAGAACGCAACCCTAATCCAAGCAACCATCGAGCACACCATCCGGTACCAGCTCGGACGCATCAACCTAGACGCCCTACTACAGCCACTACCTCAAAGACTCGAAACCTGGGCAAACAGCATCGACGGAATGGAAGCACGAGACACGCTCACCCACTGGAAAGAAGCAATCCTTACACTAACCGACGTGCTAGTCCCCATCGACGTGTACTGCCCAGCCTGCGGAATCAACACCGTAAACATAACCAGCGACGGGGAAACCAGACGGCAGAACGCGATCATCATCAACACTCGCACCGAAACAGCCTCATGCCTCCACTGCCTCACCTCATGGGTAGGGATGGAGACGTGGGAGCCGCTAAAACAAGCCGCAGCACCAAGAAAGCAGGCAGCATAATGCGACTCGATTTATGGAAAAAATACAACCCGCACCGAATGGATATTGTGGGTGCACCAATGAGCCCGTCCAAAATATCATCACGTATTGACGGGTCATCCGTTTACAAATACGGGTGCTGGTGCAAATACTGCGACTGGCAAAGCTGTTGGTACGGCACCTGGAAAGAAGCTATGCGCGCCGCCTTACAGCATTGGAAAGAAGCTATATTATTCCAATGGCCCACCAAAAAGGAACGTCACGTACTAGACACTGCGGGTATATTCGCCACACCAGAATCAACCAACGTGAACAACGACGCAATATCCCTCGAATGTCAGCAATGCGGGTGGGGGAAACTAACCGTATATGGTGCAGCCCTCGAACCAAAACTTTACGGGGCAAACCTCTATGGAGAAATCATCTCTTCTCACCTTTGGGTGCGACACAGGGAAGAGTTGAATCTACCGCCCGTATAGTATATAATGGGTACAGCGCATTTAGTGCGCCAAAAAACATGTAGATACTGTTGTCTTATCTGTCTCTGCATCATAAGGTTCTCATACAAAAATAGAAGCCACCTACAGCGCATATTAGGAGGCTTCTATTTTTGTATGCAAACAAAGAACCACCGCCAAAAATCTGGGGAGAATAACACAGGCGGCAAAGAATAGTTAGTCACACGCACCACACACCCTACCGCATAAAACACCGGCAAGGGTGTGTGGTGCGACCAAAACCCCAGCACAAGCAAACCACATGAAAGCCTGCGTGAAGGGAGGGTACCGCATGAAATCGGATAAACCACGTTGCGGCGCGAAAACCCGATCTGGCGGCACATGCCAGAAATTCCCGCTATTGGGCGGTAAGCGTTGCGCTAAACACGGCGGTGGTGCCCCTCAGGTGCGCCGCAAAAACAAGCAGAGGCTAGAACGGTACGCTGTCGAAAAGAAAGTCGCCCGAGAAGTCCAGGCGCTCAGTGTAGACGCTATAGACGGTGTAACCGACCCCCTGGCTGAGCTGCAGCGGCTCACCACCGAGGCGATCCATTTCAAAGACGCACTAGGCGGAATGGTGAACGACCTAGAAAAAGACATCTCAACATACAGCAGTGACGGTGTTGAGCATGCCCGCACCGTCATAGACCTTTACGGTGCCGCAATGGATCGCACCGCAAAATTCCTAGAAGTTGCCATGCGGCACGACATCGCAGGCAAACTAGCCGCAATCGAAGAAGCAAAAGCCGTCGCTGTTGGTGCAGTACTCATGCGCACACTCAACGCGCTCAACCTGCCACCAGAACAAATAGAGAAAGCACACAAAATTATGGTCGCCGAATTCCGCAAACAAGAGCTAGAAGCGGCAGACGAATAACAAAACAAAAACGGGTGGGTGGTTGGTATGGGTAGCGGATTCTGGGGGCACCTCGCAGACATATTCGCGCCACGCGAAACACCATACAAAACACCCGGCGAACTAGCCATAGACCTAGACCCGCAAACAGTGCAAACCCCCGCACTAGACCTCATAGACCGCAAACTCGTTGAAGCCTTCAACACACCCGACTCACGCCTCATAATCTCCATGCCACCCCAAGAAGGGAAATCGCAGAGAGCATCACGCAGATTCGTAGAATGGGTGCTATCCCAACGACCAAACACCCGCGTCGTCATAGCCTCATACCAGAAAGAAATCGCCACCGAATGGGCAGGCACCATCCGCGACGACATCCGCATGCACTCAGACAAACTCAGAATCAAAGTGCGCGGCGGCTCAGCAGCCAAACACTTCTGGAAACTCCAAGGACACGACGGGTACGTATACGCGACCGGTGTCGGCGGCTCCATGACAGGCAAACCCGCAGACCTCATGCTCATAGACGACCCCGTGCGCGGGCTAAAAGACGCCGAATCCCCCGCCAAACAGGCAGAAGCATGGAAATGGTGGACGGGTACTGTATCCGCACGTCTAGCACCCGGCGCACCAGTAATCCTGATCCTAACCCGCTGGCACGACGCAGACCTCGCAGGGCAGCTCATGGAAAAACTACCCGGAGAATGGGAATTCCTCAGAATCCCAGCACAAGCAGACCACAAACCAGAACTAGGAGAAACCGACCCACTAGGCAGGGAACCCGGCGAATTCATGGTCTCAGCCCGCGGACGCTCACAAAAAAACTGGGAAAAACGCAAAAGAGAAGCAGGCCCCAAAGCATGGGCAGCCCTCTACCAAGGCGTACCATCCCCAGACGAAGGAGGAATCTTCCCACCCAAATGGGCAGAATACCAGCAGCCACTATGGGTAAAACAACCCAACGGCACGCACCTCATAACCAACCTCACAGAAGACAGTGAACTAGCCCAATCCTGGGACATGACCTTCAAAGCAACCGACAGCAGCGACTATGTTGTAGGGCAAGTATGGTTACGAACCGGCGCGAAATGCTACCTCCTCGACCAAATACGAGAACGCATGAACTTCACAGACACTGTTGAAGCAGTCCGCACAATGACAGCAAAATGGCCGCAAACCGGAGCAAAATTCGTAGAAGACAAAGCCAACGGGACAGCAGTCATCAACACGCTACAAACCGAAATACCCGGAATAATCCCCGTCACACCAGACGGCGGGAAAGTAGTAAGAGCAAACGCTGTAGCACCAGCAGCATGGTCTGGAAACATCATCCTCCCATCCCCCACACTACTACCCAACATTGGTGAACTCTTAGAAGAAGCGAAACTATTCCCCGCGTCCTCACACGACGACACCATAGACGCCCTAACACAAGCCGTAAACCAGCTCCTACTAAACCCAATAATGCAGCAGCAGACTTACGACGCCGAAGAATGGGCAGACGACGGGTACCAGATCGGATACACCTACTAGAAACTAAAACAGAATGGTGGTGAAACACATTTTGGGAATACGCGACATCATCAGCGAAGCACGCGACCGGGCAGCAACCATGCTCAACCCGCAAGCAAACGCTGAAATCCGTGCACTAAAAGCAGGCACCGCCAGGCTCCAAGAATCGTTCGCAGACCTAGAACGCCGCGCACGAGAAGACCAAACATGGCGCACCCTAACCTCAAACCAGCGCAGCGAATTCAGCCTAGACGGTGTGAAACGCAATGCTGACATATGCCGCCTGCTCTCCGTCGCTGACCCTCTCGCAAAACGCGGCCTAGCAGTCCGTGCAGGCTACGTCTTCGGGCAGGGTATGGGCATCACCGCCAAAGCTGGGAAAGACGCTGCGCAAGACATCAACGAGGTTGTGCAACGGTTCTGGGACGACCCAAAGAACCGCACCTCCTTCACCGGGCATCAGGCGCAGCACAGGTTAGAGCACGCGCAATCCACTGACGGTAACATCTTGTTCGCGCTCTTCACCGAACCAAGGACAGGACGAGTTATCGTCCGCACAATCCCTCTCAACGAGATTACAGACGTCATCACCAACCCCGAAGACAGTCAAGACGTGTGGTTTTACAAGCGCACCTGGACTGACAGAGGCGTCATCAACGGTGCTGTCGTATCGACCCGTAAAGAAGCACTGTACCCGGCTCTGGGGCACCGCCCAAAGGTGAAGCAAGGCAGCATCGGCGGTGTGCCAGTTGAGTGGTTCGCACCCATCTACCACCAGGCAGCGGGGAACCCTGACGGTTGGCGTTGGGGTGTGCCAGACCTGTACGCTGCTGTGCCGTGGGTGCGCGCCTACAAAACCTATTTGGAAGACTGGGCAAGGCTCATGCGTGCACTAGCTCGCATCTCGCACCGTGTCACCGGCAAAAACAATAAGGCCGTCATGGAGGCACGCGCCGCACTACAGGCAGCATCACTGTCGCCAACACCAGGTGTCATAGGAACCACTGATGCGACCGTGGAAGCAATGCCTAAAACCGGTGCCACCATCGACGCCGAATCAGGCAAACCCCTAGCCGCAATGATCGCCGCAGGAATCGGCATCCCCGTAACCATGCTCCTAGCAGACCCCGGGCAAACCGGGGCACGCGCCGTCGCAGAAACCCTAGACAGGCCAATGGAGCTAGAAATGACGGGGCGACGCGAACTATGGACAGAAACCTACCGGGCAATCCTAAACCACGTCATCGACGCGGCAGTACTCGCACCACAAGGCCCACTCAAAGGGACGCTAACAACCGCCTACGACGGGCAGCAAACCATTGAACTGGCAGGAGACACGCCACGCACACTAGTTTTCCACTGGGACGACCTCACCAAAACCAGCGCCAAAGAGCTGTTAGAGTCAATCGAAACCGCTAACAGTATGGGAGTAATCCCATACGAGCAAATAGCTCTACTAACTCTACGGGCGCTCGGTGTGCGAGACCCAGACGAAATAATCGACAGCATGCGAGACGACACCGGAACATTCATCCCCGCTAACGCCTCGCTCGGTGAAGCGCTCATAAACGCAGCCTACAGAGGCGGTAACCCATGACCGTAACCAACAATGTTGCAGCTCTAGCACGTGAACTCAGAAGAGTCACAGACAACATGCTAAACCTCCCAGAGGTAGAACTAGCCAGGTCATGGGTAAACGCCTGGGATGCCGTCGAGCAAGACATCACAGGCGCGTTAGAAGAACTAGCTGCAGCCGCAGACGGAAAACGTGTGCCAGCCTGGAAAATCGGAAAAAACCAGCGGATCGTCAACGCGTTAGAAACACTCAGTGAAGGGATGCAAGAAGCCTTAGGGGAATTCGCCTCCACCATCCAAGACGTCACACTACCCAACCTCCTAGAACAGGTAGACGAAATGCAAAAAAGGATGGCACGGGCGCAACTCCCGTTAGGTGCAGCAGTCGGGTACACGTTCACACAAGCAGACAAAACAGCTGTAACAGCTATCGTCCGCCGTGTCACCGAACAAATAGTATCCCCACTACTGGAACTACCCACAATGGTAGACCAGGCTATGCGGCGTGAACTCGTGCGCGGTGTCATCCTCGGCGAAAACCCAAACAAGGTAGCAGCCCGCATCATCCAAGCAACAAAAGACCAGTTCACCGGTGGGTACAACCGGGCAACCGTGATAACCAGAACAGAAATGCACGACGCGCAACGCTCTGCAGCCCAAGCATTCGAGGAAGCAAACAGCGACATCATATCCGGGTGGGTATGGGTAGCCGCACTCGACAAACGCACCTGCAGATCATGCATCGCAATGCACGGGACAGTACATAAACCCAGCGAGCAGCTGATAGACCACCACCGTGGCCGGTGTGTCCGTGCCCCACTCGTGCGGCCACTCAAAGAGCTAGGCATGCGCGGCAGTGTAGACGACACACCAATGCAGACCGGTGAGGAATGGTTCAACACCCTACCAGAGGATGAAAAACTCAAAACTCTCTCAGGTGGTGCCAAGAACTCTGCATCTGCTCGGAGTGTACTCACTGCTCTAGAAAATGGTGACCTCAAGTTCAGTGACCTATCCTCACTCAAAACACATGACGGGTGGAGGGCGGCACGACACGCGACCACATTCAAAGAGCTAGAAAAGAAAGCAGCAAGAAATGCTTCTTAAAGAATCATTCGAGACCATAACTGATTTGACTGGGCGGCGACTCAAAATCACTGTGATTACCCCCGGTCAAGGGTCAAGCGGTTTCTACCCTGCTGAGGTTATCGCCCAGGCGGTGAACCTGATCGGGCAGCCAGGTAACCCAACACCCATGTACATCAACCACGCTACCGACGCTGAGCGCTGGGAACGCCCAGAAGGCGACCTAGAAGCCCTCGCAGGGGTTATCAGTAGCCCTCCGACCGTAAACCCGGTGACAGGCGCGTTAGAAGCCGAAGCTAAGGTATTTGAGTCACACCGCCAATTCATCCTAGACCGCAAAGACATCATCGGTGTCTCAATCAACGGTTCAGCAGTAAAAGACGGTGACACCGTAAAAGAAATAACCCGCATCGACTCCGTAGACTTCGTAACCAAAGCAGGACGAGGCGGAAAAATTGATGCGGTACTAGAATCAGCCACCCACCAAAAGGAAGAGAGCAAAAACATGGCAGACACTAACCAGCCTGTCGAAGACCTCAACGAGATTGAAGAGCGAGAGGTCGAAGCCTGCGCCGAAGCCGACAGCACTAAACAGAAACCAGCTGCAGCGGCACCTGACAAGCTGACCGCACCCACTTCGGCTGAGGCTAAA
>ERZ772795.89-NODE-89-length-16278-cov-9.22185_pt1 | contig 16278 bp, 21 predicted proteins | sample MGYA00511346_ERZ772795 | MGnify/ENA primary metagenome ERZ772795 (study PRJEB29015, sample SAMEA2738032) | human oral metagenome | biome: human oral; feature: human-associated habitat; material: saliva | place: China | collected 2245 ... | reverse complement strand
TAGTGGTGGGCATCACATCTATCCGTCTTGCACTCATTCCTGAATTCCTGTATTCTTATATCAACAGCGAGGGGAGAGGAATCCTGAAATGATGACTCGCAACGTAGCCGCCAAGTACAACATCGAGAACACCACTGAGGGTGGGATGGAGGAGAGCGTGTATCCGCGGTTCTGTTTGACGCCTAAGATGATGGAAATTATCGCGTCTTATGGCGGGGTAGTTTATTTCATTGACGCGAACCGTTGCAGCGTTAAGGTCAATGGAATTATGATTACTATTGGTAGGAAGTATGATTCGTGGCTTGCTACCAGTAGTTCTCAAAGGTTTTACGATTGGGCGGGAAAGTTTGGTAAACCGATTAAGCGTGGGGAAGTTATTAGACTTAGCGAACTGCAAATGTACGGGGCTTTATGTTACATTGGCTCCACCAAGATTTCTGAGGAGGAAAAGTGAAACGTCCTGACATGATGATGCTGGCAATTCTGTTTTGTGTGGCGATGATTATTGTGATGACCATCGGGTTCACGTTCTTCGCGCTTGGAGTTGCCACCACCTACATCCCAGTGCAATACTGATCTCGTAGGTCCTCCTCTCCTACGGCAAGGCCCCGGCCACCATGACGGTGACCGGGGCCTTTCGGTGCGTGCTCAGACCTGCTCTGAGACGTCTGCTAGGGCCTGCCACGCGGCTTGCGTGGCCGGACCCCATACACCGTCGTCCTCGACTCCCAGAGCGCGCTGCATGGCCTCAACAGTCCTGTCATGGGCCGCCATACTGGCCTCACCCCAAACACCGTCCTGAGCGGTCCCTACGACCTCCTGAGCGTATGCCACGCCGAACGGGAACGACTGCCCGCCCCACGCGGACGCGCTCACGACGGCCAGGACGCGCTGCCTGGTGTCAGGTCCGATCACACCGTCAGGGTAGGCGCCTACGGCACGCTGTAGGTCCTCCAGGCGCCTCGTGGGCTGGTGGACAGACCCCACGCCCGTGTCGGTCCACGGGAAGCGGATGCAGTGGCTGATATGGGCCCAGGGACGGTGCTGACGCATGACCAGTCCCCCGTCGTCCCAGGAGTACTCCGACGTGTTGAACTCGATGGTGTTCACGCCGTCAGTGCTAATGCTCTCCACGACTCCGATATGGTCATCCTCACCGTCGTCGTGCCAGTCAAAGGTGACCATGTCACCGGGGCGCGCGGCGCCGGGCTCCACGAGCCAGCCGCGAGCTCGTGCCGTGTTCACGCGTGCTGGGACGTAGGCAGAGTCAAAGTCGGTGACACCGACCTTGCGTAGGCAGTAGGTCATCCCCATATCGCAGAACGGGACACCGCTCTGTCCGAACACGGCGCCGTGGCGCGTGGCGTAGTCGCGCCCGTACTTGGTGCCCGCCGCCTCATCGGTCCATCGGCTGTACCCGATTTCCTCTGCGCATGCGTCAATGAACTGCTGTGCGGTAGCCATTAGAGTGCCTCGTGCTTTCCGGGAGTACGGTCAGTGTTGACAGAAGCGACGGCGAAGAACGCGGCGCCGATTGCGGTGAGCGCGGCGGTCTCATCGCCCTTGAGGTATCCCTTGACGGTGAGGTAGGCCATGACGGCGATCATGAGGTTGTAGCACCACATACGGGTGGTGGGGGACGTGACGGTCTCGATGATCTTATTCATTGTTGATCCTTTCCAGAATTTGGTTCAGTAGGCGGGTGTGCTCATCAAAAGCACTTGTGCCGTGATTAGGCTGAGAATTAAAAGCAGCAGAATTAACCTTCTTCTCAATACTGTCTAACCTTTCCATTACCCCCAATCTTCCGGGGACACCGGGACGGGCAGGCTCTCCGTGCCAGTCCTCGAGCAGACACTCTAGCGACCTGAACTGTCGGTAGGTCCATCTGCCTACGGCGATGAAGGTTGCCGCTATGGTGATGAGACCGACAATTATTCCGATATCAATATGGGACGTCATTTGAATACTTCCGTGAATGTATTTCGGGACTTTGGGGAGTCAAACAGGATAAGCCCTCTTCTCCACCTGTTCCTCAACATTTGGAGAATTCGATCATTACTTTTTACATAGATGTCACCCTCTTTCATCGTCTTGTGGTCAATGCAGTACATAACCTCATTCTTGGGCCTGTACTCCTGAATAGTAAACATAGGCAGGTCGGTCCAGACGGAGAAGCAACCATTACGTGTGCGTATGGTGCAATAATATTCAGCCTTACCGCTTTTCTTACCGATGAAGTCGTCAGTGTTGTCCTTGAACTTATTACTGATAGCATACTCGGCATAAGACTCATCGGTGCTCATCACGAACTTACCAAAGCGAGTGTTAGCAACGTCATTCTTGAACTGAGTATCATCCGCGAAATGGCAGACGATAAAACCGTCCCCAACCTTGACGAACTCAGAGTTCGGTCTCAGGTCCCATTTGAGCATGTACGGGTTCATAATGCTCGCAGAGTTGGAGAGCATAAAAACCGTTGTCTTGTCCTTGTACCTGTCAACAGTCAGATAAAAATTATTGAAGACACGCACCTCATCATCAAGGTACCGAATCTGAGGGTTCTCGATGATGAACTCATCAAAAATGACAGTGGTGACCAGCGGGTACGCCGTCGATTTCTGGGCCTGAGACGTGCTGAGGACAGAGAAGTACCCGATGGTGTCCCATTTCTTGTCACCCTCCATTCGCATCACAGCATCGTTCCCGTGAACGGCGAACTCATACCCCGGGAACTCATGGGCAATATCGTCGAAGAACGTGAACCGCCCTTTCTGCTCCACGCGGTGACGGCGTAGGTAGATGAATTGCTCACCTTTCTTGATCGCGTTACTGATAGCGATCTTCTTAGCACCGTAAGTCTTACCGGTACCGCGACTGCCTACGATCATGAGATAACGCGCACCGTATGAACGAATACGACTGAAATCGTAATAGTGAGTGATCTTTGCGTTCATTCCTCCCCCTACAGGATGTGACGCCTAACCGTCCACCAAGCGGCGTCGTCAAGCATAAAGATAGAATTAATGTGCGGACCGGGCCTAGGCCCACCGTGACCAATAGTGTGAGAGCCGTCCCCGGTATACATCTCTACATGGTCCGTGTGCGGATATCCGCCGCCCCAACTCATGACAATCATATCCGCCGTGGTCATCTGCGCAATCTGCGCAGGGGTAGGGTGCCCGTAGCCCCTGACAACCTCTGTGCCACGGTTGTACTGGTCACCCGTCCACGTGCCGACGTTGATACCCACCGTATCCATATAAGCCCGGTAGATAGTGCTGGAACAGTCACCGAAACCGGATTGGTCAGGGTTAAGACGACCAGGCGCTTGCAGATAAGCAAACTTCATCTGCCTGTCATACATCCATTTATAAACAGCCCAGCGCTTCGACGCCGCGTCTCCTCCCCCACCACCAGCAGGAGGAGGTGTCGCCCCTCCCCCGGCGTTGCCCGGAGTCGCCGGGCTGCCCCCGTTGCTCACAGTGTTCGATCCAGTCAACCACTGACGGCTGTTCCCCGTCGGATAACCAGTGACCACACCTGAGGTGGTGGTCAGGTGCAGCAGCCCGCTCCCGTCCGTCCAAGCGCGCGTGAGCGAACCGGCGTTGGAGCCGCCGTTGGTCGCTCCCCCGCTGCCACCGTTTCCAGGACGGGACGGTGTTGCGGCGCCGGGTGTGGACACACCGGACGTATCCTTGTTCTTGATAATTTGGTACGCCTGGTTGTACCTGTTCGGGTACTTGCCCAATACGCCGTCATTCAGAGTTGCGTGGTGAAACGCGTCCAATGAGGCGTTACCGCCGACGTTGTTAGCGACACGAATCGCGTAGCGCGGTCCTTGGTGGTAGGCAACGCACCAGTAGATGAACGAGTCGGTGTTTGTGTTCGGGTCAATACCCAGATTCTTGGCCGCCGTGAAATACCCCTCAAGGTCAGCCACCAACTGGGCATCCTGCTCTTTGGCGCCTGCCCTCAGCAGAGGGAGAAGTGATTCTCCCTCTGCTTTGGACAACCACCTGTTTGTCCACCACGAGTCGTTTCCGTGGGAGGACAGGTCGGCTTTAAGGGATGAGGCTACACCGGCGAACTCTGTTGCGTGAGCAGCAGCCATTTTCTTAATGATGTCTGCTGCTCGCGGACCGTACCACTGCGCAATTCCTACAGTAATAGGGTCGTTGTAGTTGATTGAGTCGTATTTCATTGACGACTCAACCGTGCCGATAGCCTTAATGGCTACCTTCTTTGCAGTCTCATCCCAAGCCACTTGAATCTCCTAGAAAATACGGTAGGTCATGTTAACCTGATATGTCTGGTTAGCAGACAGGATATCACCCGCGTGCATCCCACCGGTCTTAGCAACATAGATGTACTTGTAAGTACGGTCATTGCCGATAACCGGGGACATAACACCGTCATACGGGCGCGCCCAACCGGGGAGGTCCATTAACTTAACGTCATATCCCGCATTAGACGCACCGATCTTGAACGTGCCCTGAATGTTCACAAAGTCGTCATGACGCTCACAGTTCAAATAGTTGTAGTCACGCTGAATCGCGCTGGCCGAAAGCGTATGTAGGTCAAACGACGGGGGATTCAGGAACGACGGGCCGCCGTTAATCCAATTGATAAACAACTGCTTGACATGCCTATACCCCGCCGCCGTCATGTGAACGTTGTCCACGCCCTGGTCCCACGACTTAGCCTGTTCCTTACCGAAATGCAGCCATGACCTAGAGCCCTCGCACACAATGGCACCGAACGGCTTGCCCGCTGCAATAACCTCATAGGTACGAGACACACAACTACGGGCCATCTGAACATACTCATTCAGCGACGCCTCGTTATACGTGACGGGCAGGACGTAGATGGTCGCGTTGGGGAAGTGCTGACGAACCAGTGAGAAGAACGTGCCCGCCTGGTCGGTGACGGAGTTCTGTGCTCGAATATCGTTCAGCATGTCAATGAGGAAGACATACTTGGTGGCACGCCTTTTCTCTTCTGTCATTCGGGAGCGGGCGTTATTCACCTGAGTAATGAAGTTGTTATCAGGCGTGCTTGTGAAACCGCCACCTCCAATGGCGTACACATTGGGGGTGACACCCATATCCCTACACAGTTCCTCGGTCCAACGAAACGCCTCAATAGTGGCATTGGAGGAACCAAAGACGACACCCTCAGTGAGTTTAGGGTCCTCAAGGAACAGGTCATTTGCTTGCGCTTTGGTGTAGTAGTTGTTCAGGATATTCTGAATATCCGATTTAACATTCTCGATAGCCGCGTCAATCTTCCCGATTCGTTGCTTAGTGGCAACCTGAATCCTGGAAGAGTCCTTCATCGGAGCGTCGACAAAGTCGCCGTTCTCGATACGGTCGAAGCGTGCATCGACAAGTCGCGCCTTGAACGACTCGATAAGACTGTTCATTGCTGCGATCTTCTCATCGGTGCTCCGACGGGAGTCGTTCAGGAATGACTCAAAGTCGTCCAACTTTTTCTTGGAGTCCTTAGACCACTGCTCGGCAATCTCGTTAATCCGCTTGACCATCCCCTCCACTTCCTTGCCGAAACCCTCAGCATAGGTGATGGTCTCAATCACGGCCTTACGAATACGCTCAAGAATCTCGAGAACGGTCAGACCGTTGTTATAGGTGAACGGCGTGGAATATGGCGTTGTAGGTGGGTTCAAGCGGTATAGAGCGGCGTCAATAGCGCTCACCCGGGGGTCGTTAGTATCCATACCAATCTGCTCCAATCATGTCAGTAGGCGGCGTCCAAACCAGCATAAAAAGCGGCTCAAGTTGAGCAATCACCATCATATCAACATTAACAATAGCTTCGCGGTGCGCCTGAATAAGCGACGCCATAGACCCCGAAAAACCTTCCTGACTAGCACTACCACTACCGTCGCTAGATGACGTGCTGGACTGAGAGCCGCTCCCCTCGCTGGTCGACTTGACGCCAGTGAGTGACGTTGAGTCGGCCGCACCTGTCGCATAGTCCCCGTTGCCGGAGAGCATCACCTGAGGTGTCTCAGACTGGACTGCCCGGGACTTAGCGTCAGTGGATGACGTGGAGTTCCCGCGCTCGCTGGTCTCGCCAGTGGTTCGTGTTGAGCCGGTAGAAGTGTTCTTTGAGGTCATGCGGACGGTCAGGAACGGGTCTCGCTTGGTCAGTTCGGACTCGTACATCTGGTTGTAGTAGGGCATGATCTCATTCATCTTAACCTTTAACTGGAAAAGGAAGATATCAATGGTCTCGTGCCCTATCTCGTTAAACCAGAAATGAGTTTTGATCTTAGAGTTCAGGGTTGAACGGTAATCCTCCGAGAAAATAGGGTAATGGGACAGAGCGTCGTCTATCAGTCGTTCGTCGATCTTTCTCAGTTCTGTCGTGTAGTTACTCATTAGGCCCTCCCAGATCGGTGCTGTTAACGGATTCCTGGTCAGCGAACGGGTTCATCTCAGTCATCGGGTTCAACTCCTGCATGTCCGTAGTGCCGGCTGAGTCATCGAGGTTCCACGTAACGTCAACATTCAACCCGTACTTGGCGTTGATCCACTCGCACGCATACTTGCGGGCTTGCAGGTTGACGGCGCGCATGGCAAGCACCTGACCGGAGGAACCACTAGCCTCCTCAACGACCATTCGCTCTTTCTTAGAACTATTGACGTTCATGATTCCGAGCAGGGTGAGAGCCTCGTTCCAGGTCTTAACCTTTGCTTCCATCACGTTAGGCAGATAGTCCTTATTGATTCCCGTGGAGATGGAACCAATCTTGTCCTGCAACGTTCCCATACCGGTTACGGAGTTGACCTCCGCAATCATCGGATTACCCTCAGCCAATTGCTTGTACGCATCCATAACCGACTTACGTTCGTTCGTGTCAGCCGTCAGGAGGACAGGAACTCTCATGTGAATGAGGTCAATCTCAGTTGTGGTGTCAATCTCTGCAAGACGGTTAGCATACACGCCGATAATGTCGGTATCTCCGGTGCGCAGATAGTTGTTCCAGATAGGAACACAGAGATCGGCCTTCATTGTCTTGTTAACCATTGTGTTTCCGTAGACAATGAACTCTGTCGGGTTATTGTACATGTTAGGCGTGCCCATACCGGAACCGCGTAATGCGAAATAACGGCTAAACTCATCGTCCCAGAAGAAAACACTCAATCCTTGAGAGAACAGCGTCATCTCAAGGAAACGCGGGTCAATCTCCTCGGGAAGACCGGTCCAGTGGTACCGGTTCATACACATTTCGGACAGTACGCGAGCATACATCCTCGTAAGAACCTGACGGCGATACTTGCCCGGTTCGACGGTCATTTCCTTAAGGAAAGGCGCGTAGATCGCCTCTCCAACAAAATCTGTTCTACTCATGCCAAATTCCCGTTCTTGTCCCAGATAATAGCCTCATTGTCGATTGAAACATCTCCGTAGAACTCACTGTCACTCATAGGCGAGTGCCAGACGGTGACGCCCTTTTCAAGCATACCGCGAAGAGTGTCGATATATGTCTGAGGGCAGGCGGATGAAACGATCCTGACGTCCTGACACTTCCAGTAAGAGAAGCGTGTCATCGCTTGCAACCTATCCGGCAGTTGCGATAGGAAGAAATCACATGCATACCCGTAACGCTCCCAGAACTGGCCTTGCCGACGGATGACGTCCTGGCCCACCATCTTAAGTTTCGCAAAGATTAGTGCACCGTTCATAATCCAGTTAAAGGGGTCTCCACCTGTAGCCCCGGATACAGACGGTGACGTGATCTGCGCATCCTTAACGCTGGCATTAAGCGACGCAATCTGTTGCTGATAGTCACCCTGCGACGCCCATTTAGCCAGATCACGGTTAGCGGCCGCATTGGTACCAGCGAGAGCGTTCTGCTCACTCTGGTTAGCGCGAGTAAGGTTCTGAGAAATGACGTTGCTCAGGTTGCGGGCATTAATGTCAATACCGGTGCTGATATCAGACGTAACCTGTCCCTGAACATATCCACCCAACTGACCGATAGCACTCAACGGATTGCTTAACGCCGTACTAGCAGCCCCTCCGATACCGGAGATCGCACGATTGGCACTATTCACCTGCTGGTGGGCCATCTGAGCAGTATTGGCTAGAGCGGTGTTGAGATTCTGCGCACCTAGGTTGTTCTGCATGATCGCGTTACCAGTGCGAATGCCACGCATGGTTGCATCGAACGACGTGTCGGCCGCGCGCGTTGACTTGTCCAGTCCCCAACTAGCGGCATTACGGTTCTGAGCGATCGAGTGAGCGTGAGACGCGTACCAGATCATGCTCTGGTCATTAACAACTGGAACGTGCGGGAAGTTGTCAATAACCATTGCCTCGTTGACGTATTCGGTATCTGTCTTCCAAACAGTATCGACTTTATCAGTATTATACCCCGTAATGTAGGCAACAATTCTAGGAGACGGCGGAAGCAGGTGAGACTCCACGGAAACGTCAATTAAGTTGCTAGAATTAAGATACTCGGGACAGACCTGCATTACCTGGCCGTTATTAAATGACAGTTCAATGAACATGTAAGGCGACGTGTAGAACTTAAAGAATCTCTTAAGCCTCTTAAGGTTCTTGCCCTTGATATCATTGTTGTTCACCTTAAGAAACTCAACCAACTTATTAGGGCCGAAATGCTCTGCCACCCTAACAACCTGATAGTTGTTTGTTCTAACAACTTTCTTGAGGCCGATTGAGGACAGTTTTCCTGACATGTCCTCACCTTGAACGGTGTTTGCGGGAACATAGTAAATATCGAGAATGCCCTGAGACACCCACGGCGCCTTACTAAGTTCCTCCATAATCTTAGGAAGTTTATCTAGGTCACACATATAGTATGTGGCGCCGGAAATCAAATGAATAGACGACTTTTGATCTGTGGTCTTGAGGTGGGGGACGATACTGTCAACATTGGAACCTAGTGCCGTATTTAGCGTTGGGTTACCCGTAGTGCCAAAATCGGCGTTAAGATTCGTGGTAGACACGATGATCGCAACATAATCAAATTGCCGTTTAAAGTCGTTCAGGTTGCCCGTAATGATATTGCCGAACCAACTCCGATAAATCGCATGACGCTCACCAAGAGAGAAACTCTCTGGCTGTTTGAGCCATCTGCGACAAAACCTGACAAAGTCCCGTCCACTCCAATTGTTCGCTATCACCTTCTGAGTCTGCTCGAGACAGTGTGAGCGCTCAATATAAGCGGACCTGAACCTTACAAGGTTGTGATAGGTCTGCCATACGTCAAGGGAAACGGTGAGTTGAGTGGTCTCAGGGGCAACGTACTCCACGGACTGGATGAAGTAGAAGAATGTAGTGGCCCGGTTTTTCTGAGAAATAGGGAAAGAAGAGTTCCTGACAATGAGGTAGTTGAACGTGTTAGCCTCACTGAAAGGAATATTAATCCTGACCGGAGCATTCTGAGGGCAGTATGTGAGGTTCTTAATGTTTACTGTAGGAATATACCGGTTCTTGTTGTAATCATTAATGTACTCGATGGCTTTCTCTGGACCGTCAAACCAATAAACGTCCCTGTACATCGAGTCCCACGGCACGTTACACAAAGTAACCTCAGTGCCCGGCCCCCACACTGAATAATCGAACTGAGTGCCGAATGAGGCGCCGTTGGGCAGTGAATTAACGGTAGGCATAACTCCTCCAAACTGAAATGGGCACCGTCCAGGAGGACGGTGCCCATCAGTATAGGAGAGCGTCAGCCGTTCAGGCCAGCCACATTATCCTTGGGGACAATGCTCAACTGCTGAGTCTTAGTAACGTACTTGCCAGTGGACGGGTCGATCCAAGACACCTTGACACGCGCAATGACCAGTTGACTGGTCTCGTTCGGACTCATGTAGATAAGCCCGTCATTGTCAATGCGAGTACCGGTGTCCTTGTTGCCCTCAATGGACCACTGCTCCGTGAACTCAATGTCCTCCTGACCGGCCTTGAGCCCCGTCAGGACCGCTTCCAACTGGGCCGTTCCACCCTTGACCATTCGGGCACTGGTCTTATCCACGTTACGCACGTCCTGCTCGCTAGAGTCAATCACGAACTGGAGCCGGTCAATAGCAACAGTAGACGCAATCTCAATCGAGTCCCGAGCAGTATCGGGCGCGGTAGAGAACTTGACAATGGGTGCGAACGGGGAAGCGGAGATAATCTCCCAGTGGTGGAGGAAGAAGTTAGTCTGCCGAGAAATCGGATTGAACTCGCTCGTGGTCTCAAGGGACGTATCCGCGATGACGAAGAAATCCTTAGTGGTCAGGAAAGCCTGAACACCATTCATCGCAATATCCTCCTGACGAATCTCGATAATACGAGACGGAACGTCAGCATAGGAAACGTTGAACAGAACAGCCAGCGCGTTCACATCAAGGCCCGACTTGACCTCAGGGGTAGCGAACAGGATGAGGTCCTCAGGCTTAGCCGCAATCGGCATCTTAGCGCCGTTGAAGCGCGTGCTGAGGAACTGCATGTTACCCGCCGTAGCCCGAATCTTGCGCAGCAGAGAACGAGCCTGAGGCTCCGTAGAGTCCATCTTGGCAACGTCAGGAACGTTAACGTTGAACATCGGATACTTGTTATCCATAACCCGGAAGAGAGCACTCATCATGAGGTACTCATCCCAGTTGTCCGCCGTGGTGGGGGAGGACATGATCTGCTGCGTCAACTGGTCAAGCCCGGACGGATCAAGGAAAGCACGCTTGAGCGTGTTATCGTCAATCGTGATCTTGTAAAAGTCCTCACGGTCCACAGTGTGGAAAGCGGTAGCGATATCGAGGTCGGCGCGAGCGAAGATGTCGCGCTCAAGATAGTCACGGTCATGGCTGTAGTGATTAGCCTTGACGATACCGACCTGAATCTCCTCGATGGTGTCGCCGAACTCGAGAGCACCGCGCTTGAGTTCACTCAGAGGGTTATACCAGATCGAGTTGCGAGCATACACGAGCCCGATACGGTTAATGAGAGACTCAATGAACTCGTTCTTGTGGGGACGGAAACTGAAAATCGCATCAGCAACGTCCGCCACATTACCCTTAGTCGCAGCAGGAATTCGCTTATGGTAGTCAAGCGAAGCGTCATTGCGAATAGCGTTAAGAATATTAACGTTATCCGCGTTGCGAACCTTACCGTAATACCGTCGTGCCATTACTTCTTCTCCTCATCGTCAGAGTCGCTAGTGGAAATGAGGTCATCAAACGTCACGCCCTCGTAATCGGCCGCACCATCCTCACCCGGCATCTTACTCACAGCATCGCTAGGGTCACTACCCGGCTGCGCCATAAGCAGGTCATAGTTCTTACCCTTGAGGTCAGAGATCATCTTCTCTTTCTCCTCAAGCATCGAATTAAGATCGGTCATCTTGGAATCGAAACCACCAGCAAAATCGGTCATCTCGTTCCAGATGTTAGAGAGATTATCGAGCGTATCGGAATGGTCCGCTCCGAGAATCTCCCCCAAACCACTAAGGGCAGCGCCGAACTTACCCCCAATATCATCAAGAAACCCCATTTATCTTCCTTTCCGTGCACAAAAAGATATGGTGGGCACTTACGTACCCACCATATCACTGCGGAGAGAGACCAGACAGCCCCAGGAGGTGTCAGCCCATCAAGTACCGGGCGGTTTCAGCCGGTGACATCCCGGTCACTTGCCAGTGCTCGCCTTAATCTCCTCCACGCCCTTAGTGACAATCTCCGTCAGAATCTCGGGAACCTCACGACGCAGGGTCCAGTGAGCCTCATCGAGAGCGGCGGCGATCTCCTCGGTGACGGTAACAGTCAGGTTCTTGTGTCCAGCCTTGACGCGTGCCATTTCAGTTTCTCCTCTACTTGAGTGTGAATGATGTGCTCGCAAGTACCACACCACCGGGTACCCGCTTAGGAATGAGTTTACCGTCCCAGGTTCGCGGTGTCAACATGTCCTCCAATCGAACTTGAGCGGCAATCTCGGCCGGTAGTCCTGCAATGTGAACATCGTCATGGTCGCCGAACCTCTCGCAGTACTGCTTCGCGCGCAGGAACACGGCATCGTCGAACGGTTGTCCGTCGTGCTCCACCTTCCAGGCGCCCAGTTCCGTCGGATGCAGATACAGGTCAGGCTCCTCGGGACCTAGGAGGTGTAGGGAGTCCGTGTCGCAGTACAGGAATCGGTCGTAGTTTGCTTGAGCGCTGTTAATGAGGTCCTGGCGGGCGTAGGCAGTGATGAAGGCGCCCATGGCCGTGTATACAGGGTTGCTCTCCTCGTGGTCGCACATTGTGAGTTGAACGGTACCGTTCTCATCAAGGTATGGGCGCTTACCGGTAACGTCGGTATTCTTTGCAAACTTTCCGTACAACGAGTTAAGGTGTAGTTTAGCAATGGTCCTTGCCCCTCCGGTGCTATTTGCTTTAACTGCCATCCACTTATCAATGTAATCGTTAAACAGCCCCTCTGTCGCTTTGAAATTCCAGCAACCGCTAATCGAGTAAATCGTTATGTCGTACTGCTGCATCCACAACTCAAGGTCAATAGACGTAATAGTGACCGTTGTAGGTTCCGGTACCGACTCAAGGAACTCGTTAGCGTTGAACTGTAGTGAACGCTTAAGTTGAATGCAGGGCAGGTGTCCCGGCTTGAGTTTTGCAGTGAACGTGATCGAGATTGTGTACAGGTCGGCATCGGGGTCCTCGCTCTCAGACCACCAAGGTCTCCCGTAGGGGAGTGGCTTAGTCCTCATCACCCACGGATACATTGAGTTCTTGTCAATGACAATTCCAGGACCGGTCCTTTTTCTCGCCCATTTCTTTGACGGCATTGCGATACCTCCCCTGTATGCCGCCCTGATATCATCATCTACTGTCTTCGACAGAGTTGGGAACGTCCTGCTGAATCCTTTCCCGTGTAGAGACTTGAACTCTGCGAGTGAATCGGCTCCAACGGTCAGTTTGGTCATTCCGCTTGCGAGAACTACACGCATGGCTTGAGCCATGATGTAGATATCGTTGTACAGGTATTTCCATTCGTCTTCCGTGGGCAGGTAGCCGATAGGTCGTTCCGCCTCATAGTCGATCTCTCCCTTAACGGACTTAAGATTGAACGCCTTAGGCACGTCCCTAACAGGTAACGGAATTTTCTTGAGTGAGTCTCTCAGTTCAGCCTTAACACCATCCTTTGAGATGATGGTGATGGAGTAGAACTTGTTCATATTGCTAATGACCGTGGAGAACTCGCCTTTTCCCGGCTTGTCGGCTACCCATTTATATCCGTTTTTCAGGATATGGTCAATAATGAATAACCCGTCGAACACGAGATTATGGAAGAACGTCACGTTAGGGGCAGAAATGAGGTATGCAACATAGGCGCCAACTCCTAACCCGACCTCATAGTCCTCATAGTCGTTGACCGCCATGCTTCCCCATGACCACACACGGCAGTCAAGGGGATTAGTTGTTGTCTCGAAATCTGCGCACCTAGCGTTAGATATCGAGTGTCTTGGCATACTTGTAATACTCCATTGCCCTACCGATGGATTGCTCACCGCGCTCCATAGCAGAATCAATCATAGCGTCTGAGAGTTGATTAGACCCGTCAAGTACCCTCATTTGCATCATCATTGCGTCATACTTGAGTGCCAACTCATTCGGGAAATCGGTGTAGGCCCAGATAAACCAGAACTGTTCGTCGGACAGAGAGTTGAACTTAACACGCAACTCCTCATCCCCGATGACATCCATCATGTCATTCATATACCCACGGGCCTTAGACACCAGTTCCCTACTCGTGTACTGGCGGCGAATGTCGTCATTGCGCAGCGCGATCATCTTCGCACCCTCTGTGCCCATGAGTTGGGTGGGGGAGTAGATCTTGAGTTTCTTCATACCGTCATACGCTTCGGTACCATGCACCGGATGGGTTGGCGTCATCATCGCGCGCCGTTCCTTGACCGTCATTCCTAGCGGCTTGATAAACATATCCTGGTACTTGGCCTGTTCGGCGTCAACGCTATTGTTTATCTTGCGCACGGAGTTCACGTAGTTGCGGTATGACTGCCGGGTGACAATGGTTCCACGTGCGCCCTTATAGTAACCTACGTGCGCTTTGCGGAAATAGGCTTGCTTCTCAAGCAGTTTCTTAAGCCGATCACCTGACATCCTAGAAATGGCGTCCTTACCTACGCGGGGATCGTACTCCATTCCTGAAATGTCGATACCGTACTCACCTTTGGCCATACGCTTGATCTTACGAGTCACCAGCGACTCAGACTTCATTGCCGCCTTACGCAGCGAGATCAATTCCTCTTTGCTGTACCTCATGATGAATCCTCCCCGCCCTCCCTGCGGAGGACGGGGAGGACTCTAGCAGCCAGCGACTAGACGGTCTCAGACCAGCGTCAACTTGTAGAAGCGGTTCTTACCTGACCCCTCCTCAGTCACCCGCACCTTGAGCGGAGCGGGCCACTGGGAGGGCTCTCCCAGCAGAGTGAGGATACGCTTGGCGGCGTTGAAGATCGGCCCTGAGAACGCCTGGTAGGCGTCGCCAGAGGGGGTGATGAAGATGGTCCGCACGGCGGGCTCGATCTCGCCGGTCTTCTCATTGACGAACTCCGTGGACTCGATGACCAGATCAGCAATCTCGAACGGCTTACCGGAAAGGTCGGAAACCGGCTTGGCGTCGTTGACGGCGTTAAAAATCTTCGCCTTAGTCTCAAAATCGTCACCCTTAACGGTAGTGAAAATACCGTTAGTGGCAGACATTCCGGCAAGCGGGTTAGCGGCGGTGCTGGTGGTAATCTCGGTGCTCATTTGGTCTTCCTCCTAGAAGAGTGTCTCTTGGTTGGTCTGTTCCTCAGATTCTTGTGGTGCTGGTACCGCTAGGAACAGAGGTTTAGCGGTCCAGAAAACTAGAAGAGAAAGCATCTCCTGCTCAGTAGGCGCTTGATCGTGTGCGTATATAACTGTGATTGTATCGCGCCCCTTAGGCTTAACGTTGACCAGAACACTGTTGAAGTCAACGCGGCGGGAAACGGTACCGTATTCACATGTATAGAACGTCTCCGAAATGGTTGAGTATGCGATAACCCGAAACTTGTGTGGGTCCAGTTGCTCATCAATCGCCAACCAGTAAGAGATATTCGGGGCTAGAGTCTCATTCAACTGTTGAGCCATGTCCGCTTCCTCGGGTGATCCTCAATGTGGCCGAACTTCTCAACCAAGTTCCTAGCAGACATACCATACTGCGATGCGAACGCCTGCCTATCGGTCACCCTAGCAGGACACCCTCCAGGTACCCAGCGGCCCTCAACCTTCTCAATCACAAGGTTCCCCGACCAGAGTGGTCCCTCATGCCCCCTAATGTCCTTCTCAGACAGACCACAGTTCATAATCAATCCCTCCTGGTGAACAGATTCTATCTACAGCGTTGTCAACGGAATCGCCGGCATACACCATTTTGTTTCCGATGTATACGGTAATCACAGTTCCCGGATATCTATAATCACCTCCAATTTTTCCAGCGGCGACCTGAACTGACTGTACGCCCGATCTATCGCCGTCCCCAACCTCTCCAACCTGTGATCGCAATTCACCAGTTCCAGAAACCGTGCTGCTGCAACGAACGACCATGTTCTAAACAACTCCTCCCCATCATCTAGGATGATGAATTCTTCATTTCGTGATCTGAACATCTCTACCACATAAATCCGATAAGGAAAGCAATAGCAAGACTCAGAACAACATTCCACCAGAGCAGGAAATTGCATGCCTTATCACACGAGTCAAAGAAATTCCAAATCACTTTGCCATCCCCTTAACAATATTCACCATTTCGTCAGCCACCATCTCAGCAAGGTAACTCTCATCCTCGCCAGGGACAATCTCAAGTGAAAACACTCGCTCCCCAAACAAAGAGCGCGACCTATTAACCACTAAGAGCGCTTCGCATGACGCATCCTCAGTCCACAAGGTAAGTGACCCATCCTCAAATTCGAGTTTAGGACAATAGCCTTCAACGATCAATGCTGAAAAAACATTCATCATCGCCTTAGCGACCGTCTGTTGAATATCCATCATTCCTCCTCTCACCCTGAGGGCATTTCCCTCAGCGGCGATGACACAAATATACGAATACAGAAAACACGTGTCAAGACCAAACCATGTGATCCCGATCACTAACCGAACAGGCCATAGCAGACCGAGCGGTAAGTGTCAAGAGGAGAGAGTGAAATGTGACGCGATTCATGATGGGGTACCCCCGGGGGGTATATTATTTTTTGACAAA
>ERZ772795.84-NODE-84-length-17581-cov-2.98562_pt1 | contig 17581 bp, 9 predicted proteins | sample MGYA00511346_ERZ772795 | MGnify/ENA primary metagenome ERZ772795 (study PRJEB29015, sample SAMEA2738032) | human oral metagenome | biome: human oral; feature: human-associated habitat; material: saliva | place: China | collected 2245 ... | reverse complement strand
TGTGACCGGATATGGCCTTCCTCGCAAGAAGAGCCGAATCCGAGTTATTGGTACTCCAGTAAAAAACAAGTACAATCAATGGCAGTTCAAAGCAGATTTGGTTAGGCTTGATGTTGACTTGGAAGAAATCATAGATGTTAAACGATTTCTAGTTGAAAATGTTAGAGGTGTATCAGAGAAGACAGCTTTAGCAATTCTATCTGAATTTGGCGATAAGACAATGGATGTCCTGAGAAACAGCCCTAACGAGTTATATCGTATTAAGGGAATGAGCGGAAAACGCATTGAAGTCATTAAAGACGCAATCGCAAACGCAACAGCCAGTGAGGGATGTGCACCGCTTTTGCTCAAGATTGGTATTCCTATGTACGCCATCACAAAAATTAATAGTGCTTTTGGTGTTGATAACGCTAAAGACATACTTTTGACAAAGCCGTATAAAACTTATGAAATTCCCGGAATTTCATTTGAGATGGCTCATGCTATCGCTGTTGGTTTAAATGTTCCAAATCAAAAAGAACCAATGTATGCCTATGGTATTGAGTTCTTGTTGAAAAAGATGGAGACAAATGGCTCTAGCTATTATCCATTACAGCGTTTAGTTAGAAGTATTATGTCTATTCTGCACACACCAGAAAACCCATTTGACATGGAGCAATTCAAAAAATCTTTGCGCATTGTTGAGCAAAAAGGAATTGTTCGTATTAACTGGGAAAAAGGTTTGGTAGGTTTAAACGCATTGATTGAAAAAGAACGTTTCATTTATGAAACGTATATGTCAATGTTACCCTACAGAACTCAAAGCAATTATAGTGAGTTGGTTAATATCGTTTCAAGAGGAAATAGAATTAATCTGCACTATAAACAGGCAGAAGCTATTGAAATTCTTTTAAATCATAAATATGGCATTTTAACAGGCGGCCCCGGAACAGGGAAAACCACTGTATTAAAATGTTTCATTGAGTGTTTTGAAAGAAAAAATGGCGGAGCTAAAGTTCTGTGTCTTGCACCTACAGGCCGCGCAGCATCTCGAATGAGCGAATCAACAGGCCGTCCAGCTTTTACAGTTCATAAAAAACTTGGACTGAAGCCAGATGATATTGATTTGCCAGAGGGAACAGAGTTGAAATTTGATTTAGTAGTAGTTGATGAAAGTTCAATGCTAGACATCAATATTGCTTATTCATTACTGAAAGCTCTCAGTCCTCAAACCAAACTAGTTTTGGTAGGGGATGAAGAACAGCTTCCATCCGTAGGAGCAGGTTCTGTCTTGGCTGACTTGATTTATTCTGGATTTGTTGGAGTCGCTAGATTGACTAAGACATTCCGTCAAGGAGCTGATTCATCAATCATTGCTAATGCCAATCTCATCAAAGATGGGCAATCCAACTTGATTACTATGGCTGAGGATTTCTCTCAAATCCCAACTACTTATGACAAGGACGGATTGAACAAAATCGTTGACACATATGTTGATGCTTGCCAAATTTATGGCGGCAACAATGTGGTTGCTCTTTTGCCTAAGAGGGCTAAAAAGCAAAACGCTGATGATTTCATTATCTGTGTAGAAACTGTAAACCCAGTTGTACAGGAAAGAATTAATCCAGCTAGAGAGGGTGAATACTCACGCTCTAATCGAGTTTATACCTTTAGAAAAGGTGATAGGGTCATGCAGATGTCTAATACAGACACAGTGGCCAATGGTGATGTAGGTATCATTGTTGAAATGAACAAAGAACCACGCACCAACCTCATCTATGCTAAAGTAGACTTTGGTTACGAGGGTGCAGAAGCTGTTTACTATGCTACAGATGAAGATTTTTCAAATCTTACTTTGGCATATGCTACTACAATCCACAAGTCTCAGGGTTCTGAGTACGCTTGTGTATTAACGCCTCTTTATGAGTGTGATGGCATTATGCTTCAACGTAATCTTCTCTATACTGCTGTAACACGCGCTAAAAAGAAAATGATTCTTCTTGGCGAACGTACTGCTGTTGATATTGCTGTATCTAATACAGATGCCTTCAAACGTGATACATTCTTGGAAGACTTGTTCCAAAACGCTCGTAAAAAAGGTAAAGTTAAGACAATTGCTCCTTTCAGGGATAAACAACCTAGAGGCCACGTTGCTTAAATTCACATAAAATTAAAATAAAACACTCTTTTATAGAGTGTTTTTTGTTTGTTTCTGATGTGATATAATAGATGATGTAAGCAAATAAAACAGGAGAATTTAGTATATATTATGAGTTTCAAACATGTAGTGAAATCGGTAATGCCAAGAACTTCTATGGTTGAGCATTATGTAAAGGATAAGATTTTGGAAACTGCCAAAGCAGGATTAACAAGCACGGTTATTGTTATTAACCGTAATGAAGACTATAAGTTGAATAATGTTCTATCTGAATTAGAGAAAGATGGCTTTTCATATAATTATTTCTCCCCAAGTGATAATGAGCTAAACATTGAATTATTGGGAGTTATCATTTATTTGCCAAAAGATATTTTGTAATATAAAAAGTTGGAGTTGTTTATTTTCTATTAATTTAGAATAAAACAACTTTTTCTTTTTATAATATTCTTTGTAATTAAATTTATTTTTCAATAATTTATTTAAAAAGAAAAAGGAGAAGAAAAAATGAATATTAAGAAAGTCTTAGAAGACAATGGTTTGACAACCAAGGATTTGTGGGCGAGAACCTTTCAAGTATTGGAATTGCCAATGAAAAAGGTGTCTGTAACATGTCCAATTCCTGGCTGTGAGAAAAAATCTGAGGGATTCCAAATTGCAAGAAATGGAAAATTATATCTAGATTTTCCAAATGACAGGTTTTATTGTCAACGTTGCAATTTTAGGGGTAAAGGTCTCTTTGCAACTTTGAAATTGCTAGAAGCTATTCGTAATCCAGCAGATGAACAATCTGTTTATCAAGAGTTGTTCTCTAATGGACGAATGACTCAGAAAGCTCAGAATTATGTCTCAGAACTTTTAGGGTTAGAAGTAGATATGTCTGCTCTATCTAATTCTCAAAACAATAAAGATATGATAGTGAGCAATGCCATTCAAGAGATGGTCAAGGAAAACCGAAAGAAGATTTCTGCAATCCCTGAAGCCAAAAAGCCAGCTCATGATACATATTTGAATGAGATTTATTCATATATGTTTGATAATATGCTGTATCAAAGTAGTCCAAAAATGGAAGAAGACCTATTAAAAAGAGGTTTTACACCAGAGGACATTTTGAAATATGGCTTTGTTTCTTGCCAGCTCAGGAAGCCAATGAATACATTGTTGAAGAAATTCAATGGTGATTTAGATTGTATTCCCGGAATTTACCGAAAAGGAGCGTTAATTGAAACGACCTTGCCACAAGCAAAGAATGTAGATGAATCTTTGCATTATCTCTGTCCAATTAAGAATGTCAACAACGAAATTGTTGGTGCTCAAATTAAAAATTTGGGCGAGAACAAAGATTTCAAATATTTCTTTTGGTCTTCGACTTCTGAGGGTGGCCCAATTACAAGGACATCTCCTCATTTTGTGGGTTTCCCAGAAGAAACGCTCATCATTACGGAGGGAGTGGTTAAAGCTAATGTTATCAATAGGTTTACGGGGCGATATGTTGCAGGATTGCCCGGCGTGAACCATCAAAAACCGCTCCTAGAATCTCTTCGTATTGCAAAACGCAAAGGTATGGGAATTCAACGAATTCTTGTTGCTTATGATATGGACTCATTTGAAAATGAAAAGGTAATGAAAGCCTTAGACCGTTTAAATAATGAGTTAGTCAAAGCTGGATATGAAGTCAAAAATATTCTTTGGGATACAAATTTCAAAGGATTTGATGATTACTTGTTTCATCTTCATCAGAACAACCTATTAGGTGCTTATATTCGAGAAGTCTTGGATGAAGCATACAAAAAATAAGAAGCTAAATTATAGCTTCTTTTTTATTTTGACCAAAAATGAATTTATTTTTCAAATTTTAGTGACACTTACCCAAAAATGTTATATAATGGTTATGTACTATTAAAATTTAAAAGGAGAACAAATATGCCAATCTTTATTGGAATTGATAATGGTAATTTCAACCAAAAAAGCCGCTCAACAGTTTTTAAAACAGGACTGGTGACAAATGATAAACCAAATCCATTTAGTGCTGACTTGATGCAACTAGGGAACAAATATCATTCACTTTTGAATGAACGTGCCCCTTATGAAAAGGACAAAACTAAAAGTGAACGTGCTTTTATTTTGACTCTTTTTGCACTAGCAAAAGAAATTGAGAGCCGAATTAGTAAAGGCTTAATCAAAGAAAATGAAACTGGTTCATACCAAGTAGTTCTGGGCCTTGGAGTGCCGCCAGAACATATGCTTTTAGCTGACGAATCTGGGCAACCTTACCACAAACGCTTCCAAAGCTATTTCTTTAACAAGATTAATGAATATGGTGTCCAAAGCGAATATGGGAAAGTGGTGCAATTCAATTACAACCAAAAAGATTATTCTATTTTGATTGAAGATGTCTTTGTGTTTCCACAGGCCTTTTCAGCATATGTTCCATTCAAGAAACATTTACAAGAATTGGATGATTTTCCTCGCTTCCTACTAGTTGATATTGGTGGTTTTACTACTGATGTTTTGGAAGTAAAAGATGGGAAACCAGACATTCTCAGCTCTCGCTCTGAGGATTTTGGTGTCATCCGTATGGTAGACTATATCCGACGGAAAGTTGGCAAGTCCTACAAAGAAGATGACATTGTAGCTGTATTGTCAGGCAAGTCATTGAAAGTTCCTCAAACTGTATTGGACAACATTCATGCAGCACGGGATGAGTATTTCCAAAATCATATCGTTGCCAACCTTTTGGAACAAGGTGTTGACTTGAATGTTGTGCCTACTGTATTCTTGGGTGGTGGTTCATTGTTGCTTCAAGGAAGCGTTGAAAATTCTAAGAATATTTCCAATGCAACATTTATCTCTGACATCTCAGCCAATGCAACAGGTTATGAACAACTAGCACAAAGCGCCTACGCAAAAAAACACAAGTAATTTAGAAAGGGGCTGCGAATATGGCATATAATCGCTCATCCAATCTAAAGAAAACTTCTGAAAAGAAAAATGCCAAAAAGAAGGTAGCTATCTTCCTTGACCCAAAAGACAAGGAAGATGCTTTTCTTCTAAAAGTTTTGGATAATTCTGGAAAGGGAAAAACGGCTCTTATAAGAGATGCATTGATATTTTTCCTAAAAGAAAATCCTGACCGAGTGCCAGATGAAGAAAGTGTTATGGTCTTAGGGGATTTCATCATCCAAAACGAAAAAAGTCAAAGGGGGAACAATTATTTAGCTCCACCTAAAATTGTAAAAGTTGTTCAAGAAGTACAATCAGAACCAACAAAATCTGTATCATCAGAAAAAATGGAAATCCTGATGGCGAAAATTGAAGAGCTAATAGCGAATGGTCAACTGGTATCACAGAAACCACAAAATCAACAAGAGCATATTTCAGAGGAAGAAGTTGAAGAAACTCAGGCTGAAAAGAAAATTGTTAAAATTGATTTCAACCCAGATGACCAAGTAAGTACGGAAGAAGAAGTTGAAGTGCCAGATGATATTATGTCTGCTCTTGAAGACTTCTTGTTCTAAGGGAGATGTTCGATATGGCAGTTAAAAAACCGATTATTCTCCCAGAAGATAAAGTAATTGTTACAGATGAAGAAGTTATCCTACCCATTCAAAAAGACTTTAATTCTTTTGAAGATTTCCATGTTTTTGAAGAATTAATTAAGGATTCAAAGAAGTTTGCTAAACAAAACAAACTGACATGGAAAGTTTCTAATGAGAATGGTGAAAAATTTTCTAAGTATAAAAATTCTAAACTTAAAATCAATGGTGTTGTTTATGACAGCAAATCAGAGGTCTTTCGTCATGAAGAACTTTTGTTACTTGAAAAAGATGGATTAATTTCTAATCTAAGATTTCATGATAAAAATGATGTCTATGTCATTCAAGACTATCCAGCAATTACTTATATTCCTGACTTCTGTTACTTATGTGATGGATTTGAAATAATAGAGGATGTAAAAGGTCTTCAAACAAGTGATTTTATCTTAAAGAAAAAAATTATGATAAATAAAATTTTGAATTCTGATATTCCATATAAACTTATTTTAACCAGAAAAACTAAGAATGGATATAAGATAACAGAAGAATATTCCAAGGAATTCCTCTCAAAAAAATTTAGAAGAATAAAAGCCAAGTAAAATTTCTTGGTTTTTATTTTTTCCAAAAACTTGAAAAATATTTTTTTTGCATTATAATACTTTTTGAGATGTATTCCTTAAAGATAAAAGCAAAGGTTTAGGTACATCAAAAAACAAATAAAATTAATTTCGTCGGAGGAAAAAAGTTCATGACATCAAAAATCGTGAGTTTAGTGCCTAAAATTAAGGAAAAGGTACTTGAAAAATATGCACAGTTTTCTGTAGCTAAACAAGAAGTTGCAGATGAATCTGTTGCTACAATCCATAGTGAAGATGCTTCACTTGGAGATAAAGCTTTTGCGCGTGTTGCGCTAGCTGCGGTTGCTATGTCCACTCCAATGTTGGTTGCATCACCAATTGCAGCCCTTGGTCAAGGTAAGAGCACCATTAATAACAAAATTGACTCTGGTGGTACAGCCATTGTTGAAATCCTGATGAAGTTTGGTTCAGTTGCAGCAGTAATCATGTTCATGTATCATGTAATCTGCATCATCACTACTAGTGACGAGCGCAAGATTGCTATTCACATGGGGAAGATTAAGACAGTCTTTATCTGTATCATTGCTCTCTACTCTGCGCCTCTCTTCTTCCAATCTGCCGTATCACTTAGTGATAGTGGTGGTAATCCAAGTTCTAAACCTTGGAGCACTAACTAAGATTGATTCATTATTGATTATTCTTGGTTTAAAATATGTATGACAAGCTTGAAATTTTCAGGCTTGTTTTTTCTTCTCTTGATTATTTGTATTTTTTTAAAAATAAGATATAATTGAGGACGAAAATAAAATAAATAAGAAAAGAAAGGAAAGAGAATATGGCAACGATATTCAACTTTCTGTTAGATATTTTAATGTCTACAGTTGGTTTCTTCTTCAAATTAATTGGAGGCTTTATTATTGGAGCTTTGACTCTTAAAGAAGCTGGTTCTGGTGAGGCTGGTCAAACATTCATGCCTAAAGGCATGTTGGGGAATTTCTTTAATTTGTTCATCCCTGCCGGAACACAAGGAGCTACGCAATCAGCGGATGTTCCATTCCTGAAAATAATTATTACAATTGGATTACTTTTAATGTTTGTTTTATATCTAGTAAATCTAATCCGTATCATTACAGCAAGTGGTGATAGAATGATGGACAATCCATTTGTAATGACATTGAAAATGTTGGTCTTAGGCACTGTTATTCCATTTTCTTACACACTTGTAGACTTAATGGTTTCAGTTGCAGCTATTTTCTACAACATTTTCTCTTATGACTCTCTTAAAACACTAGGAGAAGTGAAAGAAACAAATCTGCAAGGTGATGCTAACGCTGATGGAGCAACAAACATGATTGCCGGACTGACCGCTGCTGGTGGTGAAGTTGCCGGAAGTCTAGTTGCTAGTGTTGGTGCAACAGGTGGTATCATCTTAGGGTTCTTCCTATTATTCCTATTGTTTTCACTTTTGACATCATGGGTTAAATACATTCTTGAATTTTTTGAAAGATATGTTTTGCTCGGAGTTATCTGTTTGTTTGCACCAATCATGTTTGCATGTTTGATTTCAAACAATACTGTTAAATATTTCTGGTCATGGTTTCAAATGTTATTCTCTCAATTGATTATCATTGTAATGAGTACATTGTTCCTTGGGGTATTTTACTCAGCTATGACACGATATGACTTAATTAGAAATCCTCTAGTATTTGTGTTTTTATTGATGGCATGGCTTCGGGTTGGTACTCGTATTGATGCTCACATGTCTACACTCGGATTGACAACAGCTCAGGCCGGTGGTATGGCAGGAGATATTATCTCTGGTGGATATATGGCCAACAAGCTTGGTGAATGGATGATGCCCCGTGGTTTAAATGGAGAACGCCAAACATTTACAAAAGCAATTGCTAATGAACTTGAAAATGGTGTCTTTGGACGTAAAAACGGAAACTTAGCTGCTGACACAACAGGCAGACGGTCTACATTTGCAGCCAAATATCAAGGCAAACAACTTGACAAAGCCAAGAAAAAAGGTGAGAACTTCAATCACAAAGGCGTTAGTACAGAAGCGATTGGTCTTGCCAAACGAAAACAAAAATCTATTTCTAATATTGCTGACCCAATGAAGAAGCATTTGGGAATGGAAAATATGGATTTTGAAGCCACAAATGGCGGAGTTAATGGTAAAGATGGTTCTGTTTGGTTATCAGGTAAAAATGAAGATGGTTCAGAATTCCTACTGAAAGCTAAAGAACTACAAGATGGTGAAGTTCCGGAACAAGGTAAATATGTATTTACAGCACAAGATGGAACAACTTATCAAGGTGAAGTTCAAGGTGATGGAGCTGACCAATTCCTATCAAATAGCCGTATTCAAGATGGTTCTGAAAGTTCACAAGATATTATCAACGCCTTTGGTGGTGAAAGTAATGTGGATATTGAAACTAAATCTGGTGGTGTTGCTGAAAACATTACTGGTCAAGACATCTTGGAAGGTAAGGCCGGTGATGGCTCATTTGTGGTAACAGATTCAAATGGTAATCGTCACGAAGTTGATAAAAACACTCAATTTGGTGAAATGGTTAATGGTGGTTTTGTTGCAGCAGGTGATACATTTACATCTAAAGATGGTACTGTTCCAATGATGCTCAAAGAAGATGATGATGGTTACTATCAATCATTCACAGAAGAAAAAGAACATACTGTTACAGCTCAGGCAAATGGATTTATTGACAAGAATGGTAACTTTGTTTCCATGTCTAAAGAAGAATTTAGCAATGCACGCGCTATGACAGCAGGCAATGCTCAAAATGTTCATTCACTTATTAAAGATGAATCAGGTCATTTCCAAAAACTTTCAGGTGGAACACTTCACACAAATGAAAAAGGTCAAGTGGGAGTTGTTGGAGCAAATGGTAAAGAAACCTTTGTTACACCTCATGAATCAGCAGTGAATCGTGATGCTTCAGGCAAGATTACATCTTACAATACAGCAAATGCTTTCGTCCAAGGTGGCGACCAAGACTTCCAAAGCCGAGTACAAAAAACTTGGAATCCAGTAGCTGAGACAACTACTTCAACAATCAGTAAAGAAGCTGGTGTCCGTATTGGTAATGGTAGTATTGCTCAACTTTCTCCATCAGGTATTAGCGACAACAATGAATTGATGCGCTTTACAAGAGATGGTGTTGAAAGTTCTAAAGGTCAATATGTTAAAACTCTTGGGGCAAAAGGTGAAACTCAACTTTCTCGTTTGGATGCTTCTGAAAAAGGCGGCCGATTCTATACGCCAACCTACAGTATTGCAAGTGGTCTTCAAACAGACGAGCGTGGCCGATTTGATGTTTCAAAAATTCGTTCAGCTCAAAAAACAAGTTCAGGACTTGTTACAAGCTTTGAAAACGGACAAGTCATGGCGGCCCACTCAGTAGTTGGTAATAGGCCAACAGACAGAGACTCATATTACTCAAATGAAGCAATGGGTTCAATCCATAGCCGAAATGAGCGTTATATGAACTCTTATGCTGAAAACTTGTCACCTCTTGGTGGTTTGAGTAAACTTCAAACTTTCCAACGTGAAGATACTATGGATAAACGTGCAGTAACAATCGCCCGTGAAGCTGACAAACAATTCATTCTTGATGGAATGAGTAGTCATGGTATGTTCACAAACGGAAATACTCAAAACATCAAAGCTATGCACATCAATCCTGACACTGGTGTCCTTGGTGTTCGTGAACACAACCAATCAGAGTTTTTGTTCTTCCCTAAATCAAGTTATTCTAAGCCAGACAATGCAACTTCAAGCGTTTCTATTGCAGGTAGTGATTACTATGTTGTTAATTCTAAACCTGCTCAAAACAAACAAATGCGTGATATTGCCTTTGCTCAGGAAAAACTTTATTCACAATTGAGTCTTGATGGAGATGTTAAGACAATTGAGTGGATGAAGAACAATGAAGCCTTGGTATTCTCTAGTGACTTTGTTGGCCGTGGTGGTAAAGGCAGTGCCTATGATGAAGCTCTTAAATCTGTAGGAGATAGAGAAGCTTACAACAGAATTCATAGAGCTATTGAAAATCTTGGTCTGCAAATTCCAGCAGAAGAGCGGAGACAATTCAACTACAACTTGTCTAGCGCTTATAACTTAGAGGGTGACTTTGATAGGTCTATTTCTCAATTTGACCGTTTCCGTAAGAAAGTTGCATCATCTCTTTCTGAATCTTATGACCGTGGTACACGTTATAAAGACATTCGAAAACAGCCAATCACTCGTACCTCTATTAATCGCTTTATGAAAGAAGATTAATAAAACTTAATGAAAAGAAGACTAGATAATTTTAATCTAGTCTCTTTTTTTTATTTATCTTGAATGGTTTTGAAATATTGCTTTTTATTAAAAAAACTATATAATTAATAGTGAGAAATTTTATTCTATATAAAATAATGATATATGACAGACAAGGAGATAAGATGACAAGTAGAAATACAGAACAATCTATGGCAGATGAATCTCGGCAGAATATAGAACAAGCCAAACGTGGAGTCAAGCAAGGTAAAGATATTGCCAAAAAGATTGATAATTATGGAAAAAACAAAGCAGGTAATGCAGCAGATAAGGCAAACTCTAGCGCTGTCAATCCTGCTAAAAAAGCAAAAGAAAATCTAGCAAAAAATGCAGGAAAGAAAGCCTCAGAAAAAGGAGTAGAAGAGGCAGGGAAACAGGCTGGCAAACAAGTTGCTAAAGAGGCTGCTAAACAGGTAGGAAAAGAAGTTGCAAAACAAGGTGTTAAAACAGCAGCTAGTGCAGCGGCAGGTTCAGCAACAGCTGGTGTAGCAACTGTGGCAATTGAAGCAGCTTCACTTCTTAAAGAGAGTGTTGAAAATCCTCATAAACTTTTGTCTATCTTTTTCTTCATTTTTATTTTGCCAATTGTCATCATAGGTATTATCATTCTTCCGATTATTGCAGTTCTTTTTGTACTGTTTCCTAATTTGTTAAGTAATACAAGTTCTAAACAAAATGGGCCAGTTGCAATGCAGTCCATGATTTATCAAACTCAGGATGAAAAAACAAAGAATTTGATTGAAGAAACACTGGAAGTTGATTTAACAACCTATGTTGCTTCTAAAAATGCTAAAAAGCAACAGCCTATTTATGATGAAAATGATAAATTAGATAAAGAACAAGAAGAAGATTCTAAAAACAATAAGGAAAGAAAACCTATTGTTAATGAAAATTCAGATGACATCAAGGGTGACGGATATATGGGTGATAGCATTTATCTTTATGAAGATGCTGCTATGACTAAGAAAGTCACAACTGTTCAGCCCGGTCAGGTTCTTACTTTATCAAAAGATGAAGAATATGATGGTGGTAAGGCAGTGCCTATCAATGCCCAGACTTTAGAAAACGGAAAAAACTCTAAACCAGATGAACAAGATACCATTGAAAATGATGGTATTTCAAATCCCGGCAAAGATACGAAAGAATATACTGTTCTTTATGCAAATTCAGGAAACTTGGTCAAAAAAGACATTAAAGACCCTAATCACGAATATACTATTCAGGATGAATATGATGTTATTACGGTCTCAATGGTTAATATTTTGAACAATGCTAAATCAAACTCAGAAGAAAAAGTTAATCAGGCTATTCAAGAGCAGATTAAAAACTATGATAAGTATGGTGAAGCAGTTCAGAAGAACCAAGGAAAAGAATCGAAAATTTATGCTAGTTTAAAATCAGATTCAGTTGTCAATAACACTATGGATAGTATAGCTAACTTTTTCTCCTTTGGTGGTTATGAACTACAAAAGAAAAAGAAAAGTGCAAATAGCGGTTCTGTTATGGGAGCAATTGATTACTCTATGTTAGATATTAACCCAGAGAAGTCAAACATTGACCCTACACTTGATGGATTTGATGTTGCTAAATCCTATGATGAATCTGAAGGTGGTGTAGATGCAGACGGAACAACAGAACAACAAGTTTCTCGTATCACAGCAGCTTATGCAACATCTAAGTCTGATACAGTTCCTGATAGAGGATATTATGCAGAATTAGATAGAACAATTGGGGAATTAGTTAAGAAAACTGGAGAAATTGAAAGCAAATCACTTGAAGCTTTTGATGATTATCGAATTGTTCCAACATATATTGAGGGGGAAATTAATGTTCCTAAAATTGAACACAAGGAATATTACTATTATGTGGACAATAAAAATGAATTAACAGGCTATGACCATTACTACCTATCACCTGATAGAGTAATTGATTATAGCAAGTTAGATTCTGTTGATTATGACACCTATAATACAGCTAGTGATAGTAATTCAGAATATGCCTACATATTAGCGAAAGATGCAACACAAGTGCCAGATGGAGCTAAAGCCAATGTTGTTTTGACTAGCACTCCTATAAAAGGTCGTAAGGATGGTAAAAAAATTAGTGCGCCAGTTGTTGAAAGAACTGTTAAATATAAAGCAGATGGTAAAAAGCCAATTCCGGTTAAATATCCATTCAAGAATTACTACCTTAGAACTGAACTGGGTGATTACAGTACAGTCAAAGCAGAGCAGCAATTCTTTGCGAAATCTGAATATTATAAGCACCGTCTAGAGGGGATGGGTGTTGACCCTAATTCAGATTGGTTTGATACTGGAGATGTTGAGAAAAAAGGAAAGAAAACAGAAAAAGAAGCCAAAAAACAAGCACTTGATAAATTCTTGAAAGAAATGTCTGGTGTTGGAAAGCGTAAAGCTGAAAAAGCAGATAATCAGATTGGCCGAGCACAAGGAACTTCCTTTAATTTGGCTAATACTGAAATGGGGCAATTTAAACCTTACATTTCCAAGAAGAAACTGAAAGGCAAGACTGCGGATGCTGTTAAGAAAAACGCTGTTCAAGTTGGCAATGGATTGCTTCAAGTTGATGGTTACTATCTAATCAGTGCTCCAAAATCTTTTGGTGATGTTGGTAATACCTTGCAATTCACTGTTGGTGAAAATGTTATCAAAGCTATTATTGTCACTCACAGAAATGATAAGGATATTGACCCTATCTCTCAAACAAGTCTGAAAGATGGTTCTTACTTTGACTTCATTGTTGATGACGATTATCTGACAGATGAAATCAAGGCAGCAGGAAGTTATTCAGATGTCTTTGAAGGCCCTGTCTCTGCAATTAACAACATTGAATACAATGGTGGTCTAGTTCAAGCTAATGTGTGGCGGATGCTTATGTCTTTACCTTATTATTCAGAAGTTTTGAGTTATGTGTATGCTGACTCTAATGCAACTTATTATGATGAACAAGGTCTTGGAGAGGGCTGGATTGAGGGTGAAAAAGATGAATATGGTTATCGTCAATTCTTCTTGTTCCCTAGAACTACATCTGATAAAGAAATCAAAGGTATGCGCGTGTACTCACAAGGTACATTACCTGAGTTTTATAAGAAATTATTGCCTAAAGGCCATGAGAAAGAAAAACTCATTGTTCCTGTTCCTAACTTTGGTACACAAAGTATGTCTCCGACTGGAGCAGAAAGTGACGGTAATAAAGTTCTAGGATTTATTCCTTGGTTTGGTTACAAACAAGAATACCGTCGCTCTATGCAGACTGAACAAATCAAAATAACCAAAGTAAAAGATGATGGTTCAACTGAAGAAGTTGACCGTGTAAAAACCATTGAAGATAAGATTCTTGAATGGACTGAAAACATCCGTAAACATCTGATTACAAATGAACAATTAGCAGGCGAGGCAGGTAATGCCGGCATTAACATGGGAGCTTTATTAGAAGCTGAAATTGGAAATGCTGGTGGTAAAAAGTACAAGGAATACAAAAACCTTGACACAAATCTCGTTACGACTGATAAAAATGCTTGGTCAGCCGCTTTTGTTCAATACATGTTAAACCAAGCAAATGCTAAAGATAAAACAAAAGATACAACCTCCGTATCAGAAATGTGGAATCATCATTCTAGTGACATCAAGCCTAATGATAAATCATATGAGCCTAAAGTTGGTGATATGGTATTTATTAAAGAGGGTGGCGGTAATCCATCAAAAGTTGAATTGATTTCAAAAGTTGAGAAAAAAGAAGATGGCACGATTTCTGTTACAAGTATTGGTGGTAACGTTGACGGCAGTGGCGCTCGAAACAACAATAATGAGTGGCTTGGTGTCGTAGGCAAGCGAGATTTCAATGTAGGCGACTCACAAGTTGCAGGATTTGTTTCACTCGGTCTAAGCCAAGGTGGCGGAGCTGGTGGTTCATCAGTAGATGCTAATGGTAAAGGTTCTGGTGTTACAGGTTACTGGACAGATGATAATCTTCCTCAACAATATCGTGACTCAATGAGCCTGCCGGCCTTTCAACCACCTAACTGGGGTTCAAGTCCATTTGCAGGCGGCCTAGCTGGACAGTGTACAGAGTTTACATGGGCTTACATGAGCCAACTCTATGGACAATCTCAGCCTACTATGGGTAATGGGGTAGATGTTTACCAGTCTTATCAAGCTGGCGGAGCAACTATTACAGACAAACCAACAGTAGGTTATGGCTTCTCAGCTACAAATGGTTATGCAGGAGCATTGACTGGTTACGGGCATACAGGGGTCTGTGTTGCCGTTTATGAAGATGGTTCATGGCTTGCAGCAAACTTCAATGGCCCTAATGAACTAGCAGCGCCTAGCCGTCGAGTATGGTATACATTGATTGATGGTGCTTCACCCGGACAAATCCATTTCTTCTCTGGTATTGGTAATGCTAACTTCTCTGGAGGCGGTGTTTCTGCTAAAGTAAACAACGGCAAAGGTGGTATTAAAGTTAAGCAAGAAACCAAAGAACAACACATTGCTAATGCTTTTGCTACAGCTATTGACCAAAAATATGACATTCTCAGTGAATTTGGTGACAAGTCTTACCGTTATGGAATTGGTCAATGGACAGATAGTGAACTTGGAAGCATCTTCAAGATTATGAAAGAAAAGAATGAAGAGCAATTCAAAAAAGCTGCTTCAGAAAGTAATAAATTTAAAGATGCTATCATTTCCGCTGGAGAAACTGGAGAGTTTTCAACAGGAAAAATTTCTCTTGGTGATGCTAGAGGTATTCTTAAAGTCCTGATTACTAATCTTGGTAAGAAAGCCCAAAAAGCACAACTTGAAAAAGAGGCTAAAGACATCCTGAAAGATGTTGAAAAGATTGAGGGAGCAAAACTAGATGTTAAAACAACAGTCTATTTAGCATCTGTTGTATTGATTCAAAAACGTTTTTCAAATGACCTTAAGGTTGATATGGATGTAAAAGGTCTTCAAGATGCTGCTAAAGGTGGTGGAGACATCAATAAAGTTCATAAATCTTACTATCGTGAAAACAAAGAAATTTTTGAAGCATATAACAGTCCAAATCTCAAAGGCCCTATCTTTGAATTTGACCCAGTTGATAAAAACCAATCAGATTTCATGATTCGGATTATCAACCAATCTATTATTCGTGCTAAGAAATATGCTCAATCTCTGACTGAAGCAAAAGTCCAAGGTGGAGCAGCTGGTACACTAGAGGGTTCTACAGACCATGAAAAAGTTTGGAAATTTCTTAAAGCACAAGGATTCTCAGATGCGGCAGCAGCAGCATTTATGGGGAACATGATGGAAGAATCTGGTATTCAATCTGGCCGTATTCAGTCAGACCTTGACTTCAATGCAGGATGGGCATATAATCCATCTATTAACGGGTATGCCTTTGGTCTTATCCAATGGGATGGTGGCCGTCGGGTAAATCTCCTAAATGCAGCGAAAGAAAAAGGTGTAGACTGGAAAGACCTTGCGTTCCAGCTTGAATTCCTTATGAATGAAATGCAAACATCAGAAGCAAGTTCATTCTCTGGAATCGGTGGCCTAGATGGCTTCAAGAAAGGTACAAATGTGGCGGAATTAACGACATATTTCCGTGCTAATGTTGAGCGTGGTGGTTTCGGTACAGATGCTAAACGGATTGCATCTGCACAAGAAATCCTTAATCTTTATGGCGGTAAAAACTAATTCAAACAAGGAATCGAAAGATAAAATTCTTTTGGTTCTTTTGTTTTTGATTTTTTATCTAAGTTGACACGTTGTGGAGATAAAAATGTATGTCACTTTTGCTTTAAATTTGATTTTTTTGAAAAATCCATTATAATTTTAGTTGTAAATTGTATTTTTCTGTCTATTAACAAAAATCCACATAAATCCCTACCACCTCTTAGGTGGTTGGGATTTAAGCAACAAAAAAAGAAAGAAGATAGAAAGGAAAAAGTGAAGTTCAAAAGATGATAAAACACAAATCTTATAAGTTCAGGTTATATCCAACAGAAGAACAAAAAGTCATCTTCGCAAAAACATTTGGCTGTTCAAGGGCTATCTGGAATATGATGCTGGCGGATAAAATAACTTATTATGAGAAAACAGGTAAGAGTTTAAATAATACTCCTGCCCAATATAAAAAAGAGTATCCTTGGCTGAAAGAAGTGGATAGTCTAGCGCTGGCAAATGTCCAATTGAATTTACAAAAGGCTTATAAAAACTTCTTTCATTCTAAATTTAGGTTTCCTAGATTTAAGTTCAAGCGGCATCATCAATCCTATCGAACAAACAATCAAAATGGGCTGATTAGATTGAGTAATGACAACAATAAAATCAAACTCCCTAAAATTGGTTGGGTAAAGGTAAAAGCTCATAGGAAATTAAAAGGCCTTATAAAAAGTGCGACGATTTCAAAGACTACAACTGGGAAATATTATATTTCTGTTTTATGTGAGATTGAAATTGAAGAGAATATTATTAATAAAGTGAATTCCAACATTGGAATTGATTTGGGGCTAGAGCATTTTGCCATCCTCTCCACTGGAGAAAAGATAGAAAACCCTAGATTTTTAATCTCAGCTTCTAAGAAATTAAGAAGAGAGCAGAAAATCCTCTCTAGAAGAGGGCTATTAGCCAAACAGAGAGGTAAAAGTTTAGATGACTGCTCGAATTATCAAAAACAGCGCCTAAAGGTAGCTAGACTTCATGAAAAGATTTCTAACCAAAGAAGAGATTTCCTCGCTAAATTGAGTACAACTCTTATCAAGAACCACGATAGGATGTATGGAAGACTTGGCGAGTCATAATCTTATGAAGAACCACCGCCTAGCCAGAGCGATTGGGGATGTCTCTTGGTATGAATTTGTCAGGATGCTAGAATATAAAGCAGAATGGTATGGGAAACAGATTGTTAAAGTTAGCAGATGGTTTCCCTCTTCTCAAATTTGTTCGAGCTGTAAGGTCAACTCTGGCAAGAAGCCGCTTCA
>ERZ772795.78-NODE-78-length-17968-cov-6.74694_pt1 | contig 17968 bp, 13 predicted proteins | sample MGYA00511346_ERZ772795 | MGnify/ENA primary metagenome ERZ772795 (study PRJEB29015, sample SAMEA2738032) | human oral metagenome | biome: human oral; feature: human-associated habitat; material: saliva | place: China | collected 2245 ... | reverse complement strand
CGCACACCATGGCGCCTGCAAGCAGTACCGTGCCGCCGGCCTGGATAGCCCGCTTTGTGGGGCGGGCGGATAATTGTCGAAGCATCATAGCTCCTTCAAAATAAGAGGGGAGGCACAATCTTTGTGCACCCCAATGAGTAGAACGTTCTCAGCGTATCAAAAATCCTAACCTTCAGGTAGAGATTTAGAGAATATGCAATGGGGTGAAAACAAAAGAATGGGGGCGGGTTCCTCATCAAGGAACCCGCCCCACACTTTTAACACGTGCTCTCACGAACGCGCAGACAAGACAGCCTAGACGCTCTCACGCGAGGCATGATGCTGCAACACCGCACCCGCAGTACCCGCATCCCGCTGAGCCCGCGCCGCACGAGCCTTAGCCCGCGCCTGATGCTGACGCTGACGACGCAACTCATCACGACCATCAATACGCATCTTCTTATCCACAGCATCCATCGACCAGTGACGCACAAACCGGCACGACGCACCCTCAACCGGCTGCGTCGTCTCCGTGAGCGTATCCAACACAGCCTTCAGCGCATGACGGCTCGCCGCCGTCAACGCATCACGACTCGTACCGCCACGAACACCCACCGTACGCTTCGGCGTGAACAGCACACTCGCCCCACGCGGCACACCGCGATACTCAGCGAACGACACCGGATCCACACCCAGGCGCTTAGCCATCACCTCAATAGCCGGCGGATTCTGATCCACACACACGAACTTACGACCCAGCTGAGCCGCCGCCGCACCCGTAGAACCAGAACCAGCGAAGAAATCCAACACCCAATCACCCGGGCGGGAACTCGCCGCAATCATACGACGCAACAAACCCGTAGGCTTCTGCGTGGGATAACCCGTCTTCTCCTTACCCGTAGGCGACACAATAGTATGCCACCACACATCCGTAGGGAGCTTACCGCGAGAAGCCTTCTCCTCAGTCACCAAACCGGGAGCCATATACGGTTCACGATCAACCTCCGCAGTATTGAAGTAATAGCTGCGGTGATCCTTCGCGTACACCAAAATATTGTCGTGCTTCGTCGGCCAGCGGCGCGTAGACTTCGCGCCGTAGTCATAAGCCCAAATCAGCTCATTAATGAAGTTCTCACGACCAAAAATCATGTCGCACATAATCTTCACATAATGAACCTCACGCCAATCCAGGTGCAGGTACAGGGTGCCGTCCTGCGCGAGCAGACGATGCGCCTGCTCAATACGCGGCGCTAGGAACGCCCAATAATCCTCGAACGAGTCGTTATAGCTCGCCAGAGTCTGCAGGGTGCTCGAATAGCTCTTGCCCTTAAAACCGGTGCGGTCGCCCTTCTCAGAAGCCTCCGCGCTCAAAGTGCGGCGCGTCTGCTTCTTACCCGTATTGAACGGCGGGTCAATATAAATCACGGTGAACGCACCATCGGGCAGCTCACGCAGATACTCCAGGTTATCTGCCTGCACCAGCAGCGACGGGCCCTGCGGATCGAAAACAGCCGAATCCGCGGGGTGTGCCTCAGCGGCAGGGGAGGGCGCGGCAGGCGTCGGGGATGCTGAAATACCCAACCCCGGCCCTAGCCTTCAGAACCAGCACGGTCAGCGCCACGGCCCTTACCGCGAGAACCCTCAGCACGCGAACCCTCAGTGCGAGAGCCTTCAGAGCGGCGGCGGGTGCGGCGGCGGCCCTCAGCCTCCACGGGCTGACCCTCAACACGGCGGGTACGGCGACGCTGACGAGGCGCACGCTCAGAACGCTCAGAAGAGCGCTCGGTACGCTCAGTACGCTCGGATGCGCCATGCTCGTTACGCTCTGCACGCTCGGAACGCTCAGTGCGCTTGCGACCCTCGGAGCGGCTACGGCGCTCGCCGCGGCCCTCACCGGAACGGCCCTCGCGGCCACCGTCACGACCGCCGCGAGAACGGCGCGAGCCCTTCTCGCCGTCACGACCGCCAGAACGACCACCATCGCGGCCACCGCGAGAACGTGCCGGGCGGCCATCACGAGAATCACGGGCGCTCTCAAAGAACTCATCGCCCATGCCCTCAGCCACACGCTCCTCACGCGGAAGGCGGCCCTTGATGCCAAGCGGAATGTTCAGATCGTAGAACAGGTGCTCAGAGGAAGAGTAGGTCTCAACCGGCTCGGGAACACCCAGCTCCAGGGCGTCGTTAATGACCTTCCATCGCGGCAGGTCATCCCAGTCAACCAGGGTCACGGCGGTACCCTCATTGCCCGCACGGCCGGTACGGCCGGTACGGTGCAGGTAGGTCTTCTCATCCTCGGGCACACGGTGGTTAATCACGTGGGTCACGTCTTCAACGTCAATACCGCGAGCCGCCACGTCGGTCGCGACCAGAATATCGACCTTGCCGGAGCGGAACGCCTTCAGCGCCTGCTCACGCGCAACCTGGTTCAGGTCACCGTGCAGGGGAGCGGCAGCGAAGCCACGGTTCACCAGCTCCTCCGCCACGCGGGCAGCGTCACGCTTGGTCTTGGTGAAGATGACGGTGCGGCCGCGGCCGGTAGCGCGCAGAATGCGGCCAATCATCTCGTCCTTGTCCAGGTGGTGCGCGCGGTAGACGACCTGGCGGATCGACGCCTTAGTCTTCGAGGCGTCCTCGGGGTCAGCGGCGCTAATGCGCATGGGCTTGGTCATGTACTGGCGTGCCATCGCAATGACCGGGCCGGGCATGGTTGCGGAGAACAGCATGGTCTGGCGGTCCTCGGGCAGGTAGCTGAGGATCTTCTCAACCGACGGCTGGAAACCCAAATCCAGCATCTCGTCAGCCTCATCGAGGACCACGATCTTAACCTGCTTCAGGTTCAGGAAGCCCTGCTGGTACAGGTCGATAATGCGGCCGGGGGTACCCACCACAACCTCCAGGCCGCGGCGCAGCAGCTCAGCCTGAGGCTCAATCGGCACACCACCGTACAGGGTGGCGACGCGGGCGTTGCGCAGCTTCGCAGCAATCGCCAGGTCCTCACCCACCTGAATAGCAAGCTCACGAGTCGGAACCAGAATCAGCGCCTGAGGTGCGCCGGGGTACTCCAAATCAGCCCAACCCTCATCGTCGCGGCCGACCACACGCTGAATGGTGGGCAGACCAAAGCCGAGGGTCTTACCGGTACCGGTCTTCGCCTGACCAATGATGTCCTGGCCAGACAGAGCCACGGGAAGAGTCAGCTCCTGGATGGGGAAGGGGGAGGTAATGCCAACCGCCGCGAGGGCGTCGCTAATATCCTGGCGAACGCCGAAGTCGGCGAAGGACTTTGCAGTCTGAGTGGTTTCCTGCGTGTTCGTTTCAGTCACTGGACCGTATCTTTCTACCCCTGCTCGGGGTGTGTTTCTCCCCGAAACGGGGTGTACCAGCCAGCGCCTCGGTAGTGGAGGCGGTGACGGGCGGGCATCGAAAGCCGGCCGCGGGAAATTCTTACACGGGAAATTCTTACCGAGACGCCGCCTGCACGCATGATTAATACTCATGGTTCATTCATGATGAGGTGCAGCCTCGGGGTCTTGAAAGGGGTACGACCGGTCATTCACTTAACCCCTCAATATTAACCTGGATTTGCTTCCGGCGCACCCCCGACCGGTTGTGGTGTGCGCCCGTGATGGGCGATATACCGCCCCAAAACCGGGTATCGTGAGGTTTTCGCATGGGCGGTTTAAAACGCAAACCCCCGCATCCGGCACGGCGTAACCACGTGACGCATACAGCGCACGCACACGGCGCATAAAGCGCGGTTACGCATCGTGACGGATGCGGGGGAAAGCTCAAGCTAAAGGGTAAACAGCTACCGAACTAATTAGGCGCCGATACCGAAACCAACGTGACGCTTAGCGTCGGAGCCCAGCTCAACGTAGCCAATCTGAGCGCCAGAAATCAGGGTGGTGTTGCCCTTATCATCCATAATCTGCAGCAGCGAGCCATCCTCAATAGCCTTCGAGACCTTCTCCATGAGGATTTCCTTAGCCTCACTGGTCTCAACAACGATTTCACGAGCAATGTGGCGAATGCCAATCTTGATTTCCATGAGTCTCCTCGCAGAATAGTCCGGTGCAACCAAACGTGCGCCGGGTATGGGAACTGTCTTATCTAGCATCTACTCTAGCGTGAATGCGCCCATCGGCACCGTGAACGGGCGGTACTTCGCCGGGGGCTAATAAAATACTCGCCGCCGGATGCGTGAAAATGCGCGCGAAAACGCCGGGAAGAGGGGAGGGAGAGACTCCTAAGACTCCTCCACCTGAATGCCGTAGAGGGTCTCCAGCGCCTGCACGTATTCCTCCGTGCGGCCCTCCGCCGCAAGCTTCTTGGCACGCACCGTCGGGGTGTGCAGCAGGGACTTCACCATGCGGCGCATCGCCAGCTCAAACTGCTCCGTCGCCGCACCGCAACCAAACTGGCTGCGCACCTTCTCCAGCTCGGAATCCAGCACATCCATAGTGTGCGAGCGCAACGCAACAATCGCGGAGTCAATCGTGCGGGAACGCTGACGGGACAGGAACGCCACCAGCTCAGACTCCACGATGCGCGTAGCCGTCGCCACGGACTCCTCGGTTTCCTCGGGGGCGGCAAGGCGCACCGATTCGAGGGTAATCAGCTCAACGTTCGGCAGGTCAGCGACCGAGGGGTCAAAATCACGCGAAAGCGCCAGGTCGAGGATCGTGTGGTGACCGCCCGGAATCTGCTCGGGAAGCAGCGGATCGGAGCCGCCGGAACAGCCAATAATGATGTCGGCAGAAGCCATAGCCTGCTCCATGCCGTCCACTGGAACCGCAGAAACCTCGCGCTTTGCCGCGAACTCGGCGGCACGACCCGAACGGGAATTGACCCAAATATCGGTGCAACCGCGCTCGCGCAGCGCCGCAATGGTCGCGCCCGCGTAAGCACCCGTACCAAAAATCAGGGCGCGGCGGGTTGCCCAATCCTTTTCGGCAACCTCATCCGCAAGATCGAGGGCAACAGACACAATCGAGCGGCCCTGAGCGCCAAGCGCCGTATGCTGACCCACCTGACGAGCGGTATGCGCCGCATGTTCAAATAGCTGAACCAGCTCACCGGGAAGGGGCACGCCGTCCTCTTGTGCCTTTGCCTGTGCGGCAGCCAGGGCGCGGCGCACCTGACCGGCGATTTCGCGCTCGCCAACCACGGCAGATTCCAGGCCGGAGGCGACCGTCAGCAGGTGGCGTGCGGCCTCGTCATCGGCGTACACGTCGAAGCTGGAATTGACCAGTTCCGTATCCAGGCCGGAGGTGCGCGCAATAGAGTCGACAATCAGCTCACGAACCATAGGCACATGCGCGGATACGTGTAGCTGAACATACATTTCAAGACGGTTACAGGTGGCAAGAACGACTGCACCCTTCACGCCCAGCTGACGCGCCATATCGCTCGCCAGAACATCGGGTACGCCGGAGGCACCGGCGCTCAACGCAGCGACGGTGGTCAGATCAACGGTGTGGTGCGATGCCACAAATGCATAAGTACTCACTAGAGATTAATCATAACCACGCCGACTAAGCCCCTGTAAAGCTCACGGAACCTAAGTTCACGGCTCAACGTGGCTTAGTGGGCGCCACATAGTGGACAGGAGGCGGGGGTATCCGCCGGGGTGTTGTCAGAGTGTTGTCGGGGTGCTGGCGGCAATTCAAAAATGTAGGCAGGGGAGAACGTGCCGGAATGTGAAGGGGCGTATTCGGTGCTTCACCTGCGTATTCTCCGCGCAAACGGGCGCAAACAGGCGGCAGGCGGGGTTCTTATATTCGCGAACTAAGGTGTCCCTCACCACTAAGGAAGCCACCTTTAGGTAAAAGTCGCCATGACATAGTGTCGTAAAAACACCCACATAAACCTGTCACACTAGACACTATGAGCGAAAACCAGCACACCACTCTCGCATCGGATAAAGGCCCCGCAGCGGCTGCCGCACAGGCACCCGCCCTGCCCGCATACCCCACCGACGCCCAGCGACCCCTGCTCACCGACGAGCAGCTCGCACACCTACCCGCCAACCACCCCCTACGCGCAGGCACCACCGCCGACTCGCCCATGCTCCGCGCCCTCACCGGCCGCCCCTCCAGCCACCGACCCGTCTGGTTCATGCGCCAGGCAGGCCGCTCCCTGCCCGAATACCGCGAAGTACGCGAAGGCATCCCCATGCTGGACGCATGCCTCACCCCCGACCTCGCCGCAGAAATCACCGTGCAGCCCGTCCGCCGCCACAAGGTCGACGCCGGCATCTTCTTCTCCGACATCGTCATCCCCATGAAGCTCGCGGGCGTCAACGTCGACATCGTGCCCGGTAGGGGCCCCGTACTCGACCAGCCCGTACGCACCCTCGACGAGGTGCGCGCCCTGCCCGAACTCAAAGACAGCGACCTCGACCCCATCCGCGAAGCCGTCGCCGCCACCGTAGAAATGCTCGGCGACACCCCGCTCATCGGCTTCGCCGGAGCCCCCTTCACCGTCGCCGCCTACATGGTCGAAGGCGGACCCTCCCGCGACCACCTGCGCCCGCGCACCATGATGCACGCCGACCCCGCCGCCTGGCACGAACTCGCCGCCTGGGCATCGCGCACCGCAGGCCAGTTCCTGCGCGCACAGATCGAGGCGGGCGCATCCGCCGTACAGCTCTTCGACTCCTGGGCAGGCTCCCTCGGTGAAAGCGACTACCGCCGCTACGTGCAGACGCACTCCGCAACTGCCCTCGACATGGTGCGTGAATACGGTGTGCCGCGCATCCACTTCGGCACCGGCACCACCGCCCTGCTGCCCGCCATGCACGAAGCCGGCGCAGACGTCATCGGCGTGGACTACCGCCTGCCGCTGTCCGCAGCGAACACCCTGCTCAACGGCGCCGTACCCCTGCAGGGCAACATCGACCCGGCACTGCTCGCCGCAGGCAGCGAAAACCTCTACGCACACGTGGACGAAGTGCTTGCCGAAGGCAACGCCGCCCCCTCGCACGTGGTCAACCTCGGCCACGGCGTACCCCCGACCACCGACCCGCAGGTGCTCACCGACCTCGTGGCGTATATCCACGAGAAAACGGCACGCTAAGGCAACGGACCCGCGGGGCTAACCACATATCAGCGCCGCGGGACCCCCCCCAACCACCGCGCCCGCTGATAAAACCAACACCACAGGGCAGACCCGCTGACAGACCAAAGGAGAACCACCATGGGCCAGCACACCAACCAGGCACCGCACCGGACCACGCAGGCCAGCTCCTCCACCGCGCCCCAGACCGCACGAGCATTCACCCGCAAGGAAAAGGTGCCCACCGCCATCGTTATCGGTGGCGGCCCCTCCGGCCTCATCTCCGCACGCCGCCTCGCCGCAGCCGGCATGCGCGTCACTCTGCTCGAACAACGGCACCACCTCGGCGGTGCCGTCGGTGCCCACGAAGTTGGCGGCCTGCTCCTAGACTCCGGCGCCGAATCCTTCGCAACCCGCAGCCCCATCGTCAGCGACCTCGTCAAAGAACTCGGCCTGGGCGACCAGATTGTCACCCCCAACTCCTACGGCTCCTGGCTGTACCTGCCGCAAGGCGCCCGCCGCACCCCCAGCACCGGCATCATGGGCATCCCCGGCAACGTCAACGACAAGTCCCTCATTCCCGTCATCGGCAAGAGCGGCCTGCGCCGCGCCCAGGTGGATAAGTTCCTGCCCGTCTCCGCCGGTGAAAACGCGAAGACTCTCGGTGAGCTCGTGCGCATCCGCATGGGTCAGAAAGTGCTCGACAACCTCGTCGCCCCCGTCGTCTCCGGCGTGTACTCCACCCACCCCGACAAGCTCGACGTGGACGCCACCATCCCCGGCCTGCGCGCGGCACTGCGCAAGCACCGCTCCCTCTCCGCAGCAGCGGCAGCCTTCCGCTCCGCAGCACCGGCAGGCTCTCAGGTGGCAGGCATCATCGGCGGCATGAACCAGCTCTCCGAACGCCTCGTCGAGGAGCTCTACGCCGCCGGTGTTCGCATCGTCACCGGATTTGACGTCATCGCCGTAGACCGCGACGAATCCACCGGCCAGTGGTTCATCATCCAGCGCCACACCACCGACGGCGAAAACACCCCCCTCTACGCCGACTACCTGGTAGTCGCCACCGACGGCCCGACCGTAGCCCGACTCATTGGCCCGCACGTCTCCACCGCGCTACCCGCCCTGGAACCCGGCCCCGAAGTCGCCCTCGTCACCCTCGTCGTTGACGCTCCCGGCCTGGATAAGCACCCGCGCGGCACCGGCCTGCTCGTCTCCGAAGAAGCAACCGCCGTCCGCGCTAAGGCACTCACTCACGCCACCGCCAAGTGGCAGTGGGTCGCCGACGCAGCAGGACCCGGCCGCCACGTCGTACGCCTCTCCTACGGCCGCGGCGGTGAAGACTCCCGCTTCTCCGAAGTCGCACTCGCCGACGAGCAGCTCATCACCCTCGCCCTGCGCGATGCCACCCGCATGATGGATGTTGCCCTCACCCACCGCAATCTCGTCGACGCGGACGTCGTACGGTGGCGCGGCGTACTGCCCGCCTCCACCCCCGGCCACCGCGAACGAGTCAAAGAATTCCGCGAACGCGCCAGCGAACTCGGAACCCTCAGCACCGTCGGCTCCTGGGCCGCCGGATCCGGCCTAGTCCTCACCGTCAAAGACACCTACGAGCAGATGGACCAGCTGATCTACCACGCCGCACAAGACTGGGAAGGCATCACCTCCCCGAAGGTCGCAACCGCGAAGTAGACGGCACCACAACGGCAGAAGCTCAGCCAACAACAAAGCCAAAAATTGAGAAAACGCGCGGCTACGGAAGCCGCGCCTCCAGCACAGCGAACCCTCGCTGAAGAAAGGAACACACAATGTCTCACGATCACGCAGCACACGGCCACGGCGGCGCACACGGTGCACAGGGCCAGGGCAGCTACACCCACCCCGGCCACGGCTACGGCGGCGCACCCAAGGGCTACGCAGTCCAGCACTCCGCAGCTGACGAAAACCGCCGCGGCCGCGAAGAAGGCGAAACCCTGCACTACGCCCTCTACACCGTGTTCGCACGCTCCGGCGCACGCCCCGCAGAAGCAAACACCGACGAGGCACGCGCCGAGTTCGAGAAGGTCGCCGAGCAGCTCGCAGCAGACGGCGTGACCCTGCGCGGCATCTACGACGTCTCCGCAATGCGCGACAACGCAGACATCATGATCTGGACCCACGGCGAGAGCCCCGAAAAGCTGCAGGCAGCAGTCCGCAAGATCCGCCGCACCGCACTCTTCGCAGGCACCACCATCGTCTGGTCCACCATGGGCGTACACCGCGAAGCGGAATTCACCCGCAACCACGCACCCGCCTACGCACGCGGCAAGGCACCCGAAGCGTGGGTCTGCGTCTACCCCTTCGTACGCTCCTACGACTGGTACTACATGAACCCCGAACGCCGCGCAGAAATGCTCAAGAACCACGGCATGAAGGCAATCGACTTCCCGCAGATTCTGGCGAACACCGTCGCAACCTTCGGCATGAACGACTACGAGTGGGTCCTCGCCCTCGAAGCACCCGAACTCGTTGACCTCGTCGACATGATGCGCCACTTCCGCAACACCGAAGCACGCCTGCACGTACGTGAGGAAACCCCCTTCTACACCGGCCGCCGCATCGGCGCAGACGAAGTAGCAGAGGTTCTGGCGTGAGCCATCAGCCGAACAACGGCGTAACTCTCAACGGCACGCTCCTGCCGGACGACGTGGTACCTAACCGCACCGACCCGGCGAACACCGCCTCCAACGGCCCCGCCGCGCTCAACGAGCAGACCCTCGGCGACTACCGAAGCGAACGCAGCATCACCCGTGAACGTGCCGAAGAGGCACGCCCCTACGACCTGGTGATTCTCTCCTCCTTCGGTGGCCCCGAGGGGCAGGAGGACGTCATCCCGTTCCTGCGCAACGTAACCGCTGGCCGCGGCATCCCGGACGAGCGACTCGAAGAGGTTGCCACCCACTACCGCGCCAACGGCGGCGTCTCGCCCATTAACGAGCAGAACCGTGCCCTGCTCGCCGCACTGCAACAGGCGCTCGCCGAACGCGGCCCGCACATCCCGATCACCTGGGCGAACCGCAACTGGAAGCCCTACGTGAAGGACGTACTCGCCGAAGCCTACGAGAATGGCCACCGCAATGTGCTCGTGCTGGCGACCAGTGCCTACCCCGGCTACTCGAGCTGCCGCCAGTACCGTGAAGACTACGGTGTGGCAATCGAGCAGCTCGGCCTGGAAGGTCGCGTGCACGTGGGTAAGATCCGTCAGTTCTTTGACGTGCCCGGCTTCTCCCGCGCTTTCGCCGACGGGCTGAAGGACGGGCTCGCCACGGTGCGTGAACAGCTTGCCGCACGCGATAGCGGTTCGCTGAACCCGCGCCTGCGGATTATGTTCTGCACCCACTCGGTGCCGACCTCCGCGGCGAACGAGGCAGGCCCGCGCGGCGTGAACTACGAGGGCGGCTCCGCTTACGTGGAGAAGCACCTGCAGGTCGCTCGCGCCGTGCTTTCGCTGGTTCGTGATGAGGCTCCGCAGCTTCTGCAGAACGTCGAATGGGAGCTGGTGTACCAGTCCCGTTCCGGCCCGCCGTCCATGCCGTGGCTCGAGCCGGACGTCAACGACGCCCTGGAGGCGTTGCCCACCCCCGCCAACCCGGCGGAGGACGGCGAAGCCCCCGTGGAAGGCGTCGTGCTGGTGCCCCTCGGGTTTGTCTCCGACCACATGGAAGTCAAGTGGGACCTGGACACCGAGGCGCTGGACACCTGCGAGCGCCTGGGTGTGGTCGCCGTGCGCACCCCCACCCCCGGCACGCATCCGGCGTACGTGGAATCGCTGCGCCGCCTGATTGAGGAGCGCGTGGAGAACGGTGTTTCAGCCGACCTGCGCCCCGCACGTGAGAGCGTCTTAGCCCCGAGTGCGAGCGGTCAGTACGGCTGGTTCGACGAGTGCGAACCCGACTGTTGCAAGCCCGGTCGAGGTGCGCCGAAGCCGGTGGTTGCAGAATACGCACCCGCCGTTTCTGAGGACGCCACCTCTGCCGCAACCGCTGCTGAAACCTCTGCCCGCCGCTCCGGTGGATGCGGCTCCGGCGGATGCTGCTCCCACTAACACCACCCCTGTAGCTCCGGCTCGCCCCAACGCTCCCTAACCGGGGTGTGCGGGCGGGTCGGAGCGCACGTGCCTACGGGCTATCACACACATCACCGATAAGGAGAGATATGAGCCATCACGAGTACATCTTGGGCACCCGCGGGTCTGCTCTCGCCCTGACCCAAAGCCGTATTGCCGCTGAAACCGTCACCTCCCTCTACACCGAACACCAGGCACACCACGGCGCCGCAGATGCCGAGGTCGTGGACTTCACCCTGCGCACCGTCAAAACCGAAGGTGACGTGCTCACCGGGCCCCTGGCGACCCTCGGCGGCACCGGCGTATTCGCGGCGGCACTGCGCCAGCGTCTGCTCGACGGCGAGAACGCCTCCGAAGAAAACCGCGTGGACATGGCAGTACACTCCCTCAAGGACCTGCCCTCCGCACCCTGCCCCGGCCTGGTCATCGCCGCAACCCTCAAACGTGAAGACCCCCGCGACGCCCTCGTAGCACGCGACGGCCTGACCCTCGACACCCTGCCCACCGGCTCCCGCGTGGGCACTGGCTCACCCCGCCGCGCCGCCCAGCTGCGTGCACTGCGCCCCGACCTTGAAATCGTGGACATTCGCGGTAACGTGGGCACCCGCATCGGCCGTGTGAAGGGTCTTGAAGAGCACGCCGGCAAACAGGTCGTGCTCCGCCAGAACACCGAAACTTCCGAACGAGCCGACCACGGTGTAGGCACCGAACGCAGCGGCGACTGCGACGCCGTGGTGCTTGCCGTCTCCGGTCTGAAGCGCCTGGGCAAGGAAGAACTCATTACCGAGTACATGGACCCCACCCGCATGCTGCCCGCCCCCGGCCAGGGTGCACTCGCCCTGGAAGTGCGCGAAAGCGAGTTCGAGAACCCGGACCCCGCCGCGCTCGCCGACCCCGAGGTAGCACGCCCGGTCCGTGCCCTGGGTCGTGCCCTGCTCGCCGCAAACCACTACGAAACCCGCCTCGCCGTCAGCGCCGAACGTGCACTGCTGCGCCGCCTCGAAGCCGGATGCGCCGCCCCCATCGGTGCGTACGCGCAGGTGGTTGAGGGTGACCTGGTGCTCAACGTTGTGGTGGCATCCCCGGACGGTACCGACATGCTGCGCCACACCTCGGCAACCGCCGAACTGGATGTGCCCGGCGCCGAACGCCTGGGCGTGCGTGTGGCGGAAGACCTGCTGCAGATGGGCGCCGCCGCACTGGCTGGATTGGACCTGAAGTAGGCATCATGTCTGCCTCGTGTTCTGAACCTCGGCTGGCTGATACCTCGCAGGTTGATGCCCCGCCTTCTAAATCTCCGCGCACGGTTCTGCTGACCCGCTCCGCCGCCCAGGGCGCCGCCTTCGCACGCGCTCTCACCGAAGAATGCGCACAGAACGGGTTGGGGGAGGCCCGGGTACTCTTCGCCCCGCTACAGCAGGCACGCACCGTCGAACCGGGCGAAGACCACGCCGCCGCGCTGGAGGCGCTCGCCTCCGGTCAGTATGCGTGGGTGAGCTTCACGAGCGCCAACACGGTTCGCGCCTGCGCCGAGCTGTGGGGTGAGCAGTTCGCCCGCGCCTGCGCGAGTGGGGGAGTGCGCATCGCCTGCGTGGGGGCGGCAACCGCCCGCGCCGTGCATACCCAGCTGGGGCTGGGCACGGATTTTCAGCCGCAGGTGCAGAGCGCCGCCGGTATGCTCGCGGAGTTCGAACAGCCTGTAGCCGGTGCCGCCGCCGTGCTGGTTCTGGAAGGCTCCAACGCCCGCCCGACCCTGCGCGAAGGCCTCAAAAACCTGGGCTGGGACAGCCGCCGCTGCGTGCTCTACGACATGGTGCCCGCCGAGCAGGTAGCACCCGGCGAGCTGAGCCTCAGCGCCGCCCGCGCGTTCGTGCAGGGGACTGCCGCAGATGCCCCCGACCCGGAAACCCCCGCCCCGGAAACCCCCGCGCCGGATGTGCTGGTGGTGACCGCCCCCTCCCGCCTGCACGCCCTGCTGGACAGCGCACCCGCGCTAGCGCCTGAATCCGTGCCGCCTGAGTCCGTGCCGCCGGTGGTGGCGATTGGGGCGAGTACCGCCTCCGCATGCCGCGCCCTGAACCTGCGCCACGTGCAGGCCGATTCGCCGTCACCGCAGGATTTGGCGCGCGCCGCCGCATCCCTCATCTAGGCCTCAATAAGACACATCTAAGACCACATATTTTTATCGAGTTTTCAGGAGAGATCATGAACCTCACCCGCCGCCCGCGCCGCCTGCGCACCACCGCAGCCATGCGCTCCCTCGTCGCTGAGACCACCCTGCGCCCCGCGCAGCTGATTCAGGTGTTCTTCGTTCGCGACGGCATCGACAAGCCGCAACCGATTCGTTCCATGCCCGGTCAGTACCAGCACACCCTGGAGAGCATCATCCCCGCCGTGCGTGAGGCGTACGAGGCAGGAATCCGTTGCATTGATCTGTTCGGCATTCCCCGCGATGAGGATAAGGACGAGGTCGGCTCGACCGCCTGGGATCCGCAGGGCATCCTGAACCGTGCGATTGCCGTGTGCCGTGAGGAGTTTGGCGATGACCTGGTGATTATGGCTGATACGTGCCTGGATGAGTTCACGAGCCACGGCCACTGCGGTGTGCTGGTTGATAACGGCCACGGAACTCTCGTGGTTGATAATGACGAGACTGTGGAGCTGTACTGCAAGATGGCGGTTTCGCAGGCTCGTGCGGGTGCGCATACGGTGTCCCCGTCGGGCATGATGGACGGTCAGATTGCGGCGATGCGTGCCGCCCTGGATGAGGCCGGCTTTGAGGATGTGTCGATTCTGGCGTATTCGGCGAAGTACGCTTCGGCGTTCTTTGGCCCGTTCCGTGACGCGGTGGAGTCCAGCTTCACGGGTGACCGTAAGACCTATCAGCAGGATCCGGCGAACCGCCGCGAGTCGCTGCTGGAGGTGCGCGCTGACCTGGAGGAGGGCGCGGATATGGTGATGGTGAAGCCTGCCGGCAGCTACTTGGATATTGTGCGTGAGGTGGCGGAGTTTTCGCCGGTGCCGGTGGCGGCGTATCAGGTGTCGGGTGAGTACGCGATGATTGAGGCTGCTGCTGCGAACGGCTGGATTGATCGTAAGGCTGTGGTGTTGGAGTCGCTGCGTTCGATTCACCGCGCCGGTGCGGACGTCATCTTGACCTATTACGGTACGGAGGCGGCACGCTGGCTCCGCGAGCTGGACGCCTAACCCCTCCTTCTAGACGCTGAGAAGCCACATGTGTTTCGAAAAGCCACGTCTTTGGTGGCTTCTCGAAACACATGTGGCTTTTCACCGTTTAGGCTTGTTCTTCGCTGACTGGCTTGTACCCGAGGGAGGTGCACACAATGTTGCCGTTGGTGAAGTATCCCGCGAGCTTTTCGCGGTCGGCGGGGGAGCGCAGGTCTGCCCAGCGTTCCTGCTCCAGGTAGAACGCAACCTGGGAGGTCAGGCAGACAACGCGCTCATCGTGCACCGCCACAATATGCCTGCGCAGCCACGGCATGCGCTTGGCGAGGTTCGGCGGAATCCTGGACGGCATCTTGATTTCTATCTGCCATTGCGACGGCTCGTAGAAGGTCGGCTTGATCTGTTCGGGGTTCTTCGGGAAGACGCAGAACTCCTCAATATCGCTGTAACTGTACTTCTTCGCGGGCAGGAAAATCCGCCCGATGTAGAACGAATCGGGGTTGAACAGCAGGTAGCGCCTCATATGAACCCACCGAGTTACTGCAGTTACGGTGGTAACAATTGCCAGCGTTATGGAGGCTCCTCCAATGGGCATCGGCTGGACACCTAGAACTGTCCAACCGACAAGCGAATAGAAGAAGACGATGAGAGCCAAAACCAGCACAAAGTGGGTTTCAACGTAGAAATCATTCTTTGCCCGAACCGGTTTAGCTTGGGGATGAGCTTCCTTGGGGGCCGCAAAAACGTTGAGACGCATCAACGCAGCGCTGTAGACATGAGGTAACCCTGCAGACGGGTCATCCGTATCGATGCTGCGGGCTTTACGCCAGATGCGGCGACCTGAACGTGCACCCACGAACACCATGTAGAACGGCAACAACAGAGCCGGTAGCAGAATGCCATTATGGGCAATATCTGTGTACAGACGAAAGATGGACCGTGCGACAAGGCATGCCCACACATACATGAGCACGTGGAACCAAGCCTCAATCGAGGAGATACCGTATACGCTATCGATTTCTTTGCGGGCACGGGTGAGGTTAGAGCGCAGTTTATGTTTTGGTAGCGGGTTACCCTCCAGGGAACGACGTTCGGCATACCTCATTGCATTGTTGACTGGGGAGCCGTAACGGGCGATGTAGAGCTCCTTCGCCTTTTCCGTGCTGATTGTTGCGGGGTGGGTGATAGCGGGTACTACGCATAACCCTATGTAAACGATAAAGGCGATGAGCCATATGTAGCGTACCGGCTCTAGGGGTATCCCCAAAGCGCTTAGCTCCATGAATTGTCCTCTCTACGGTGTCTCTCTACGGGGTATCGGTGATGGTGTGTCTATGGTGCTCAGAAGCCACATGCGCTTCGAAAAGCCACGTCTTTGGTGGCTTCTCGAAACACATGTGGCTTTTCGCCGTTTATGCTAATTAGCCGCTAGTCTGCCTTACTGTAGGATGCTACGATGCGCGCCACTGCCTTTTCCGTGAGCTCATTCGTTGGTTTGTAACCCAGCGTGAAACAGACAGGCCGGCCTTCCACAAGGTACTTCTCCAGCAGCTCACGGTCTGCGGGGGAGTCCATATCCGCCCAGCGTTCCTGCTCCAGCTTGAACGCAATATGCGCCACCAAATAGTCGGTGAAATCTGCTACAAACCCAAAGCTTTCGTAACGACCATCTACCAAAGTAATAGCTACTCGCCAGCCACTAGGCATATCTTCATTAGGCCTTGTACCCTCAGCGTAGACAGGGTAAATCTTGAACTGCTCGATATCGGAGTATTTGTATTCCTTTGCAGGTTGGAATACACGTCCTCTTTCTATAACTGTCGGGGTGAATCGGTAGTATGTGCGTTTCCCAAACAACAGCATGAGGGCCGAAAGAATGTATGGGATCGACAACAAAATAGAGGGCACACCGATGTCGGATGAAGAGTAACGGTCCCTAGTAACGTTCAAGAGTGAATTCATATACATGAATAGGATGAATACTCCGCCCTGTAAGAAGAGAACAATCATAACGTGTTCTCCTCGTCCCTCGACGAGGCACGGTTGGCATCTCGGGTCCTCAAGTTTGCGGCGGAAAGGAGCACTCAGCCGCCCCAGCGTCCTGGTGTAGATAGCGGGCATGCCAAGGGTACGCTCATCTGGGCTGAATCCGCGTGCTTCGCGCCAGCCTCGGCGGCCCCATCGTGCACCTAAATACACCATGAGAAAGGGGAGAATCAGCGCATTAAGAAGAGACCCTTCGTCGACAATGAACCAATACAGAGCGAAGGTTGCATAGGTGACAAAGCAAGCCCCAACGTACAGCAGGCTGTGCCCGAAATCCATAGTGACGCTGGAACCCTTGATGTCCTCTAACTGAGCCTCAGCTTTACGGATTGCTTTTTCTTCCTGCTCGGGGGTGAAGGGATCTCCTGCTTCTGCGCGCTCTTCAATCTTTTTCTTTGCTTCCTCGATGGGGGAACCCATGACCGAGATATAAACTTTGCGGGCGCGCTCAGCGTCAATAATCGTCGGGTAGGCGAACTCCACCAGCAGGCAGCATGCCAGGTAGATGAAGAACGCCACCAGCCATACGTTGCGCACCTGCTCTAGGGGCAGGCCGAGGGCGGCAAGGTCCATGATTGTCCTCTCTACGGTGTCTCTCTACGGGGTATCGGTGATGGTGTGTCTATGGTGCTCAGAAGCCACATGTGTTTCGAAAAGTCACGTCTTATGTGGCTTCTCGAAACACATGTGGCTTCTCGCGGTATAAGAGTGGGATAAGAGCAGTCCGCCTACTTGTACTGCGCCTTCTGGAAGGACGCGCGGCGTGCCGCCTCCTCCGCATGCTTACCGGCAGGCTTGTAACCCATGGTCGTGCAGATCACGCGGCCGTCCACGAAGTACTTCGCCAACAATTCACGGTCCGCCGGCGAATCCAGCTGCGCCCAGCGTTCCTGCTCAATCTTGAACGCAATCTGCGCCACCAAACAATCAATCTGGTGATTATTGAGCGCATAGTTGTGCTTGCGGCCGCCGGGAAGCAGAATCTCCAGCCGCCACTGGCTCGCGTCCTTCGGGTTCAGCTTGATAGCGTCCGGGTTCTTCGGGTACACACGGAACGCGCGAATCTCAGAGTAGGGGCGGGACTTCGCCGGAAGGAGCAGACGCCCAGCCTGGAACGAATCCGGGTTGTACACCACGTAATCGCGGTTGTACATCAGCAGCATGAGAATCAGCGGAATGTACGCCGCCGCCAAGAACCAGGAAGCGTGACCGATATAGATCGCTTCCCAATCCTCGTCGATGCTCCAGCCCGCTAGCGACGTCAAGAAGACAGCGGCGAGCAGGAACGCAATAACGTTGAGCCCCCAGTAGACGGTGCGGTCCTCACGAATCGGCTCCACACCCGGCACCGTGCCGCGCACACGGAACGGTGCGCTCAGCTTACCCAGCGTCGCAGAGTAGATGCGCGGCATGCCCAGCACACGGTCGTCCTTGCTGTAACCGCGTGCTTCACGCCAGTGACGGCGACCCCAACGGGCACCGCAATACACCATGAGGAACGGCAGAAGCAGCGCCGGCAACAGGATGCCGTCGTACACAATATCCCAGTACAGGGTGAAGATAGAGACCGCCACAATCCAGCCCCACAGG
>ERZ772795.77-NODE-77-length-17969-cov-8.53975_pt1 | contig 17969 bp, 33 predicted proteins | sample MGYA00511346_ERZ772795 | MGnify/ENA primary metagenome ERZ772795 (study PRJEB29015, sample SAMEA2738032) | human oral metagenome | biome: human oral; feature: human-associated habitat; material: saliva | place: China | collected 2245 ... | reverse complement strand
GTCGCCACTCGATAATCTCGCTTTACGTCCGGCGACGGAACAGTACAGCTTTTAATGTCATCGGTACAGTTTGGACAATATTAAAACCGTACGGGATTCCATACGGTTAAGTTTTATAATTCGATTCCTTCGATTTCTGATCGAACTTCCATCCAGTATAAATACTGACCCATGGCGCACTTTTGATTTTTTAAAACTTCAATTGAGCATTTTGGCTCAAAATTGAGCGTACCAGCTTCGTATTTGATAACCATTTTATGTAATTTTGTATATTTATCCTTAAGCGCATTGTATTCATCGATAAAACGTCTTTGCCAATCTTCCATTTTTTCTATTCCTTTCTTCAATTCACTAATTTATAGCAATTCACAGTAATTTATAGCAGTCTATTCCTGCCAGTCAAGATGCCGGATCACCTACTTTCTATTTCTGAAACCTGTTAAAATAGCAAGAATAGTTCCTGCGATAACCAAAAATAACCAAAAGAATACCAACCACCCGAAAGCGATTGATACCCAATCCCAGATAAACATGTCTTTACTCCTTTCTATGCATCATTTTCGAGGCTTAGCATTCTTGTCCACCCATTCTTTGAAAGCATCAAAAGTATCCATGTTTTTAAGATACAAATACTTTTCAACTTTTTCAATAGCTTTATCGACCGATTGGTCGTTAAAACAATAGCCGTTACCCGATAAATCAAAAATTTTATTTCGTTCTTTCTTATCAACAATCCACAAATGTTTTCCAGTCCAAGCACTCCGTGAGTCGTAACATTCCTTCGATTGTATCTCAAGTCCGTTATCTTCAATCAATTCTATCAATTTTTTATACTTGTTCATTAAAATTTCCTTTCTGGGCACGAAAAAAGCACTTAGAATTACTAAATGCTTTCTTTTTTTGTCATTTCGATTATTTCTTTTAAACTTGGCTTAGTTTTCCAAATTCTAGTCCATGCTCTCATTTTTAAGAACGTCGGCAAATAAATGCCGTTTATCTTTGGCATTTCTTTAGATAAGTTATATTTTTTTCTAATTTCATCTTTATGATCCATTACGTACTGGTTACGAGGAAGGCAATAAAAGATACCTTCGCCAAAATAACTCAAATCTTCATCAGATATTTCAATAAGTTCTTCAGGTTTTACAAAAATAGACCTATTTACTCTATCTTCTCTCTTAGAAAAAATCTTTTGTACAAAATTTTTATCAAGACCCATTTTCCAACACCTCCAAACCATAAACAAGTAAGCCGTCTTCTGTCTCCTTTTTCGAAACAACATTGTATTTCAAGTTAGGTTTCATCAGATATTCTTTTTCAGGGTTAAAGTCAGATAGTTCAGCAATATAAGCGCCTGTTTTTTGTCCTTTTCTAACAGTGACTTCAAACAGAATATCTGCACCTTCGCCATCTATTGCAAACTCTCTAGCATAATTCTTGTCTAAACTAAAGGAAGTAAATGACTTGTCCAAAGTAAGTTTTTGACCAACTTCTAAATTCATATATCCTAAATCTTCCCCTAAAGCCGAAACAGAGCCAGTACCTCTATACGCTTTAAACGATTTCTCGGGAGCAAAATCTGACAAAGCTTTTTCAAGGAAAGGAATTTTAGTTTTTGCTTCCCTAACTCGTTTCAAAGCAAGATCTAAATCGGCCTCACCGTGTTCTTCTAGCCAAAATTCTTCACTAAGTTTAAACGCTTTATCAATTCCAAAGCGTTTAATATTATTAAAATTGTGGTAATCACTTCCAGTGTAAGTGTAAATAGCATTCTTTTCTTCCTCTGTAAGCTCATTATACCACTTCTGATAAGATTTTTGTTTCTTAAAGAAATCATCTATTTCATTTGGTTTATCAGCTACAAAAATCTTGTCATCTACTTCTGGTTTAGATTCCTTAACAACGTCCTCACCATCCACATACTTGCTATACCACTCTTTATACGTCATATCAGCAGGTACTAGCTCAGTCTTACCTGTCACTGGATTCCTTGCTCTGCGCTTCAACTTGCTGTAGTCTGCGTCCTCATCGTATCCGACAGTAGTAGACCTGCACCATGGGTGCATAGGCGGACAATTGACGCCAGGGACAGCCTTATCCCTGTCATAGACCTGATTGTCATGCTCCTGGCAAATACGTGATGTACGCTTGTCTAAGACGGCTACAAAGATATACTTTTCTATGTCTGCTTCTTCATAGCTGAGCAGTTCCATTTGATTATGTAAAAAGGCTGATTCTGTTCGAACCAAACGCCTTGCATCGTTTTGACCTACATTGAACCGCTCGGCAATTGCTTGTGCAGTTTCTCGTGTATCTCGGCCTGTCATAAGGCTTATGAGTAGTTCATCTTTTATGCTAGATGTAAGCTTCCCTGTATTCTTCCAGATGTCTGTTGAGTACGTGCTTCCGTCACCTACCCAACTAAAAGACTGTAGATGTTTTATCTCGCTCTCAGGAAGCCCAGAAAAGCCATATGCCAGCCCTGTCTGCTGTTGCAGGTCAAAGGTAGCCTTGTAGTAGCTATCCTTCATCAGGTCGCTATAAAAGGCATCTGAGCCTGTCTTCTCTGAATGATAGATAGATTCACGCATACGGTCTAAATCGTCGCTCAAACGTTCTAGGCGCTTCATACGAAAAGAATAAGCTGGACTATCTAAATCAGCTAGTAATCTTTGGATATTTGGGTCATTAGGTCTTGCTTCAAGCACCTTACGAAGTTCATTCAAGTCTTTCTTGTCTTTCATGTTCTTCAAGACTTGTCTAGCATCCACCTGACTTAAACCATAATCACGTTGGAACTTATCAAAAATCTTATTGATTTCCTTATCCAAGTAAGTTTTAGCTTCCTGATAGACCTTATCGAACTTGTCTGCCTGTTTTTCGGCCTTGTCCATCTGCTGGTAAATCAGATTGGCTTTCCTCTTCGCCCAATATTCCTGATTCTTCATCTGCTACCTCGTCTTCGGGTTTCGTGTTGTCTTGGTTAAACATTGGCATTCTTTCCATGTTTTTTTCTTTCTCTTCTTCCAAGGCTTCCAATTCAGCATCAGGGTCTTCCACAAATGGCAAGAGAGAAATGAGTTGTCTATTGGTCACTTTGCCTTCCAAGTTATTCACAATCTGAGAGATTTCCAGTAAGTTCTTAGGCAAGCCACGGCTAAACTGCGGAACGATTGAATGAGACTCTAAAGCAATCTGCTTCATGCCCAAGTAATGAGCAAAAATCGCAATCCGCTGTCTTAATCCACGCTTGTAGTTCGCTTCCTTGGTCTTGGTAATCATCTCAAGGCCCATCAGCTTAAATTCCATAGCTACGCCAGAAGTATTCCCTGCGAAATTCTCATCAGTAAGATTCGGAACATGGCTGAATGTGTAGATATCCTCTTTCAGAGCTGTGCGCAAGATTTCCGTAGCATTTTCATCTAACGTGTTCTTCAAGAACTCAGCACGCGCGCCTTCCTCTTGTAACTCCAAAAGCCCTTCTTCTGATAAAATCTTCATCGCGGCTTTTGCATCTTCTGGCGTGTCTGCTAACTGTGTACCATACAAAACAAGGATAGACTCTACTGCCTGCTCCTTATCATTAACACGGTTACCCATTAAAGAGTTGTAAGCGTCAATTAAGCTGATTTGTTGCTCATAATCACCAATGGCAAAGTGATTGTTGCGATACTCAATAATAGGGATTTGCCCTAGGTTGTGCTCTTCTACCTGCTCATTCTGTGTAGTACCTATAGAAGTACTGCGTAGAATTAAATGGTAGTGTAGATTTTGCGTGAATACCTCTGCTTGAAACGTAATAGAGTTTTTTGTATCATCCTTTATTTGGTAGTAGTAGACCGCAAACAAAGGCTTCCGCTCAATACTATCATCATAAACTATGAATGTATTTTCTGGGTCAATGCTAACTGAGTCTAATTCAGTCAACCCCTCTTTAGCGTAAATGTATTCATAAGCACGCCCGTAGATAGCCATATTTAAAGCATTCTGGGCGTCTACTTGGTCAATCTCTGCACCGTCAAAAGCTTTTAATAATTCCTCAATATCGCTTTCTCCCGTGTTGTTATACTTAATTGGATTACCCATAAAATAACCTGAAGCAGTATCAGCAATATCTTTAGCATGATTTGCTATTGTTTTGTAGTTTGGCGCATTCGGATTGCGTCTTTCATGCTTCAAAATAGCATGTTCGCCTAGGTAGTAGCTTTTCAGCTTTTTAAGGCGCGTGCTTTCTGAATCATGCTCTGTAATCAACTTGTATATCAAATCTTTCTTTAAAGAGCTTTCATCGTATCTAGCTCTTGGATAGGTAAAATACTTGTACATGTCTCCCCCTTTCTATAGACCAAAATCTGACCGCCTGCGGACGATTGCTTTACCACCCTCAATACATTGAAGGCTATAACGTAGTGCGTCCATTAAGTGATTATTCTTATCTTCTGGCTTGTTCAACCAATTACCTTCTTTATCTCGCTGGTAGCAGTAACTATAAAATTCATCCATGATATGTTCACAATTCGGATGTACATAAATAGCGTATCCTTGTAATTTGGACACGCCTGCCATGATACTATCCTTACCTTTCCGACTCTCTTTAATTCGGGTTATCCCATGTTCTGACCTTAATTCCTCAATCAATCGTAATTCAGCGCTATCGGCAATAATCCGTGAGCGATGATAACCTTTATCTTTTATCATCTTTGCAACTTCTTTAGTAATCAATCCGACTTTATACGCCTCATCAAAAACATAAATCTCTTTCGTTGTATCGTTTATGAGCGAACAACATAAAGCGGTTGGGTCATGAGTAAAACCAAAGTCAAGACCGATACATAACTTATAAGCTGGATCTTGTAGTAGTTCATCTTTATCAAAATCCTTGACAGTTACGTTCTCGTAGATTAAACCTTCAGCAACTCCCCACTCACCATCACAAACGATTCTCGCACGTCTAGGGTTCGTATGATACAAATCCTCATAGCGCTTGATATCAACTTCATCCAACCACTCATTGCATTTATAAGTAGTAGTAATAGCGAATGTATCAGCTCGTCTCGTATCTTCATCAAAGAAGACACGCTTGAGCCAGTGCCTTTCATTCCACGGGTTAAATGTGACTGTAATCTGTTTAAAGAAGTCAGGTACGTCTAAACTACCACGGATTGACTCAACAACCGTACTGAACTTGTCTTCAGTCTCAATTTGATAAGCTTCCTCAAACCATGCCCAACAAAGGATACCAACGTCAACTGTAATAGATGTGATTTTTAGTTCATCATCCAAACCACGGAACAGAATCTTTTGCCCAGTCGCTTTTATAGTTATCTCAGGCAAAGACTCGTTAAATTTAAACAAATGAGTCACGCCCAACACATTACACGCCCATTTAAAATCCGTATAGGTAGATTGCTTGTTCGTATTCGAATATCTACGAATGACAAGCAAGTTCGCCCAGGGATATTTCAAAAGACGTACAACGTAATTTAAAGCAGTTGTCTTGGACTTCTTCGAACCACGGGAACCTTTTACAACACGGTAAAGACTTCTTGAGCGCCAAAACTGGCCATATCCCCCGCCTACTGTCTTAGGTAGGTCAACAACAATATCATTCTGTTTAATCTGGTATGTCTGACTCATTTGCAAACACCACCGTTCCAGAAACGTCTGCCTCTACTTTGTCTGTCCACATCTTATGTCGTTTACCTAACAATTCAAGAGCTTTATTCCTATCGCTGTTCTTTGTTGGGTATTCGACAAGTTGAGGGATTTCATTGTAGACTTTTACAGACTTACCAGTCACGGGATCAGTCATCAACTCAGCTACTTTCGTCGTGACTACTGTTGTTTCTTTCGCTTGTCCCGACGCGATTTCTGACAGCATCACAAGAATTTGTTTTTGAGTTAAGATTTTTTCATCTTGCAACTCCTCCATTCGATTTTTGATGTAATCAGAAATTCCGACATTATCCAACAATTCAGAAGATCTTGCTTTAGCATATTTCTCACTATATCCTGCTTTTAAAGCTGATTGATAAGCATTACCTGAGATGATGTACTCATCTGCGAATCGTCTTTGTCTTTCATTCAATTTTCCATCACCTCCTTTCACAATAAAAAAAGCCACACAATGTGCGACCTTTTCAAGACCTCTCACTGCGAATTAAAATCGCAATTGGAACGACAGGACTCGAACCTGTGACGTCTCAATTCCCTAAACAGGACTTAATCCGTCTACCATATATCCATTAACCAGCATGAGACTACTGCTTTAAACGAGTGACTTTTGATAACTTATTGTTTATTATCTTGTCCACAAATATTCCTACTTGTATCACTCATGCACGATTGGTTAGACCAATCACTCCTTACATCACAAACTACTAAGCCATTTTTCAATTAACGAAGACCCCGCTAAAAGTCTAAGCTGCTTTACTCTTTGACTTTACTCTCATCCTTGCGAGACTTGAGTAGGCAATCTAATTGCCGAAGTACACTTTCGTTTGTGACGGGCGATGACTTTTGCTTTTTTTGAGTTTTTCTATCTTGAATAGCTTTTAAAATATAAAAATCATCTTTCATCTATCACAGACACGCATCGCCATGTGTTTCATTCTCTTTTGAAGAACAAAATGCACAGCGCCTGCTTGTTATCGATTGTTTTGCGGACAATCAACTCACCTTACATACTTTTGGGAGGCGCCCAATTTTTGTAAGATATGGTACTAAGCTCTTGTTGCACCTCGAACCAAATACCTCTTTCCTCTTATAGACTCGTTTCACAGCCAAACTGCCACGTTTGCATTTCCTCAGCACCTTGCCGTTGGAATCTCTCTGCTTTAACTTCGCCTACCTATTCCAAAACTGAAATAGTTAAGATTAAATTGCTTAGATTGACCATTACTGGCAGGATGTTTGATAGATTTAAAAACATCCTTTTCCTGAGTTACCACAGATTATCTAGGCTAAGCCCTAAAAATGCAAAGCGACTACTACCTTGCGTGTTAATTAGTAATCATTTTGAAAGTTTTCCTTTTTTTTATTTTTTGTAGTCTTTAACGGCGATGCCCGGAATCGAACCAAGGGAAACATAGGAGAGAAACCACTTGCCTGTCACCGCCAAAACGAGACCGAAGCCTCGTAAAAATATAATAAAGTATAAAGGAGACGTCAATTGACCTATCACTTGACAATACTATTTTACCATGTAAAATAAGCCATTTCCTAGCAATTTACTTGCAAATATCTCCCAAAAATTTACGAAAGACAATCAGCTTACCTTTTCGATAGGCTTCCGCAAATTCCAAAGCACCTCTGCTAAGCATGCGGTAGAACTCACTTTCAGAATAGCCTAAGTCCATATAGATAGCCTTGTCTGATAATTGGATTTCCATATCCATGTACTTCTTTGCGATAACCTGCCGAACATATGGATCCATAATGCAGTTGACTGCTCTCTCAATCTCCAAAACCTCTGCCTCTGCATCCACATGGTCGATAACCATATTCTCAGTAGCTGTGTTCTTACCAGTAAATGTCTTTGGTTCAAATGAGTAGGTCGTTGTGATCTTAGGCAAATACTCAGCGCCTGCCATTCGGACATACGAGCGATAACTCTCTAGAACGTCATATACATTTTTTTTGGTAAATTGCACGTCAACTCTTTTTAATAACCTCACAACATCGCTCCTTTATGATATAATATTTTTATCGGAATATCACAAAGGAGTCAGCTGTGCTGGCTTTTTTATTTTATTCTTTATTCGTGATCACACTACCTACACCGTTAACAGTAACCCAGCCATGTTTTTCACGGGCTTCTGCTTCTTTCATCCGGATAAGATTATCTGTGATTGAATCTGACTTAGCTTTGTTAGCCTTGGCTTCACCTTCTGCTTTGATGATACCTGCGTCTGCTTCTGCTTGAGCTTGAACTTTCTTTGTATCAGCTTCAACTTTAGCTTTTTCTTGTTCCTGCTTAGCTGTATCTATCTCTTTTTGTTTAACAGATTCATTTTTGATTGCTGCTTCAATTTCATCTCCAGCGTCTTGATCTGTAATTGTAAAGGATACAAACTCCAAATCATAAGACTCAAATTTCTCTTTTAATGCTTTATCAATAGCCTCATAGACTTCAGTACGCTTGTCACCCAGCACATCATAGATATCATAATTACCTGTTACCGATTCTATAGCACGTTGAACTGCTGGAGATACTACACTATCATTTACTGTTTTCAAAGTAGTGTAGTTAGAGAATACCGTCATGGCTTTTTCCTTGTTTACACGATATTTTACATCGATATTAGTATTTAACCATTGACCATCTTTTGTCTGAGTCGTGATTTTCTCCATTGTTTTTGTTTGAACAGAAGTGGAGAGAGTGTAAACCTTGTCGATAAATGGCATTTTTAGATGATATCCTGTTTGCAGGGTATTTTCTTGAACACCTCCAATCGCGCTAACCTTAACCCCAACCGTATTAGCTGGGATTCGTTTCACAGCCGTGAGACGAAAAATTCCAAGTGAAGCAATTGCTGTAACTGTAATGATACCGCCTTTAGCAAGTTTTGTAAGTGTCGTTTTTCCTGTTTTGTGATTGTATTCTGTAAACATTATTTTTACTCCTTTTTTAAATTATTTTCCCATCAAAAACTAGTGTTATTGTACCTGTACCATCTTTGTGTTTAGAAGTAAGCGCACGACAATCTGAACCCAATTCAACGCCCTCGACTGTGATACTGCGCTTTATCTTATCAACATTGATGATTGTACCCATTAATGTTTTAATTCTCATGTTCCATCTCCTACATAAGTTTTAAGATTATTCGTTTCCATTCTTCAGTTGTTGTTTCTCTAAAATCAAACTGAGACATCTGTTCAGCTCTTTTGAATAATGCCCTCTTAAGGAATGAAGCTTTTCTGGAAAAATCCATATCATCTGTTTTAAATTCGGTTATGATTTTCTTTCCATAACCCTCTATCTCTACATGGACTCTTGTTTTTCCATATAGATGTAGAGGTTCAGCCCAAACACTTCCTTTCAAGTCTGATTCATCGACTTTTTTAAGCATTAACGATATTTTCTTAGCTTCACTCTCTTTTTTAGCACCACTGAAAGGGTATCTTTTTGGTCTCATTCCTTATCCTCCAAAAGCTCTTGGTTCTCGTAGATGTTGCCGATGATTTCACATTTCATGTAAGCTAAATAAAGAGGTTTCCATTCTGTGTTTCGATTTTGTAACTCATCTACAAATCTGTAAATAAAACTTGCATAAGATCCATGCCATCTTACAAGCGCTTTTCTGCCTCTGTAATCAAGGATATCCCCCTCAAAGATTTCCTTACCGTTTCTGTCAAACAATCCTGTTGATTGCATAAGTGTGATTTCATCAAACTCTACTGACATTTCTGTATATCTTTCAGTATCTCCCTGCTGACAGATATCCACGAACTTGCTATCGAACGAAATATTAGTAACATCACACATCCATTTTAACGACTTCATCCACGCTCTATATCTTGGTTTCATTCGGCAAATCCTCCTCTTTGACAAACGTACCGTCAATCCAACGACCCTTGCGGTCTTTGATTTCTTGGTAAGCTAATTTAAAGCATTCTTCGAAACTATAACCTAGCGATGTACTGATTAATTTTAACCAATTGATAGAAGATGATAGAAAATCCTTGCATATCAGTTTGTTTTCCCAGTTACAACTCAGTTGAAAGTTACTGATGTCTGAGTTTAAAAATTTGAAGTAACTAAGCACATCTATTTCAAAAGATACTTTAGAAGCATCAAAAATCTCCTGCACATCCTCTTTAATCAGCAAGGCCAGACCGACAATCACGACTGCACAATCTCCAATGCTATCTTTAGTTAGTTGCTCATTCTTCTTGAGATAGCCTGCGCATAACTCACCAAACTCTTCGCTAAGTTTTAGTGACTGCTTGTCTAGCCGTCCACCGTTTTCAAGATCACGGTCAATAAACCATTGTTTTACTTTGTCTATTGTGTTCATGATAACTCCTTTGCAATCGCTGCTATGACATTGACTGTCACGCTATTTCCTGCTTGCTTGTATAGTTGACTGTTTGAGTTGACTTCTTGCGCCTTATCAAATGCCCAATCAGGAAAACCTTGTAACCTCCAGCACTCACGAGGTGTTAGTTTCCTAATTCTAAAATCAGGCTCAATCACACCTTGACTTTCCCCAGTTAAGAGAGTGTTTGCTATCTGTTTACCAACCCTTCCTCTACGAGTTTTTGAATTAGGGTGTGACAAGTTTACACTATCACCAATTTGTGCTTCAGCGTATCCTTGAGAGGTTGCTTCTTTGACTCTGATTTTAGGTTCAAGACCTCCACCTTGATAGGCTCGGATTGTTGGTGATATACCATCAGTATCATACACAACACCGCTTTGATTATAGTTCGGTTGCAGAATTCCAAACTGTTTTATAGCGACCTGCTTAGGCTCTTTGTAATCTGTTGCGGTTAAAGTTCCCACTACACCACCTGAACCATAGACCACGCTTTTAGTTCCTTTACTTGTGCCATTCGGATTTTTAGTATTGCCTATAATTTCTATTTTTGGTGGTTGATAATCAGATTGTTCACTTTCTCCGCTGATAGGAAAAACGTTTCTGGTACGTTCTCCTCTAAGATGTCCGATAATGAACACACGCTCCCGATTTTGGGGGACTCCAAAATTCTTGCTATTAAGCACTTGCCATTCCACATCATACCCCAATTCGTCCAAGGTTCGGATGATGGTTTCAAATGTAGCCCCTCCGTCATGGTTGAGGAGTCCTCTGACGTTCTCAAGGAATAAATATTTAGGTCTGAGAATAGATGCGAACCTACAGATTTCAAAGAACAAAGTTCCTCGTGTATCTTCAAAACCTCGTCTGTGTCCCGCAATGCTGAAAGCCTGGCACGGAAATCCTCCACAGATAATGTCCACACTTCCGATTCCTCGAATAGATTCATCTGATACTGCTGTGATGTCATGTAATTCAATTTCTCCCTTCGTATTATGTATCGCTTTATAGCTTTCTCTAGCAAACTTGTCAATTTCACAAAATCCGATACATTTATGGCCGGCAGACTCCATACCTAGACGAAATCCGCCAATTCCTGCGAATAAATCCAAGAATTTCACAACAACACCTCATCTCCAATCTTCACCTTGTCATACACGTCCTTCGTAACCACGAACACTCCGTAGTCACGAATGGTAAGCGTGTATAGCTTCCCATGCCGTCCTTTCTCGACGACCTTACCGAATATCTCAGCGCCTGCGTTGTCAGCCTTGTAGATAATCATCGGACGCTTTTCTTCTAGTTTTTTAATGTGGATGCTCTGCCAGATGTTTAGTCCAGCAGACAATAAAATCCAGATTGCGATAAATCGTTTCATATTCACTCCCTGTAATTATTGTAAATTTCAATAGCTGGAATTGATTCGTTATCAATAGCAGAAGTGATTATCAGCTCATGTCCGACTTTTTTCTGAAATTCTAGCAACTCCTCTATCGAATTGATTTCGATAAAATGCCCCTCTGCACCGTTCGGGAATTCTCTTTGTATTCGACCTTTAGACGTTTTATGATTAACTCCTTCAGAAAGCCAACTGCCTTCTATCCTAGAAAATCGCTCATCAAATTCTTCAAATGTCGAACAGCCTCTAACTTCTATTTTTGTGTATTTTTTAATCACGGTGTTAGGGATTTGATTTTCAACCCACCCGCTTGTGCTTGTTAGTAAAAATTCCATCACTAAACCTCCTCGTCTTCATTTGGAAAAATTTCTTCAATTTTCTCCAAGGCATATTTTTGTCCATCTTTTATAAATTTTAACCATTCTTCAGATGATATTATCATCACTCCACCTTCCGTCTTAATTCTTTATTCTTTTTCTTCAACAAATCACGCTCCAGCGCTCTAATCCGTCTCTTGCGTGAATCGCACGGCTTCGAATACTCGACTATCTTCTCTTCGTTTTGCTCTATCGTGCGTTGATAACCTTTTATCAATTCCTTTTTGTCAAATCCCATCCACTATCCTCTGCAATATCTCGTGATACTCGTAAATCTCCAGCTCAATCCTATAATTCTTATTTCCAGACTTGCCACCGTGCATGAACTCGGTCGATACTATCACGTTGTAGTTATCATCTGTCCAAATCTTAGCGTCCGTCAAGCCATCAAACAAAGCCTTACTTGTAGGCGACCAGTTCGGCGGGTCATATTTCCGATTTGTCGGAGGATATATCCGAACCTTAACCTTGCAAGGTTTATCCTTGCTATAAGGCAACCCAAAGTAATCTCTCAGTACATTCTTGCCCTCATATTCAGCTAACTTCCGTAAGAACTTAGTGATTTTAGCCTTTTGATGAAAGTGAGGTCTGTCGTTTGCGTTGATCATCTGTTTCCTGTTCAACTCAAATTTCAAAATCAATCGTTCTTTCATGTCTTTGTGAACACCTCATTCAGTTCCATAATCTCCTCATTGTTGTTATACGGATCATACGCTAACCGCCCGAAACCTGCTTTATTCGTGCTTGTTGGTGTGTTACCTGTCCATTTCAAATGCAGAAACTTACTGCACGCTCTACAACGAATTGATGAAGGTTTAATCTTAACCATTCTGTGATAACATTCCCCACAAAAAAGGACACTGCACGTCTACTTTTACTAATTCAGTCATATTTTTCCAATCTATCAAACATTAAAATGGCAAATCATCATCACTGATATCCAATGGATTTGTTGTGTTCCCCTCAAAGAAACTACCTTGTTGCCCGTAACTATTTCCATTTTGGAAATTGTTCCCTGTGTTATTTCCGTTTTGGAAAGAACTGCCCTGGTTGCTATAACCCTGTTGCTGATAACCGCCACGATGATCTTGATGGCCTTGATTGTTTTGCTGACTGTTACGGCTTTCCAACAGTTGAAAATTACTAGCAACAACCTCTGTGACATAAACACGTTGGCCTTGTTGATTATCATAGCTACGTGTTTGAATTACTCCTGTGATACCAATCAATGAGCCTTTTTTAGCCCAATTAGCAAGATTTTCAGCTGGCTGTCTCCAGATCACGCAATTGATAAAATCAGCATCACGCTCTCCAGCCTCGTTCTTAAACGGACGATTTACAGCAAGAGTAAATGTAGCAACCGCAATATTAGATTGCGTGTATCTCAGTTCGGCATCTCTTGTAAGTCGCCCTACTAAAACAACGTTATTTATCATTGATTTTACCTCTCTTAGTTTTTAAGTCGGCTGATGCAATCAAAACAAGAAGCATCCACCATCCAGAATTAAAATGAATAGTAAGGTATAAGGAGGTAGCAAGTACCGATAGATTATAGATTAGCCATGCTAAAACTGTCATGCTGAAACCTCCTCTACTTCTGATACCTTGATTTCATTTGAACCAAACTTTAATAAGTCGGTGTATCGTTTCACAAACTCAATAGCGGCCATAAATGAATTTTCTGCATTGATTTCTGACCCCAAATCAAGATCTGCAATTTTACCACTGACATAAAAACATCTCATAGTTCTGACTCCTTTCTGTTGACCAACCTTTTACATTTTCAATCAGTTCATTAAACTTCATTGTGCATACCTCCTGTTGCAATATTCACGTTCTAAGCTATCTAGCACCACTTTTAAATACTCGATAGAGTAAGTGGCAAGGCTTTTCTTTTCAATTTGTGTGAGAGGCCTGTTAGCCTCCTCAAACTCTAAAATAAGTTGATACTTTCTAAATCCCACCTAACCCTCCAAAGTTTCAAAGCTGATAAAGTTATCCTCAAGCCATTCTTTCAACTGATCAAACTGAGATTTTCCACCATGCAATGTCAAACGCAAGTCAATTGTTAAAGGCTCGCTAGGTTCAAATTTTGCCACCTCTCGCGCATTGTTTTGAGGTTCTGGTGTAATTGTACCCTGCTCCAAAATCTCGCCTGTTTCAGCATCGTAAGCCTTGATATGCGCAATTGCATTTTCTTTGGCCAATTGTTCAATCTCTGCAAGTCGTTCAGCTTCTGCTTTTTCTTGAGCCTCTTTCTGCTCTTTGCGTGCGATCTCAGCATCACGATCTGATTTCATCATCTTGAGAATATCAACAAGACTCTTACCATCTTCAAGATGTCTGATATAGCTGTCAGCTGGCAAATCGTACTCTTGAGCTTGCTCTTGGATAGCTTGCTTGTTGGCCTTATATTCTTCCAGGACATCAAATTCTGAAAGCACCAAGGCATCCATTTCATCAAGTGTTGTCTTTTTCAGCTCATACTTGCCTGTTTTAAAATGTTTCTTAAGGCTGTACTCGTCGTATTTGTCAGCAAATGTGGTTTTTTCAATCCCTGCGACCATACACTTATCCTCAAATGTGGCACGCACGACATCCACGCGCATCAATCGTTCATGTTCATCAATCGCATTAAGTCCTGCTGTGATGTTTGAGATAATATTATCCAATGGCTCAACTGTTTTCTTGTACCACTTCTCAAATTCCTTGTATGGATTATTGATGTTATTTTTGATTTCCTTACGCCGAGTTTCCAACGCCTCTTTTAATTTATTAAGGCGTGTACGCTCATCATAATCAATCTTATAAGTGGATGCTGTCACCTCATAATCTGTGTACTGTGCAACGATTGCTGCAAGTTGTTTCTCAACGCTATCATAATCAACATTGATTACTGCAGGTTGGAAATCTACCTTAATTTCTGTCAAGCTATTAGTTACATCTTTTGCCACGTCTTATACTCCTTGTTTTTCGTATGCTTTTTGAATTTGTTTAGTGAGATAGTCCATCACTATGTTATAGCCATCAACTGGTACTTTGTGGAAATCGTCTATTTGATACTTGCTCAATACAAAATTTGTAACTGTATCAAATGGCGTTCCCTTAATCGTCGCAATTTCTTCAACGTTCTTGATGATTTCTTGATACTGAATGTTATCAATGTACCTCACTTGTTGTTCTTGGGCTTGCTGATTGTTTGGTTTCTGTTGCTGATTATTCTGCCCTTGTTCTTGGCTTTCTTCTACTGGATACTCATCAATATCTTTTTCACCAATCGCAAACAACCCCTGTAAGGCATATTTTCGAGCGTATGAGCTGACTGCGCCTGTCCATTGCGGATCTTGCATTTGTTTAATCTGTCCTTTTTGGGTATTAAATACTGGAACTGGACTCATTTCAGCGTACGCTGTTGATTGGTACCTCTCGTCTCTCTCGTCATTAAAAGCTACGGCTGTTGCTTTTACAAAGATTTTTCCAATAAGTTCAACGAGTTCATCAGTTACGATTACAGACCAATCGCTTTTTAGCTCTTTAAAAGTGGTATAGATGTCCTCGGCATTTCTAAATGCGTACTTTACATCTTTTGATTTCTTTTTTTCTAATTGCATTTTTTGTTGCAACTCTGGGAAAGTTAAACTCGCCATTTTCCTCCTCCTTTAAAAACTCTGTAATTCCCTTATTTTTTATAAGGATGAGTTTATTGTTTATTAGTATTTATTATTCTGCTATCGTGTCATCTTCCTGCTCCACTTCTTTATCTTCGTTGGTTTCAACTGTGATTTCTAGTCTTGTCATAGCTTCGTCTACTGACTTGCCGTCTAGGATATCCTTGAGCATGTGACTCATATCATGAAACGATTTAGCTTTGGCCCTGCCTTTTTCGCTATCAGGAACCAAACCGAGGTCTTGCATAAGTAGAAATGCTACGCTTGCGTCGTGCATTGCTTTCTGAAGTTGTTTTATTTTCTTGATTGTACGAATTGCTTTAAACATATTGTTCTCCTTTTTCGATTTGTTCTTTTTCTTTGTAGATTGCCAATTGTTGTTTCAGGTTATAAACTTCTTGCTCACACATAAAGCGACGTATGCGCTCTTCGAGAAGGTCCTCGTTAAGCTCTACCGCTACTGCTCTCCAGTCAAGGTTGACTGATTTAATAACACCTTCGAGTCTGAGTTTTAACTTAGTAAGTAACTTCATTAAGCTACACCCTCCTCGTTAGATTGCTTGTTCATGCCTAGAATAATGTCATAGTACGAATGACCAGCAGGTATGACATAGTCTGTCAGATCATCAACTTGAGAACCATCTGCCATAATGTTTATAATTCTTGGTTTCCATTGCTCTTTTTTATTTTTCATGTTATAATTTCCTTGAATAATTTTGTTGAGCGCCTGATTGCCGTCAGGTGCTTTTTGTTTATAAATTTGAAATTCTAATAAGAATTTTTTCCAATTCTTCTTTGCCATTGATGTAACCAATAACGTTGTCGGTTATTCCTGATTTGTAATCTAAATCCCACAAATCAGTTTCCTTGTTGTGTTTGACGACTGCTAATTCAAGCCCGTAAGAAAGCATATTGTGAACTACACTGGCACCATAACCATTAGCAAAGTGATACTCATGTTTTAGGAATACAAAAAAGCTATTTGTATCTTCAGTAAACTCTTCGCATTCAATTTCGATTTTAGGTAAATTGTATTTTCCCATACTTTATTAAGCTTCCATTTGTTTCTTTAACTTCTCGATAACCCTCTGAAGTTGTTTCTCATCGACAGAACCAACCGATAAATTCTTAGCGCTTATATTTTCTGCGCTCATCGTTAATTTTCGTTTTATCCTGCTATACGGATATCTTCTTGGTCTCATTTTCCTACTCCTTTCAAACCAAAGTCCTAAATTATAAATTTGAAATTTCTCTCTTTTATTTATTAAGAGAAGTAGGACTTGTTGTCTTTTAATATTTATTGTTATTTAATACTTGTTGTTAGTTAATATTTATTAGTGCCTAAATTTTCTGATTTGTAAAATACAGATTTGTAAAATACAGATTTGTAAAAATCGGAAATGTAAAATCTAACCTGTGGATAACTTAGATATACTTTCATTTAATCTCTGTTTCATAATATCGAATTGGAAATCAGATATTTTTACATCTGAGAAAAATCTGAAAACACGAACTCCTTTGCCACGTCCCATGCCTTTTTTAACAATTCGTAGGTAGCCATTTTTTTCTAATATTTTGAAGTAGCTATCAACTGTGTCTCGACTAACACCTTTCCGCTTAGCTATTTCTTCTGGATAAACTTGCCAGTTTGGGTGATTAGCCAGCACCACCATCATGATGCCAACAGCTGTAAAATCTAACGCAGGATCGTTGATAAAGCTATTACTAACAGCTGTGTAGTCATCAGTTGGATTCCTGAAAGATGAATTGGCAATCTAAATTTTTAAAGTCCGTCATACGCTCTCCTTTCTATTTCTAATTTCCTTATCAACTGCTCATTCAAGTCGTTTCTAGATAGCTTTTTCTAGTCTTTTAGAAATGATTTCTACATCTGAGCCGTCCAGTTTCAACTGGTCGGCTTTTTCATTTAAACGAGCTTCAATGACTTGGTTAATTTCAATCCATTCTCGTTTTGTAAATTGGCTTCTGAATTTTAGAAATTCGTTTATTGTTTCTTTCATGCTTTGTCCTCCTCAAATCTTTCCCACGACTCGCTGATTCGCAATTTTTTATTAATGCGAAGCTTCAAGTCATCACTTCCTTTGCCATCTTTGAAAAGTTGTGTGATAGCTGATGGACTAACACCTACAACAATGGCCAAGTCCGTCTGTGACCATCCACGTTTCTCAATTCGCTCTTTTACAAGCTCAATCCACTTACGATGTTGTTGGCTCATGTTCCTCCTCCTTTTTAATTAGTTAAGTTAAAGAGTTAGTAAATTATTTTATAAAATGCTTGACAAAATTAATGTATAGTATTAAAATGAAAGCATAATTAAAAACCTTGATAAAACCTTATATCTATCAATTTTCTTGCTCGCCAAAGCTATTTATTTTTAGATAAGTTTTAACTTCGTTTTTTACTAACTCATTAACTTACAAAAACTATTTTAATACTTCACATTAACTTTGTCAAGTGTTTTAAT
>ERZ772795.72-NODE-72-length-18527-cov-10.3064_pt1 | contig 18527 bp, 17 predicted proteins | sample MGYA00511346_ERZ772795 | MGnify/ENA primary metagenome ERZ772795 (study PRJEB29015, sample SAMEA2738032) | human oral metagenome | biome: human oral; feature: human-associated habitat; material: saliva | place: China | collected 2245 ... | reverse complement strand
GGGAAGCCGTATAGGGGTTACTATTTAATGCGTCCAAGTTTCGGGGCGCAGTTCAAATTGAGGAGCGGGGCTTTTGCGTACCCTCCAATGAGGGTGAAAGTGTTTAGAAGAATGCCAGTATCTGCACAGTCTCCACGAGCCTAGAATTTGCGGCAGAATCAGAAAGAGCCAGCATAATCGCCAGCAGAAGACCTCCGCCGAAAAGCACCAGGAACATGCCACCAATGGCTACGCTAATCCAGTTCAAGATACGACCAGCTGAAGCAGCCACACCATAACGCTCTGCCTCGTTCGCCTTGAAAATACCGATAACACCCAGAATCAGGGAAGGCAGACCAAACAGCCACCAGCTGAGAGTCACTATACACGCCAAGCTGATAATACCCAGCACCGTGGAAGTCTGAGCAGCCTTCTCACCGGCAAGCTGCTCGGGAGTCTTCTGTAAAAAGCCCACAGGAACCATCATGGGCTGACCGTACTGGTCGGGCTGCTGGTACTGCTGACCGTACGGGTCATACTGATTCTGACCATATGGGTCTTGACCGTACGAATTCTGACCGTACTGGTCATAAGAATACTGATCGTAGGAGCTCTGCCCGTACTGGCCGTAAGAACCCTGACCATACTGGCCGTTCTGGTTGTACTGCTCGTTCAGACGGTTATAGTCCGGGTTGTAGTCGTAGGGGTCTGAACCCCGAGGAGTCTGAGACATGGCATCTCACTTTCGTACGGCTGGTGTGCGTTAAACCTAATTCACCCTAACCTATGAATGGAACGGGTACAACTACATCCACTATCCAAGCCCCCACAATGCACCGCAATGCATTAGCTAGCCGCTCTAACGGATATGCAAAAGCCCGCGGACACACGGGGCGCTCGCGGGCTTTCTGTAGCCAATCTCCATGAAGGATGCTGGCTAAAACGCTATAAGGTCCTAGCCCAGGTTCTTGAGAGCACCCAGCGCGACAACAATAATGCTCAGGACCAGAGCAGTACCACCGATAATGGAACCAGTCAGTGCCAGACCACGGGACTGCAGCTCAGGGACACGCAGAGACGCCAAACCAAAAGCCAGGCCCAGTGCGCTGAAAAGCGGGCTTAGAAGGACCAGACCAATAGCGCCAAATACAATAGCGAGAATCGACAGAATCTTCGCCCTCTTCACCTGAGCCTGCTGCTCGGGGGTCAGCACCGGCTGACCATACTGGGGCGCCTGCTGGCTGAACTGGGGGTCCTGGTTGAACTGGGGCTGGGGGTTATTGGGGTTTTCAGACATGATTTCTCGCTTTGCTGAGTGATGAGGTGCCTCTGATGTGCTGTATCGGAAGATGAAACGTCAGAGATGCCCTCTATTTATCGGTTGGGACTCATGCAGTGTATCGAACATGCTTATGAACCTCAAAGCCCCCTAGCCCATAGTCCACGACGAAAAACCCGCGTCAGGTGACCATAAAAACTGCTATAGCTAAGCAGGCGGACACGCAAAAGCCCACGGACACACGGGGCGCTCGCGGGCTTTCTCTGACCAGTAGCTATGAACGATATTGTCTAAACATGCATCATGACCAGAATCAATAGCAGCATCTCGAAAGGCACAGTCAGGATACCAAGCAACATATTCATAACTCCCAACGCAACACCAGCCACACGCATATGACCGCGGTGGCGTGAAGCAATCGCTAGAACCCAGCCCGTAAGACCCAGAAGAAGGGAAGCGCCTCCGCCCGTCAAATAATTCAGCACAAAAACACTAATCAGCCCAAGAACACCGATAATGACCGAGGCCATCGCAATAATCCAGCCCTGAGTGTGTGTGTTCTCCTGTTCGGGAAGAACATACACCGGTTGCGCAGGATGGGCAATAAGCTGTTGGTTGTTGAAAGCCGGGTTGTTCACGGAGGAGGGAGCACCCTGAGGAGGCTGAGTCTTCTGAGGAACCTGGGGCATCTGAGGAACGGCGGTAGTCACGGGAGGGAGCCTTTCTATCTGGACTGCAATGTCGCTTCTACCCTCAAAACTACATCACCTAAATACCTCAAACGCCTAAATTCAGGGTATTTAAAGATTAAACAGCCTTATTCACACGTTTCTCGCAGGTAAAGAAAACACGGTCGCGAAGAAACTAACACCATCCCACCCACATATATCTCTCGCGCCTCACGGGTCGAATTGACCAAGCGCAAAACAGCCTATATTCTTATAGGGATGCGCTCACGAGCGCACCGTGGAGACGTGCCAGAGCGGCCGAATGGACTTCACTGCTAATGAAGGGTCGGGGTTAAACTCGACCGGGGGTTCAAATCCCCCCGTCTCCGCCACAAAAAGCCCCGTACCAGCTGGTACGGGGCTTTTACTTTACCTTTTTCATTCAGGCGCGAAGTCTAGAAGCTCTTGAAATCCACGAGGCGCGCATCCGCACCATCAAGCAGAGCCCACTCCCCCGGCACCTCAAACACCGCAATAGAAGAGGGCGGGAAGCCGTAGTACACATCCATCGACGCATTCGGGTCAGAATCAGGGCTCATCAAACGCTGCGCAGCATCCTGCACACCGGGCAGATGCGACACCACCATCAGAGAATGAACATTCTCCGAAACACTGTTGATGCGCGCAATAATGCGGGACGCAGACACCTCGTACAGCCCCTCATCCAGATGAGCGGTAGGCGCCTTCGCCCCCAAACCATCCGAAACCCAAGTCGTCGTCTGACGAGTACGTAAAGCCGACGACGACATAATCTGCTCCGGAATATAACCGCGAGCCGCCAGCCAAGCGCCAGCAGCGGCAGCCTGCTCATGACCACGCTTCGTCAGCGGACGATCAAAATCATTCAGACCCCAATCAGCCTCCGCATGGCGCATAATAATCAGACGCTTGACCCCGCTGCGGTGCGAGCCAGATGCAGTGTTGGAAGAATTTTCAGCCATACACCCATTCTATCTAGAGGGCGCCGGAACGTGCCGCACGCCGCCACAGCACGCACACTAACACCCCTAGGGGGGCACAAGTAAACCCCGGCGCACCGGCATGACGCCAGCACACCGGGGGTGCACTCTACAGAAGCTAAATTCTATACACGCTAAATCGAGTATTCCGGAGCAGCCCAGACAACAACCTCGGGGTGCTCAAAGAAGCGGTAACCCTGACCGCGTACCGTACGCACAGTACCCGACAGGCGACCCAGCTTCGAACGCAGACGACGAATATGCACGTCAATCGTACGCTCATGCGGATGCTCGTCACCGGAGCTCCACAGCGCCTTCAGCAGCTCCTCACGACCCACGGTGCGGGAAGAGTTCTCCACCAGGTGTGCCAGCAGCTCGAATTCCTTGAAGGTCAGCATGAGCGGCTCACCATCCAGGAACACCTCGCGGCGTGCCAAATCAATCAGCACACCCGAAGAGTGGCTATTCGTGGTCTCTGCTTCGCGGGCGACATGCGCCTCCGGGTGCATGTACATTGCGGTTGGATCACCGAGCGCATTACGCACCACCTCAAGGTCGCTACCCTCAGCGTTCACCGGAGCCAACGCCACAGCGGCGTACGACTCCGACTCGGGAGCCAAGTGGTGTGCATAAGTGCGCAGATCCTGAACGATACGCACCAGGGAGGTGCCGTTCGCTGCAGCAAGTTCCTCGTTCAAACCAACATAGAGCACAAAGCCGCGTGCCTCATTTTCCTGAGCCTGCTTATGGGCAGAGTCACCGGCTGAGAAAGTCATCGGACGCAACGTTGCGGCCTGCGCAGCGGGACGCTGAGGCTGCACGACCTGGCGCTTAGCGGCGCGGCCGCGCTGGGAGATGTGCACATATCCAGGTACAGCGCCTGACATGATTCAACCTTCTCTCAAAGTCTGTGTACGGGATCCCTGTCGTACGTAGTGTGGGGTGCGCCGGAAGTGACGCCGAGTCAAACAGTCCCCAATACCTGTTCGAGCTTCAATCCTCTTACTTAATATTTCTCCTATTTGACGGATAAATCAAGCGGATTCGGCATAGTGGATTCATCTTTATGAGCGAGAGGAGTACAATACCCCCTCTCGCGTTTTGGGGTTTCAGGGACTACCTGAAGCTTTCAGTATTTTTTCTCTTATAAATATTCATAGCTTCTTTTATTTACTGGTTTCACCCTGTATTTTCATGTGAAGCTGTGAATATGCTCAATATATTTTGAGCCCCTCAAAGCACTATAGTGTTCCTCATCACATATTATCAAGGGTGTTTCATAAACCCACACAAGCGCCCAACAACACCATAAACACCCAAGACAGCAGACCGTTAGACACACATCCCCCAACACCACACCATATGACCTGCACACGGCCTCCAGCAGACACAACAAAGCGCCTCTGCACATGCTTAAACATATGCAGAGGCGCCCCATTCACATCACGTGAATAACGCTGAAAAACTACTCAGCCAGACCGTACAGGCGGTCACCAGCATCGCCCAGACCCGGAATAATGTACGCCTTCTCGTTCAGGCGCTCATCACGAGCAGCCAGGAACAGGTCAACATTCTCCATACCCTCAATGCCCTTCTCCAGAGCAGCAATGCCCTCAGGAGCAGCAATCAGGCACACGCAAGTCACAGACTCAGCGCCACGCTCACGCAGGAACTTAATAGCCTCAATCAGAGTGCCACCCGTAGCCAGCATCGGATCCAGCAGGTACACCTGACGACCCGTCAGGTCCTCCGGCAGACGCTCAGCATAAGTCACAATATCCAGGGTCTCCTCATTACGAGCCATACCCAGGAAGCCCACCTCAGCGGTCGGAACCATGCGAGTCATGCCCTCCAGCATGCCCAAACCAGCACGCAGAATCGGAACAACCAGCGGCTTAGGATCAGCAATACGAACACCGGTAGTAGTCGCCACCGGAGTCACAACCTCAACCTCTTCCACGCGAATCTCGCGAGTCGCCTCGTAAGCAAGAAGAGTCACCAGCTCATCAACCAGCTGACGGAAAATCGGGGACGGAGTGTTCTTATCACGCAGAACACTAATCTTGTGAGAGACCAGCGGGTGGTCAAGAATCTTAATACGCATAATACGATTTTACCCACCCCCGAATCAGCAAGCACCGGTAAAGCTCTGGAAGTGGCACACACCCTATAAAACCAGGCGAATACCGCCGCGCAAACGCCCACCAGCACACCCGCCAGCACCACCCCAGAACAATCCGGGCATGCAAAAACCCGCCGAGACGAATCTCGACGGGTTTTCGTTGGTGCGGTGGTGGAGGGATTTGAACCCCCGTTGGCTTTTACACCAAACATCATTTCGAGTGATGCACCTTCGGCCGCTCGGACACACCACCAACAGTGGAAAACTATAGCACACCCCCAACAGGAGGGCAAGAATGAGCCTACATATCGTGCGCGTACGGCAGCCGGGTGTCGCCCCTTTCACGGCCCCTTTCACCGTGCCCTTTTCGACACCCGACACCGAAGTCCCGGCTACGTCTACAGACCCCCAACAGGTCCGCCTAATGACGGATATACCCATCTACAACCAGCATGACAGCACGCGTTGCATCCTCAGCATTGCGCTCCGCCTGATGCACTTCACGATCCATAGCGAACATGTAAATCGCGCCGAACATAGAGATCGCAATCGCACGAGGATTCTGAGCGGTATCAACCGTATAGCGGCGAGCCACAGCCTCCGTCATCTCCTCCAAAAAATCCAGAAGATTCAGACGGTTATCGCTCATCGCCTCAGTCCAACCATCCGCACCCTTCCACGCCTCCGAAAGCCACATCCGAGTAAAACCCGGACGGTCCTCAAGATACTGGAACGCGGCGCGAACAGCACTCCGCAACGCCTCACGCGGATCAGAATGAACCGACGCCGCGCGACGCGCATCGCTCAGCAGCAACTGCGTGCCGTACTGAACCAGCTGATCCACCATGGTCTTCTTAGAACCGAAGTTGTAATACACGGTTCCCTTAGAAACACCCGCCCGGGCAGCCACCTCTTCAACGGTGGCGTACTCAAGCCCCTTTTCGGTCATGATTTCCATAGCAGCGTTGAACAACTTCAACTGAGTTCTACCTGTACGGCCGGGACGACGACTTGAAGCTTCAGCGACTGGGCGCTGCAACATCAGCAGTCCTCCCTCCCTTTTTGCAGATATATCTCTATTTTATTAGACAGTTTTCCCCCGGTGCGACTAAACAGGGTTTGTTACACCGTAATCTCCGGAGCCAGCTTCTTCAGCGACCACGTACGATCACGACGCGTGCCAATGTAACCCAACATCAGACCAGCCAGACCCCACAGAGTCAAAACCAGCATGATGCCCCACAGGCTCGACTCATTAATGCCATACGCCAAACGACGCGTACCCGCCACCGCATAACCCATCGGGAAGAAATCATGCATCCAACGAATCGACTCAGGCAAAGTCTCATACGGCATCGTGCCGCCCGCAGTAATCAGCTGCAGAATCAGAATGACCAAAGCAACAAGCTTACCCGGCGCACCCAAAATCACCGTCAAACCATGAATGAAACCGGTAAAGACCAAAGCCACATAGCAGAGGAACAGCCACACCAGCCACGGATGAGCCATCTCAAAGCCCAAACCAAACTTAATCGCGGCAAACATCAGGGTCGCCTGAGCAATACCCACCAGGCCGAACGGCATCCAGCTACCAAGCATCACACGAATCGACGGAGCATGCGAAGCCAACGCACGGTTGTTCATCACGCGCAACGTCTGAACCAGCATCAAGCCGCCAATCCACAACGCCAAGCACATGAAGAACGGGCCCATGCCCTCACCATAGTTACGGCCCGACGCCAAGGAATCATGCGACAAAGTCACCGGGTTCGACATCGTATCCGCAACCTTCGCCTGATCGGACGGCGCAAGGCTCGGAACCTGCTTAACACCAGAAGCCAGACCGCTCTCCAGCGACGACGTACCATCCTTCAACTCGGAAGCACCATCATTCAGCTGAGTAGAACCATCAGACAGCTTCGCCGTACCGTCAGAAAGCTTCGACGCACCATCCTTCAACTCATTCGCGCCATCAGCCAACTTCTGCTGGCCATCAACCGCAGACTGCTCCTTCTCCACCAAAGTGCCGCTACCATCCTTCAGCTCGGCGGTACCGCTCTTCAAAGAACCGGTACCCTCCTTCAGCTCAGAAGCGCCACCCGACAGAGTCGCAGAACCACTCGCAAGGCTCGAAGCACCCGAAGCGATCTTAGAATTACCATCAGCCAAAGTCGCCGAACCCGACGCCAACGAAGACGCGCCAGCATCCACACGAGCGGCACCCTCAGCCAGCGACGAAGCTCCCTTCGCCAACGACGCAGCACCAGAATCCAGCGAATCCACACCAGACACCAAAGTCTGAATCTTCGCCGCAGTCGACGACGAACCATCAGAAATACAATGGCTCGACTTCAACGCGCTCAGCTTCGACAGAGCATCAGCAGCGGCAGCATCACGAGTAGCCAGATGAGACTGCAGAGCCTTCTGATTCAGCTCAGCAACCTCATTCTTCGTCTCCTCAGAATCAACAGCAGCCACCAGCTGATCAGCCTGCTCCTGGGTCAACGTACCCGCCTCAACCAACGGCGCCAACTGAGCACGCATCTTCTGCGCAGTCGCAGACACCACAGTATTCGACAGATCACGGCCAAAATCGCCACTACCGGCAGACGTATCCGTCTCATGCAGGCGCATGCACATCGCGTTCAGCTCAGCCGGCAACTCACGAATACCCGCCTGATCCATACCGGTACGCAACTGATGAATACCAGATGCCAAATCATTAGCGCCCTTCGCAACCGAAGCCGAACCATCCTTCAAGCTCGCAGTACCCTCAGCCAGGGTCGCCGAACCGTCCTTCAACTTCGCCGCACCATCAGAAGCAGACGCAGCAGCCGAAGCCAGAGTCGACGAACCGTCCTTCAAACTCGAAGCACCATCGGCAAGCTTTGCAGCACCAGAATCCAGCTTCGCAGCACCCGAATCCAAAGTCGAGACACCATCAGCAAGCTTCGCAGCACCCTCCGCCAACTGCTTCTGACCATCCAACAACTGGGACTGACCATCAGCCAGGGAGGACGTGCCATCCTTCAGCTTCACGGCACCATCATTCACCGTGGCGGTGCCATCCTTCAGCTGAACAATTGCATCGGCCAGCTTCACCGTGCCATTATTCACCTTCGACGCACCATCAGCAGCCTCACCCATCTTCGAATGAATCGTCGTGAAGCTAGCCAACAGCGAATTCGCCGTAGAATTACCGACCTTCTCCGCCACCGAATCACGCACCGCAGTGCCCGCCTTCGTGACAATATTCGTCAGCACATAGTTATTGGCATCATTCGTAATGACCTCAATACCCGCCGCACGCGGATTAATAGTGCCCGTCTTGCCGTCAGCATCAGGCTTGAACGAACCGGCACTCTGCAGATTACGGGAGAAATCCTTCGGAATCACCATCGCAAAGTCATAGGTGCCGTTCTCCACGCCTTCAACAGCCTCAGCGCGGGTCTGCACCTGACGCCAATCAAACGTGCCCGCATCCAGAAGGTTCTTCTTCACATCAGCACCGGTGTTCACCTGCTTACCTTCAGAATCCGTCGCGCCCTCATCCTCAACCACCAGGGCGCCCACAATGCCATTCACATGGCCGTAAGCATCCCAGTTACCGTACAGGTACAGGGCACCGTACAGCAGCGGAATGCAGGACATCGCAAGCAGCACCAAAACCGGCAGAACACCGCTGGTCAGGCGTTTCAGCTCAACGAGTGCAACACGCAGAACAGTCATTCTTACTCCTTCTCAGCGTTTTCGCCATGTTCGGGGGAATCATTGGAGGATTCAACCTCGCCCTCAACAGGATCCGGCGCGTTCTCCTCAGGGGCACGGCCGACCACAGCACGCGCACCATGCCAGGACTCAGAAATATGGGGCACAATCGCCACCACCGTGCGCGGGTGGTCCTCATCCGCGGCAAGTTCCTCCAGATACGGAAGCCACATGTACGTGTGGTTCAGATGGCGGGAAGGAGTATCAAAAACCAGCAGGTCAGAGGGACTATGCTTCGCCAAAGCGGCCATCAGCTCAATGTTCATCTCGCCGCTAATCTCATCCATCCACAGCCCGTCCAGCTCCTCCAGGCCGCGTTCAGCCAGCCAGCGGCTCGCGCGAGGACGACCAAAAATCGGCAGGTTATAGGACAGCATCTCCGACACGTAATCGTGCACGCGCATATGCTGCTCGGGAGCAGTCACGTCGGGGGAATCCACCACGCTACTGAGAGCACGCAAACGCTTCATCGAAATACGGCGAGGCTCATCATCGCCCTTACTCCAGCTAATCGTGCCGCCGGACAGGGGAAGGCGACCAGTCAGCGCCAACGCAAGAGAGGTACGCTCCAGCTGGCTATCCGCCTGAACAATAATGACTTCACCCTCGCCCACTGAGAAGGTGGTGCGGTCAAAAAGCGGAGTGTGGCGCCCTTTTGCCCAAATATTGTCAACTCTTAACACGGTTAAATCCCCTCAGAGAATGGACGGTTCGGGTGAGTTTCTGGGAGTCCTCCGCGGGCACCGCGCGGGGTGTTAAACGACAGGCGCGGGCAGGCGGAGGCTCCAATGCCTATATATGGTAGACCCGGTTGTGTGTGATGTAGTGGGCTTTTCTTGAAAAACAGGGGTCATTTTTGAAATTCTTGAAGTATTTTTCAAATAAATGGGGTTTTTCGTACAAATAACGCGAAAAGCCACGCAGCCTCTGCGCGGCTTTTCGCGTTATACAAACCATTTTAAGGGTGAGGCTTAGAGGAAGTCAGGAGCGGCGTTCCTTAAAGAAGTCCACCATCAGCTGCGCGCACTCATCAGCACGCACCCCCGCATACACCTCGGGAGCCGGAGCAACCCTGCCGTCACGCAGCACATCGTAACGGCTGCCAACAGCTCCCGTCTTCTCCTCCCAGGCGCCAAAAACCACCGTCGAAACGCGCGACGCCAGAATCGTGCCGGCACACATCAGGCACGGTTCAACCGTCACCACGAGCGTGCACCCGTCCAGGCGCCACTGACCACGATGCGCCGCCGCCTGACGAATCGCATTCACCTCCGCATGGGCGCTGGGGTCATGCTCCCGCTCGCGAGTATTGCCCGCCGAACCAATAATGACACCCCGCTCGTCCACCACCACAGCACCAATAGGGATCTCGCCACGCTCACCTGCGGCGGCACCCTCGGCGAGGGCGCGCACCATCCACTCGCCGTGTTCGGGGCGAGCGGGAATATCGCTGAGCACAGCGGAAGAGCCGTCTGTGACCGTCAATTTTGAATATTCCGAATATGACATACAACCTCGTCAGGGGAATAAATAAACGTTAATGGGCGCGGCTAGTGGGTGGCAGCCAAAGAGAAAGGATACACCGCAGAAGCACCTGCCAGCCGCAGCTCCCGCGCCACAACCGTAAACGCCCACCGCGAATCCACCACATCAGAAACCAGCAGAATAGGGCACCGATGCTCACGCACATAGTCCAGAACTTCTGCAGGCACCCGGTACGAGCGCAGCACATCCGCACAACGGAACGCGCTATTACCGCCAAAGAAACGCGGCTCCCCCACCAGAGACACCTGACCCAAATCCACCAGACGACCCACCGACGCAAGCCCCCTACCAAGGGACTGAGCCAAACGGGGACGCACCGGCGAAGGCAGAGTCAACACCGCCACCGGACGACCCGCCTCCGCCCACTCCCACGCAGCAAGCACCTTCACGCAGGCGCGACCCAGCTCGGCAGGGACCTCCGAATCAACCGGCTCACCCAGCTCATTCGTCGCCAAAAGCTCACGCAGACGAGTACCGTACCCCATGTCGCTCAAACGCGCCAAGGCGTAACCGGGTTCAGTCTGCTCATCCTTAGACAAACGACCGCGCGGCGCATCCGCACCCATCAGCTGATCCAGCCCGCTCGGCCACATGCGGCGCGGCTGCAGGGGCACGCCCACCGTATTGAAACTGCTCTGTGCCGCCTGCTGCGCCTCAGTGGGAACATCAACCGGGTACCAGGGGCCCGCACACACATCGCAACGACCGCACGCAGTCGCGGAAGCATCATCAAGCTGCTGAGCCAGGAAAAGCATACGACACTGACTAGTGCGTTCATACTCGAGCATGGCGTTCTGCTCCACCACACGCGCCTGCGCCACCGCCGCGTAACGTGCACTATCGTACTGCCAGGGCGAAGAGGTACGACGCCAGTAGTTACCTTCCTTCACTGCCGCGCCCTCAACGTCCAGCACCTTCAGCAGAAGCTCCAGGGTGGAGCGGCGCAGCTGAACCCGCGCCTCCAATGCGGTAATGCTCAACCCCTCCGGGGACTGGGCGAGGGCATCCAAAACAGCCAGCGCTTGCTCCTCATCAGGCATGGAGGCGGTCGCAAAATACTCCCAAATGGCGCGGTCTTCGCGACCGGGCAGGAGCAGAACATCCGCATTGACGGCACCGCGGCCGGCACGACCAATCTGCTGGTAGTAGCTCACCGCCGACGACGGCGCGCCCAGGTGCACGACAAAACCCAAATCGGGCTTATCAAAACCCATACCGAGGGCACTCGTCGCAACAAGAGCCTTCACCCGGTTTTCCTTGAGCGCCTGCTCCGCAACCAGCCGCTCATCCGGGTCAGTTTTACCGGTGTAGGCGAGCACCTCGTAGCCGCTGGCACGCAGGGCGTTTGCGGTATCTTCTGCCGCAGAGACAGTCAGCGTGTAGATAATGCCCGAACCGGGCAGGCTGTTCAGGTGTGTGAGCAGCCAGCCGATGCGTTGCGCTTCATCAGGCAGGGTCAGAACGCCCAGGCGCAGGGACTCGCGGGACAGCGGACCGCGCAGCACATGCACGGGTGCGCTGGTATCGGCACTGAGCTGTTCGGCAATATCGCGGCTAACACGGTCATTCGCGGTTGCGGTAGTCGCCAGCACCGGCACACCCGCCGGCAGAGATTTGATGAGCGAACCAATACGGCGGTAGTCGGGGCGGAAGTCATGGCCCCAGTCAGAAATACAGTGCGCCTCATCAATAACGAGCAGACCCAGGCGCGGCAGCAGGTACGGTAGCCACTGCTCGCGGAACGCCGGGTTATTGAGGCGTTCGGGGCCCACCAGGAGCACGTCGAGCTCGTCAGCTTCGAGGCGGGTACGGATTTCATCCCATTCGGTGACGTTCGCGGAGTTCACCATGGCGGCGCGCACTCCCGCGCGGGACGCCGCCTCAACCTGATCACGCATGAGGGAAAGCAACGGGGAGACAATAAGCGCCGGGCCCATACCGCGGGCACGCAACAGCAGGGAAGAAATGAAGTAGACCGCGGACTTACCCCAGCCGGTACGCTGCACGACGAGGGTGCGGGCGCGGTCAGCTACGAGGGCGCGAATCGCCTCGTACTGTCCGTCGTGGAACTCGGCATCAGTAACACCGGTGAGGCGGCGCAACACGTCGCGGGCTTCAGCGTGCAGGGAATCGCCATGCAGGGGGTCGGCGGGGCGGTAAGCTGACTGCTGGGGGTTCATGTTCTCTCCAACGGTGGGTGGTTGGGTCAATCGCTACGCCGCGACGCGCCGTGCTCTCTTCCCATCATGTCACACCCCGCGTCCCCTGGCCTGACGGACGGTCACTACTTGGGGAGGCGTGCGAGCGCCGCATCACCTCGCACGGTTTCGGTTCCGCCGGTGCGGAGATTTACGCCTCGCTCACCCGTGCATCCGGCGTAAATGCCGGTAGAATTGTGCCAGTAATACACAGCCTCCGCATAGTTTTGCACAACGTTCACCATAGGTATGCTTTCTATGCTGGTGTTACTCCGGCGCCGATCCGTGCGTGCGGTCCACTCACAGTTCAGGATTTTTCATGACTTTTCTTGCCACCGCTTTGGCGCATCTTCCGGTTGCGCTCTTGGGTCTCGACCTTGAGCAGTTCCTGCTCGATACCGGCCCCTGGGTTCTGGTTGTTTCGGCAATTATCGTATTTATTGAGTCCGGTGTTCTTTTCCCGGTTCTTCCGGGTGACTCCCTGATTTTTGCTTTGGGTATGCTGCATGAGCAGATGGGCCTGTCCCTGTGGGTTGCGTTCCCGGTGCTGGTGCTGGTTGCTATTGCTGGCGCTGAGGTTGGCTACCAGATCGGTGCCCGTTACGGCCGTAGGATCTTCAAGGATGACGCGAAGATTCTGAGCACCAAGAACCTGCACACTACTGAGGAGTTCTTCCAGAAGCGCGGTAGCTTGGCTCTGGTTCTGGGTCGTTTCGTGCCGATTGTTCGTACTTTTGTGTCTCTTGCGGCGGGTATTTCTTCGTACGACCGTAAGAAGTTCCACCTGTGGAATGTTGTTGGCGCGGTTGCGTGGATTGGTTCGATTGGTCTGGCGGGTGTGTTGCTGGGCGGTATCCCGTTCGTGCACAACAACATTGAGTACATTGCTGTGATTATTGTGGCGGTTTCTGTGGTGCCGGTCTTTATCGAGTACCTGCGTGGCCGCTCGAAGGCGAAGCAGGAATCTGCTGAGTAATACGTGAGTTCTTCTCGGCTGTGAGCCGGGGATGCGAAAGGGTGGGGATACCGTCTGGTATCCCCACCTTTTGTGTTCTCTCAAGCCCGGTGGAGGTGACGTCCCGGAAGCCAGCGGCACCTCCGCGAGGTTACTTTACGCCCATGCGTCGCAGGTCTCCACGCATTTGGATGTACTGCCCCACCTGCGGCTGGCAGAGAAGAACAATAATCACGATGCGGCTGATGAAATCAAAGGCGAGCTTCACGTACATGCCCTCAAGGGTCATAAACGGACCAAAAAACATCACTCTGAATGCTTGGGAATTATAGTCATTGCTCAGAAAGAAGCGGTAAGAGCCGGCTACGACCACAATATCCAGAAGCATACGCAGTGCGCCCTCGATAATAATCACCACTCGCGCCCACTCATAACCCTCATTGAGGTACCAGGCAGAGACTACTCCAAGAACAATCGGGAGAATCATCGTAAGCCCCATAGTGGAAGCTGCCAGCCAATACACAAACATAAACTCTAGACCCACAAGAGGCTGCAGGGGGTACGTAGCCAGGAGCAAGACCACGCAAATGCTTACCATCCAGATGGCAATGGGGCGCGGCGGAAGATTGATAGCGCGCTGGGCACCCGGAACACCATACACGGGGCGGGCACCTGCAGGAGCCGGAAGCTGAGACGCCACTGCGGCGGGTGCCGCAAAGTTCGGTGCCGGAAAGTTCGGTGCTGCGGTATCAGACTGAGCTACCTGCGGTGCCAGCGTGCCCGCGGGGGCACCGGAAGTATTGTTAAACATCGTCGTTCTTTCTCTCATATGCTCGCACTACGGTGCGTCAGTCAGTGATTGTTGTACTCGTTTAGGTAGATTTGCTTGAAACATACCTAAAAGAGTTATTTGATGTAGTTAGCTGAGAGAATAATACTTTTTCAGTATAGGGTAAGCTCTTCGAGCCCAGTAGAGTTTTTATGCGAAGCCTGGAACCTTTTAGGTAACTCAAAGGGTTCTACCAGCTAGAAGATTTCGATATTTAACGCGAAAGGGTGGGGATACCGTTTGGTATCCCCACCCTTTCATGTTCTGAGCCTTTTGGTGATAGTGGCGCCGTTTGAGGCAAACATCCTAGTTGAGGCGGTTCCCGCCTTCATTGAAGTTCGTGTTAGGTGCCTGTGGATTCTGATCAACCACCTGACTATGCGACGTTCTGCCGGTAGCCGTGTACGCCCACACAGATGGACGGGTCAGCAACACAATATTCCGGATGTAGAGGACAGTAATGAAAACACCAATCGCGGTACGTATGAGAAAAGCGACCGCAAAATCTGCAGGGTCGCGGGACTGCAACTCATCCATCAACAAGTCAAGATAGCGGGAGTCCACGAGGAAATCTTCCACATACACAAACATGCGACTCAAGACCTCGTAGGCGCTGTACATGAGGGTAAGTATGTGCGCCCATCTGTGTCCTTTCCAGGTCATCCAGAAGAGGAAAATCTGGATAAGAACAAAGATGAGAGGGTACCCCAGCATACGCACGATAAGCTCAGGTAGCGTCACCACACCGGCGATCGGTTTACCGTAGAGCAGGAAGAATTGGATAGTAGTGAAAAGCGACAGAATAATAATCGCGGCGGTGCACCACTTAGCACTGTGCAGAGCCTTCGGGCGTACCCGCCCCGCATGTTCGGAGGCGGTAGCGTAACCGGCGGTCGCGTCCCGGTAGCCGGTAGTGGCATGCTCGGGGGTGCCGTTGCCGGGTGCATTATCCTCTGCCGCGTTATTGTCTACCGCACCGGTGGGGGCGGCGTTGTTGGTGGCGGTGTTGTTGGATGTGCCGTCACCCTCTACCGTGCTATTTTCAGGCTCATTGGACGGCAGCAAAACACTGTATTCGGGAACCGTGTACTCCGGGTCATTCAGCGGCTGCTTCGGGATACGTTCTGACATCGTCGGTCCTTTCTCCCCTGGCACCCGCCCCGCGCTACAGCGCACGGAGCGGGCGTTAAAGAGTCTTACCTTAAGGATATAAAGAGGCGCGCCGCACCCTAGGAAGGCAGTACCCTTTCTCAGCGTATTCAGAGGTATCCAGGTAACCACGTACACCATTCGAGGGCTAGCCCCGGAACTCCTGACGTTGGTGTTCCTTTCTAGGTGCCCCATCCCGCGCTACGGTGCGGGGGTCGAGGGGTGTTTCCCCCTGATGAGGTACGTTCGTCATCCTCATCGTCAGCGAAAATCTCTCGAAGTTCTGCCGGGACCTGACCGGCAGCCTGTCTCGTCTCAGACAGCATCTGCTGGCGTTCTAGCGCACGTGCCCCGCTAACGATTTGTGTGTACATCCTAATAGGAGCACGATTCAGCAGCACAATCATCAGGAGGTAAAGAACGAGAGTAAAAACGCCGCTCGCGATACGCACCAGGCTGGACGCCGCAGCCGCTCTAGAGCTTAACCCCGAGAAATTATCCGCAAGAATAAGCACACCGCTAGCAGCCGCGAGAGCGCAGTAGATGATGGTAAGAATGCGCGCCCACTCGCGGCCATCCCAGATCTTCCAGAGAACAAAAATCGGGATGGCAGAGATGATGAGGGTAACCACCAAGGCAGAGAAGAGAACACTCACCACCATCTCAAAATCGATATACGACCGGCTTAGAATCGGCAGAAAGTTACTCAAGGGTCCCAGCACGATAATGGCGGCAGCGCACCACATGACGCTACGCATAGCCTGCGGGCGCTTCGGAATTACCTGCTCGGAGGCGACAGGCGCGGTGTAGCCGGTAATGGTTTGCTCGGGGGTGCTGGCGTGCTCGGGGGCGCTGCCGCCGGGTGCGTTGCCCTCCGCCGCGCTGTTATCTGCGGCGTTACCGGAGACAACGTTATTGGGGGCGCTGTCGCCCTCTGCTGTGCTGTTTTTAGCCTCGTCGGAGGGCAGCAGCACGCTGTATTCGGGAACCGTGTACTCCGGATCGTTTAGCGGTTGTTTTGGGGTGCGTTCTGACATCTTTGTTCCTTTCTTCTCTTCGCGCCCCGCCCCGCACGCTATAGCGCAGGGTGGGTGCAGAAGGGTTTCCCCATGAGGAGGGGCTTCCCGCCCTAGTTGAGGCGGTAGCCTTCCTCGGTGTACACGGAAGTATCCTTGTAGCCGCGCTGTTCGTTGCGGGAGTTCTTCCGCGCATCCGTGCGGCGGGTTGTCTTGTATTGCTGTGCGGCCGCTTCTTCAGCCCGTCGGTTAGCTTCCTTCTCTTCCCGACGTGTCTGCTCTTCGTCCAGGCGAGCGCCCATTTCTGCATCCTGATGGAGAACGACCCAGCCATCACCGGCGTTTATCTGTTCGCGTGCCTTCAACCGCTCGAACCTCGCAGTGGCCACATACGACCTGGTGGAACGACTAAGGAGCAACACAACTATCAGCAGGTAGAAAGCCGTGAGAAAAGCTCCCATAATGTCACTCACCACAATGGAAACTACGTAGTCTCGGGGTCTTGAAGTCAGTGATTCATCTGCCAGCCTGGAGAAATAATCAGCCGAGATGAAAGATTGCAAACTCAGGGCCCCAACAAAAACTGCAAAAGCGCTACCGAAGAGGGTGAGGAAGTACGCCCATCTACGGCCCTTCAACAGTCGGCGGAGGACGAAAATCGGTATGAGAGAGAAGATGAAGGTAGCGAATATGCCTGAAATGATGATGCCCGGCATCATTTCCATAACGCGATCTGGCACCTCGTTATGGATAGATACATAAATACGTTGGATTGCCGACAGAATAATGATGGCTGTAGCGCACCACATGACGCCGCGTAGCGCCTTCGGCCGCGGCGGGAGCACCACCTCAGGCGCGGCAGGGGCGGTAGAGCCAGGGCTCGTCTGCGATGAGGATTCGTGCGCAGATTCGGAAGTAGGGTGCACGAGTCATCCTAACTGTGGTTGGGTGAATAGTGGTTGGATAAATAAAGTTATCGGTGAGCCGCAGGAGCCGCGGCCAGAACCTCTGAGGCTAAATCAGGTAATCCTCGCTACGACGCACACGCCAATCACGGCGCGCCTCCATGTAAGAACGCGACTGACGCGACCACACCAGCGCCAACGCCACAACACACACCAGCATGTACGGGCCAGCCACATACACCGGCGTGTACAGCGGCGAAGAGCTACTGAGCAGCAGCTCAACATCCTGGCTCGGCGCACCATTCAACGTACCCAGAAGAGCCGCCACCGTCAGCATAATCAGCAAAGAAGCCAACACGCCCAACGCCAACGCCACCGACAGCACCAACGCCGCCCACCGGTAACCACGCAGATACGCCACCGTGCAGAAACCATGCAGGGTCACGTTACCGAACGCGCTAACCATCAGGAAAAGCACCGGGTAGTACGCCTGCGCATCCACCAGCGACTGGGCGCGCCAGGTCGAAAAATGCGACAAATGGGTGGTTGCATAGGAGATGCCGGTGTACGCAATCAGCGCCAGCCAGCCCACAGCAATAGCGAGCAGAACCCAACCCGCCACAGACACGAGAGTGGGGGTGGCGGGCTTCGTAGGATGCGTGGTGTTCGGAGCGGATGGCGGAGAGGACTCGACTGCGGACATAGCTGAATCTTTCGGATATCGGCTGATAGTGTGCGGAAAACGTATGAGCGAGTGTGTGATGTGTGTGTGGCGGCGCGGCGTTCATCTACCGCGCCGCCTCAAAAAACTTTAGGCAAAAGTGGACGGGTCAACCGTCGCAGAAATACTGTCGGGTAGCGACGGAGAATCTGCCTGGTTCGCCATCGCAATTCGCAAGTTGTTGAAGCGGTAAATGGTCAGCAACGATAGACCGACCTCACTCAACCAGACCAGGCCCAAGACAACAAGTATCAGCAGGGGGTCTAGGCCCATCGAAACCCCAGCCCAGTCGAGCATCAGCAGCAGGAATGTAATCGGTGAAAGCACCAGCCCCACCGCAACAAACCCAATCAGGGAGCAGATAGCCCAAACGC
>ERZ772795.70-NODE-70-length-18916-cov-3.20752_pt1 | contig 18916 bp, 15 predicted proteins | sample MGYA00511346_ERZ772795 | MGnify/ENA primary metagenome ERZ772795 (study PRJEB29015, sample SAMEA2738032) | human oral metagenome | biome: human oral; feature: human-associated habitat; material: saliva | place: China | collected 2245 ... | reverse complement strand
ACGGTAATTGTCAATTCTCCGTAAGATGATGGCAGTAGCGACGCCTGACCGAGCGGCCAAGCCAATGAATTGCCGTTATTGGTGATGATGAAATTAGACAAAGCTTCTTTATTTATGATTTCATTCAGGTCAATTTCTGGCTGCTGGCGTTGTTTGATGGTCTGAGAAATATTATCTTTGGCAGCGGATATGATTGCTTCGGCGGCTTCATCAGATTGTTCTGTAAAATCAGCTAAGCCGACAACTTCGCCAGATTTTTTGTCGAAAGTCCAAAATTGCGTCATTGATGCTGGATGTGCGCCATTCATATCCTGCTTAATATTGACGACAATCGACAGCGCCTCTGAGGTGTTGTACGTGACTTGATAGCTAATCGTTTCAGTCATTGGCTTGTCAAAAACTGTCGCCAGTAAAACCGTATTTTGAAAATCGCGATCAATTTTATCAATCGACTCGCTAATTAAGCGATTAATTTTTTCATTTTCCGTGATCGAATATTCAATTGAAACTTTTTCCCGTTTGTTATCTCTGGTGACAAATTTTGAGCGAATGCCAGAATATTTCGAGTCGGCAAAATAATACTTTTCGTCAGATGGCGCAGTCGTTTGTCGTGAGTGTGATTGGCTGAGGAAATATATCCCAAATAGCCCTGCCGAAAATAGCAATATCAAAAACGGTATGATAATAAATAGTTTTTTCGATTTTGGTTTTGCTTTTTTTCTCTGAATGCGCATATTATAAGTATAGCACTAGTATTTTGGTTTTGTTATCATTGATGATAAGTAGAGACTAGCTTGATCAAAAATTACAACAGAGAGGAATTTACGGAGTGGAACTTGAGCCAATTATAAAAGTCGATAAACTAATTAAGACTTATGATGGAAATAACGTTGTTGATGGCGTTTCGTTTGAGGTTAAAAAAGGTGAGATATTTGGTATCCTTGGTCCAAATGGTGCAGGAAAAACTACTACACTGGAAATGTTGGAGGCGCTCAGATCAATTGATTGCTGGCTGGTCGAAAAACGAAGACCAGTCTTCCGTATTAAGTAATTTGATATCTTTTCCAATGATGTTTCTGCCTGGCACATTTATCCCGCTTTATTTATTTCCAGAATGGTTGCGAAGCGTTGTTAAATTTGTTCCCATAACGCTAATTACGGATAGTTTTCGATTAATCATGACCGAGCATGCGACCTTCGTAGAAGTTTTATCACAATTTGGTATCATTGCAGCCTGGACTTTCGTAATTTACCTTGTGGCTATTAAATTATTTAGGTGGGAATAGGGCGGGAGATGGCAAGAGTCACTTGAAAGTATCATAAAATGTAACATAAATCTTGACAAATCAAGATAGAGAGCGTAATATTCGACCTGTGGCATAAATTGTCACGAAGCCATAGGGGCTTGAGCACATTAACAATTAGGAGTGATGTGCTGCCAGCGACTACAAGAAAGGAGGGGTCTCGTGACCAACACGAAAGTGATGTCTGGTTTTATGGAGTTAACACCAGACATGCAGGTTGAATTCGATAGAATTAAACGTATCATTGAGGAGTCTTACTGCTCGTTTGGGTTTACTCCAATCGATACGCCTGTACTGGAACGTTCCGAGATTCTACTAGCAAAAGCTGGCGGCGAAACAGAAAAACAGATTTATCGATTCACCAAGGGTGATTCGGATATTTCGATGCGTTTTGATTTAACCGTACCATTGGCCCGCTATGTCGCAGATCACTACAACGAGTTAACGTTTCCGTTCCGTCGATCTCATATCGCTAAGGTTTATCGTGGAGAGCGTCCTCAGAAGGGTCGTTACCGCGAGTTTTACCAGTGTGATATTGATGTGATTGGTGAAGGAGAGTTATCGGTTGCGTATGATGCAGAAATACCACGAGTAATTTACTCAATTTTTTCGCAACTTGATTTCGGCAAGTTCACTATTCGAGTGAGTAACCGAAAAATTCTCTCTGGATTGATTGAGCATCTTGGATTGGGCGATTCTTCGTTTGAAGTAATGCGTATTATTGACAAGGTAGATAAAATCAGTCGAACAGAGTTTATCGCTGAACTGAAAAAGCTTGGCATGAACACCGATCAGATTGATTTGCTGAATCAATACATTTTTGCCGAGGGTAACTCGGACAGTATTTTAGCTACACTTCGTGCCGCCAAAATTGATAGTCTAGAGTTGCATCAGGGTATCGAGGAGCTTGAGTCGGTTATATCGCTCATGCGTGATATGGGAATTCCTGATAATTATTTCAGGATTGACCTAACGATTGCACGAGGTCTCGATTACTACACAGGCACTATCTATGAGACAACACTGGATGATTATCCTCGCCTTGGATCGGTATGCTCTGGTGGTCGCTACGATGATCTGGCGTCTCACTATATCAACAAAAAACTTCCTGGGGTTGGCGTGTCTATTGGTTTGACCCGGTTGTTTAGTCAGCTAGTCGAGCAGGGTATAGTTAAGCCTCAGAAGAAGTCAATTGCTGAAGTGCTAATTGTTCCACTGACAGATGACCAGCTTAAGCCTGCACTTAATCTAGCAAGTCGTTTGCGAAATAGTGGTATTCTGGTTGATACATTTCTTGCATCAACCACAATCAAGAAAAAGTTTAAGTATGCTAATAAGATTGGTATTCAGCAGGTAATTGTAATCGGTGCCGACGAGGCAGCTCGAGGAACATTTACACTGCAGAATATGATCTCTGGTGAGAAGCGAGAGCTGACACTTGATGAATTTCTTCAACTGACCAACTAGTAGAGAGGATCTGGTCATGAAGCACGATATCCCGCTCGGCACGAGCGAGATCTTCGGTGTCGATATGAGGCGGCGACAGGCTGTCATCGACACAATCCGCAGCGTCTACGAAACCTTCGGTTTTGAGCCGTTGCATACGCCGATTCTCGAGAACGCTGAGGTGTTCAATGGACATCACGGCGAAGGAGAGAAACTGCTGTTTACTTTTGCGGACTCGCAGGGTGAACGGCTCGTCAACCGGTATGATCTGACGGTGCCTTTGGCGCGGTTTGCTGGGTCTCACCCGGAAATCCCACGTCCGCTTAAGCGCTACCAGATCGAGACGGTGTTCCGTGATGATAAGCCCGACCTGGGTCACTTCCGTGAATTTACCCAGTGTGATGGCGATGTCATTGGTAACGCTTGCCTTTCGGCCGACGCAGAAGTCATCAATGTGGCTCACTTCGGTCTGTCCAAGTTGGGTTTCAGTGACTTCACGATTCGTGTCAATCACCGCGGCATCATCAAGGCTATCGCCGAGAAGGCAGGAGTCTTTGATGATGCTGGCGTACTGATGGTGCAGCGCGCACTCGACTTCTCCGACAAGGTTACCAAGTCGGGAGTTGAGGGAATCAGGAGCGACCTGGTTGACTACGGTGCGCCAGACAATGTCATCAATACCATCATTGAGATGATTCTTCTTGATGGTAGCGACGCCTTGGAAAAGTTGTCTGCTATTGAGCAGGCTCTTAACTTTTCCGAAACTGGTCTTGCTGCTGTGGATGAGCTTCGCACTATCCTTGAGATGGTGCCTGACTCTATCCTTGACAAGACGTCTGTCGACCTGACGTTGGCGAGGGGTGCTGACTACTATACGGGGTTCATCCTCGAAGGGGTCATCACTTCTATTCCGGTTGGAGCAGTGTTGGGAGGTGGTCGTTATGACAACCTCGTTGGCAAGTTCGGTGACAAGCCGGAGCCTGCTGTTGGCATGGCTTTTGGTTTGGAGCGAATCTTGACCGCAATGACTATGCTGCACATGATCGAAGACATCGAAATCCCCGAGAAGATTTTGGTTGTCTCTCGAGAGCGGTATGGCATGAAGGCTTCCATTGATGCTGTCATGCGCCTGCGACAGGCTGGAATCTCCGCTGACTACGTCTCTCTTGGAGGGGTGGTTGTCGGCGACATCACTTCCTATTTCAAGCATCGTGCTTTCGACGCGATGATTGAGATTATCGATGGCAGGGTTGTGTCCACTCGTGGTTCCGAGCAGTTGCTCGGCCGAGCGTTGACTATCCTTGACTGACTCGTCTCTATCGGCTGCGGTAACCTCGCTTTTGATTACATAATCAAGCGAGGTTACCGCCTGCTCCCTGATTGAATTAATCTTTGGTATAATAGGTTACATGACGAAATTATTTTTGCAGCATCACCATCATCTCCACGTGTAAGCAGGAGGTGCTTTATTGCTGTCTTATGCCTCCTGCGGGAGGTTTTTTGATTGATTAATTTTAGGGAAGGAAATGTATGATACCGGATAAATTAAAGCCAGGCGATGAAATTAGAATAGTTGCACCAGCGCGCTCAGTCGGTGATATTGACGAAAGAGTTTTAGATCGAGCGAAAACAACCCTAGCATCACTGGGACTAAAAGTTACGTTTAGTAAAAATGCTTTTTCTCGGAATCAGCGAGGCTGTCCGACAGACGATGAAAAGGTTGAAGATTTACACACAGCATTTATTGACGAAAACGTGAAATGCGTCTTGTCGGCTATCGGCGGATTTAATTCAAACCAGCTACTGGATAAAATTGACTGGCAAATCATCAAAGATAACCCGAAGATTTTTGGCGGATTTTCTGACATCACCGTTCTCAATCACGCTATTTTGGCAAAAACTGGGATGGTAACTTATGCTATGCCGAATTTTTATTGTTTTGGTTTGCCGCCAGAAAATAGTTATTCATTGGAATACTTTCAGCGGTGTTTATTTGCCGATCAACCTGATTATTACGAAATGCAACCAGCGAAATATTGGTATGATTTTCCGTGGAGTTATGATGAAATCTCACCACGCCAAGCACTGAAAAATGATGGACCGCGAATCGTGCAAAGCGGATTAGCTAAAGGGACTATGATTGGCGGTAATTTATGTAGCCTCAATTTATTGAACGGCACCGACTATTTTCCGAAAGTTACTGGCGATATTGTGTTGTGTATCGAAGATGATAGTTACGATTCTATTCCCGAAACAGTTGAACGAAATATCCAGTCTTTAATGCAGCAGCCATTTTTTCGTCAAGTGAAAGCTATCCTGATCGGGCGTTTTCAGGGCGAATCTCGGGCGACTGACGACATGATTAGCGACATCATTCTTTCAAAGAATATCGATTCAAAAATTCCAGTGGTGGTCAATCTTGATTTTGGTCACACTGACCCAAAGTTCATCTATCCAGTCGGCGGTTGTTGTCAAGTCGCGGCGAACAACGATGTTGCGATTACATTTCAGTGATTTTTTGTTTTGAGCGTCTATTAGGAGGATTTGGGCAACTATGTTTACCTAGCTCTTTCGTTCTCTCTGTAGCCTCTATAGTATAATAAAAGTACGCTAAATACTAAGGTAAAGGGGGTGAGCATGAACAAAAAAACCATTGCGATTATCTCTGTAATAATTATCTTGTGCGGAGTTGCAGTTGGACTGTGGTATAACCGCCAGCATTTTGCTGAGCAGCCGAAGACTCCGTCTACTAACGTGTCCGACGCCGCCAAATTCAAGTCAGAATATCCGCGAGTGGCGGCGAATAATCGCTTCGTTTATGCCAGCGATAAAGAAATCCTTGATATCTTTGATAACGGCAGCGGCGTGGTTTTCTTGGGATTTCCGCAATGTCCGTGGTGTCAGCATTTGAGCGAACACGTTGATCGGGCAGCTCGGGCTGAAGGTGTTGATAAAATATACTATTTGAATATTCGCGATGCTCGCGCTAGCAACAACGAAGTTTACCAAAAATTGGTCAAGAAATTAGAACCGTATTTGGAAAAAGATAAAAATGGCAATCCTCGAATATTTGTGCCTGATGTATCGATTGTCAAGAACGGCAAGATTATCGGTCGCTACAAAGAGGAATCAACTGGCGACGATAATATCACGCCAAATAAATATTGGACTAATGAAAGAATAGAGCGGACTTTATCTCAATTGCGTGGATTTATGAGTCAACTGAAATAGTGACAATTATTCTACGCCGCCAGCCTTAAGAATGCTTCTTAACCCGTTTTCTCCACCGACGAATCCGCTGGTTTGATAGTCGTTAATAATCATATACGGCAAGCCATTCACGCCAAGCGACAGGGCTTTTTGTGTATTGTCATCAATTTCTTTTTGGTGCGGTTTTTTAGTCATACAATCGGAAAATTGCGATTCATTCATGCCGACATTTTTGGCGGAAGTTAGGAAATATTCCAGCGGAAGAGCAGGGATTTTTTTTGGCACAGCAACGTTTTTTACGCCGATTCCTTTATCGAAATAATCGCTTTTAATGCGCGGGACGATATCGTGGGTGTACTGCCAATATTTATCTTGATCAGCAGCACAAAACGCAGCGTGAGCGCCAGTTTCTGTATTGTTGGTCATCTCTTTTAATAGTGTTACTACGCGATGCTCATAACGAACTTTTCCGGATTTAATATAGTCATTTTTGAAGAATTCTGTGCTGGTTGCGGCTTCGACCTCGGCGCAAAATGAACAAAAATAGTCAGTATAATCAATGAATACGTTTTTCGCGTCAGCGGATCCTTGTGACATTTTTTCATCCCACGGTTTATTATCACCAATGTGACGATTCGGCGGGCGATTGACAATTCCATAAATAAACAAAGCTACAATTCCCACGATTACAATTCCCGAAAGAACCCAAATAAGCGCTATGCCTGATGATTTTTGTCGATTCATATTTTCTCCTGTTTAGATAATTCTGTGTACATAAAAATAATTTGACCTGATTTATATAGCGAGAATAAACTGAGCAGTAAAGCTAATAAAAGAACTATTATGCTGGCGATGTTTGCAGCGGTGGCGGCGGCAGCTCCCGAGAAAAATAGGGTTACAATTGGCAAGATTAGTGATGTTCCGCAGGGAACGCAGCCGAGTCCAATTGTTGCGGCAATTGATGCAATTCCGCTTAGTCCGACTTGTCGAGATACAGTTTTTTCATTGTCGCGATTATTCTTTGCTGTAAAAATTACAGCGGCGATCGATATACCTTGAAGAATTGACACTACCATAAGCAGTGCGCCATTTAGTGAAGTGAAACTTTGTTTGAAGATGTCTATAATCATCGAACCGAGCAGCGCGATTTTATCGAGGACTGGTAAACGCGACATCATTAGTGGTCCGTAAAAATTGGCGTTGATTGCGAAATAAATTATCACGGCAAAGGCGACTGTCGCGACAATTGTTATTAGGAAATATTTCGGTAAACCAAGCATTCTGCCGACTCCTAAAAGCGCTGATTTGACAGATTCCTGCTTGCTGTGAATTCGACCCATACGCCTATTATACGATATTCGTAAAGGCAATTCGATTATCCACGGCAGCAACTTTTACTGTATCTCCGTCGTGAATTCGCCCGTCGATCAATTCGAGCGCTAAAGGATCAAGCACGCGTTTTTGAATCAAACGCTTAAGTGGCCGAGCGCCGAAACTCGGGTCGTAGCCGTCTCGCGCCAACATGTCACGAACACTATTGTCAAAATCCAACGTTATGTCGCGACTATCCTTAACTTGGCGAACAACTTTTTCTAATTGCACGTCAACAATTGCACGCATCGATTCAGGATGAATGCGGTCAAAAATCACAATGTCATCAATTCGGTTTAAGAATTCTGGGCGGAAATGACCACGAAGTGTCTCTAAAATTTGATTGTCGAGCGAGCTAATATCGTCGCCCGTGTAGTCCATAATCATTTGCGATCCGACGTTGCTGGTCATGATGATAATGGTGTTGCTAAAGTCAATCGTTCGTCCTTGTCCGTCCGTCAATCGACCGTCGTCCAAAACTTGCAATAGAACGTTAAACACGTCGGGGTGTGCTTTTTCGATTTCGTCAAACAAAACTACGCTATATGGACGTCGTCTAACGGCTTCCGTCAATTGACCGCCTTGATCGTAGCCGACATATCCTGGAGGCGAACCGATCAATCTGGCTACGGCGTGGCGTTCCATATATTCGCTCATGTCAATTCGAATCATGGCGTGCTCGTCGTCGAATAATTCACGACATAAACTGCGCGCGACTTCTGTTTTTCCCACGCCAGTAGGTCCGAGGAATAGGAATGAGCCAATCGGTCGATTGATGTCGCCGAGTCCAGCACGTGACCTACGAATGGCGCTTGCTACAGCTGCCACAGCGCGATCTTGTCCGATGACTTGGCGGCTGATCGATTCTTCCAATTTGGTCAATTTGCTGGATTCGCTTTCCATCAATCGCTCCACTGGAATTCCGGTCCAGCGCGCTACCACGCCAGCGATATCATCAGGCGTAACTTCTTCGCGGAGTAATCTGTCGTGGGTTGGAATTGCCGCTAGCTCCTCGCGGGCGCTTGCTAATTTTTTCTCCAGCTCCGGTAAATCGCCATACTTAATGCGGCTGGCGGTGGCTAAGTCCGCGTCGCGTTCAGCAATTTCTAATTGTGAGCGCAGATTGTCCATTTTTTCGGTAGTCGTGTTGACGGTTTGCAAAATGTCTTTTTCGTGTTGCCATTTTTTATCAATCACTTCGGCTTTTGCGCAAATCTCGGCAATTTGCTCCTTAATTTCATCTTTGCGAATATTGGCGTGGTCGGATTTGTCCTTTTTCAGCGCCGCTTCCTCAATTTCCAATTGCAAGCGTCTATTGTTCAATCGATCTAGTGCAATTGGCACGCTTTCTAACTGCATTTTGAGCGAGCTGGTCGCTTCGTCAAGCAAGTCGACTGCTTTGTCTGGCAAGAATCGGTCGTGCAAATACCTGGTAGATAATCTGGCGGCTGCCACGATTGCGTCATCAGCGATTTTTACTCCGTGATGAATTTCGTATTTTTCCTTCAATCCGCGCAAAATGGCGACAGTGTCGTCAAAGCTTGGTTCGCCAACGTAAACTGGCTGGAATCTTCGTTCTAAGGCGGCATCTTTTTCGACATATTGACGATATTCAGCGAGCGTCGTCGCGCCAATCATGTGTAATTTTCCGCGAGCCAGCGCTGGCTTTAACATATTGCCCGCATCCATACTGCCTTCACTTTTTCCAGCGCCAACCATGGTGTGAATTTCATCGACAAAAAGAATAATCTCGCCAGCCGCGTCTTCTACTTCTTTCAGAACGGCTTTCAACCGATCCTCAAATTGTCCGCGAAAACTAGCGCCCGCCAGAAGACTGGAAATTTCCAGGGAAATTAGTCGCTTATCCTTCAGCGAAGCGGGAACGTTGCCTTTGACAATTCGTTGCGCCAACGCCTCAACAATTGCGGTTTTACCAACTCCCGGCTCACCGATGAGGACGGGATTGTTTTTGGTGCGGCGACTCAAAATCTGCATAGTGCGTCGAATTTCTTCATCTCGACCGATCACTGGATCGAGTTTACCTTCTCGCGCCAACGCCGTTATATCTGTACCGAATTTTTCGAGTGGTTTAGTTGTTTCTTCTTGATTCATGTTTGGTGGCATAAAATCCTCCTTTTGGTTTTTAGTCCTAATTTGTTGCGCCCCAGTAAAAGACAGAATGGTGAAATTTGATGTAGTTATCATAACAAATTAGCACTCTCAGTGCAAGAGTGCTAATAAAATAAATAGGCTTTTTGTAGTATAATAAGTGTATGAATATTCTTGTCACTGGTGGCGCTGGATATATCGGCAGTCACACAATCATCGAACTATTATCATCGAATCATAACGTAGTGGTGGTCGATAACTTATCAAATTCATCCGTCGAGAGCCTGAGGCGAGTTGAAGAAATCACTGGTCAATCAATACCGTTTCACGAATTCGATTTATGTGATCATCAGCGACTATCAGAATTGTTTAAATCTGAGAAAATTGATGCTGTAATTCATTTTGCTGGGTTGAAGGCGGTTGGCGAGTCGGTTGAAAAGGCGCTTCTTTACTATAAAAATAACCTTGAAAGCACGTTGGTTTTGCTTGATGTGATGCAAGAATTTGACGTGAAGAAATTGGTGTTTTCTAGTTCGGCAACAGTTTATGGCGATCCTGCTAAATTACCAGTTACCGAAGATATGCCGTTGTCTGCCACAAATCCATATGGCCAAACAAAGTTGATGATTGAGCAAATGCTTCGCGACATTTCTGGGACGAATCAAGGCTGGCAATTTACGTCTCTTCGCTATTTTAATCCAGTTGGCGCGCATCCGAGCGGTCGCATCGGGGAAAATCCCTCAGGAATCCCAAATAATCTTCTGCCGTTTGTGTCACAAGTTGCTGTTGGTAAGCGAGAGCATTTGAGCGTTTTTGGTGACGATTATGACACCCCAGATGGAACTGGCGTGCGTGATTATATTCACGTGGTTGATTTGGCGAAGGCTCACGTGGCAGCTTTGGAGAACTTGGGTCGACCGAACGAATATAAAGTCTATAATATCGGCACCGGTCGTGGCACTTCAGTTTTGGAATTAGTGAAGGCGTTTGAGAAAGCTTCTGGTCATGATGTTCCGTATCAAGTTACGCCACGTCGAGCAGGTGACATTGCGACGTGCTATGCAGACCCAGGCTTGGCGGAGAGAGAGCTAGGTTGGCGAGCAGAATTGACGATTGAAGATGCTTGCCGCGACGCTTGGAATTGGCAGAGCAATAATCCAAATGGCTACAATAGCTAATTGCCAGATTTGGTGAAAATCTTATTTTCGTAATAAGCGGAACGTTTGGAAAGTTCTGAATTTAAGTTTTCAATTCCGCCGTACTGTTCGACCAAGGTTTTCTTTCCAGAAAATAAGTTTGTGCCCAGACCTAATCGGTCGCCGTCAATTTTAACTCCCAGCGCCGCCAAAGTTGACGGATACATATCGAATGTCGTGAATTGACGGTTCTTTGAGTGACTAGTCGAAATGGCTGGATTTATAAACGTGTTGTAAATGGTTCGCTGATAGTTAGTTCCGCCAATTTTTTTGTCGTAGTATGAAGTCTGCATTCCTAAATGGTCGCCAGAAATGATAATTGTGGTGTTTTCATAAAACGGTTGAGATTTAACCCAATTGACGAATGCGGCGACCTGTTTTGAGGAGCAAGCGTGAACATTGTCGTATTGATTACTGAAAGTTTTGGCGCAGGTTTCATCCAAATAGCCATCGGTAAAATGCGTGTCGGCGGTCAATAATTGTAAGTTAAATGGCTTGTCTGACGCCGCCAAGCGCGAGGCTTCTTCGCGGGCAAATTGGAATAATTTTTTATCTTCATAACCCCACCAAACTTTGTAATCTTCGGATATTTTTCCGTGTTTTTTGGCGTAATTGTAATCTTCGATATTGAAATTGCCATGCTGAGTTAATAATTTATCGCGTCCGCCAAAACTTGCTTCAGAGCCCATAATAAATGTTTGATTATAACCTTGTTTTTCTAAAATCTCACCAAGACTATAAGCGCCTGGCAAGAATTTTTTAAACTCGCCCAGGGCGTTATGGTCGCGTCCGCCAACCAAGTTTTCTTTCAGTGGGACGCCAGCAGATTGCGCAGCCATTCCCGCCACAGTCCAGCCGGTGTTTGTTGCAGGCAAAGCGCCGCCAATACCGGATGCTTTGTTTGAGAATGAGGTATTTTTTAACGCCAATTCTTCCAGCTCTGGAATGATGGAGGTTTCGGAACTGCCGCCATTAGCCTTTGACGCCAAAGTGTTTTCCATTGACTCTAAATAGATGTATATTAAGTTGCGCTTTTTTTCTGGGAAAGTCAATTTGGCGGTTTTTGGATTGACGTAATTTTCTTCGTATAATTTGGTCGATTGAGTCAGAGCATAAATATAGTTAGGGATGCCGAAACTTTGAATTAGAAGGACGGTCGCAATTAAAAACATACTTAGCGAGTAAATTGCTTGATTTCGTAATCTCAAAAATGGCAGGGTAAATTTTCGTGATGATTTGATTTTTTTCAAGCAAAAGGCGATTATGCGATTGATAAAAGAGATCGATTTGTCGAACATTGGGATTAATAAAGTGCCGAATAATAGGAAAACTAGCGGAAGATTTTGCAGTACGGCCGACCATAAATTGTCAGATTTGCCACCAGCTAATCCGTTGACGAAATAAAAAATTATCTCGTCGATTTGTGAATCTTTAAAGACTATATATTTATAGCGCGCCGCAATTAAGTAAAATGCCGCCAAAAAAAGCAAAATGATTGATATTGATTTAATCCAGAAACGTTTGGTAAATTTAATTTTTCTCACTATTCTATTATATCACTTACGTTTTTTGCGGATGAAGGGGTATAATGAAAGCATGAGCAAGAATAAGACGCGCACATTCGGAATTAGTTGGTGGATTGGACTGGTTTTATTTGCGGGGATGATTTGTTTGATGTTGGGCGATATTTTACATCGAGATGGCGTAATTGGCTCAAAAACTGATGTTTTAGTGATGGGCACGAATGCTGGATTTAAGCCGTTTGAATATATTGATAACAATCAAGTGGTTGGCTTTGACGTTGATCTGGCGAGGGAAATTGCTAAAAGCTTGGGCAAAGATTTGAAGGTCGAAGATATGTCGTTTGATGGGCTACTTCCGGCGCTGGATAGTGGGCAAATTGATATGGTGGCAGCTGGAATGACAGTGACGCCTGAGCGAGAAAAAAATGCGCTGTTTTCAGATTCGTATTATTCGGCGTCACAGAGAATAATTGTTAAAAAGGGCAGTCCGATTCGCAATAAATATCAATTGCCAGGGCGAAAAATTGGCGTACAGCTAGGCACGACTGGTGATACTTTGGCGTCTAAAATTGCTGGTGTATCAGTCACACAATTCCAAACCGCGCCGAGTGTTTTGCAGGAATTAAGTTCGGGAAAAATTGAAGCGGTCATTCTGGACGATGCTCCCGCAAAGCAGTATTCGGCTGGATTTTCTGACTTAGAAATCTTACCGGGCGCACTCAGCGATGAAAGTTATGCGATTGCTATTAAAAAAGATAATAAAGACCTCTTAGAAAAGGTTAATAAAGAAATTGCCAAGATGAAAAAAGATGGCCGCTATGAAAAATTAATCCGCAAATATTTTGGTGAGGAGGCTAAATCGTGAATTTTTGGGAAGTGATTTTTGGCGGCGGTCGATGGCTATTTTTATGGCACGGCTTAGAGGTGACGCTGGTTTTGACTGTGTTGTCGCTGATTTTAGGATCGGCAATTGGTGTACTTGTTGCCCTGATGCGCACGTCGAATTTACGACCATTTGGCAGGATGAAAACGAGTAGACTCGCGAACTTTAATCCGCTGGCTAGTCTGGGAAAAATTTATGTCGATATCATTCGCGGCACGCCACTTTTGGTTCAGTTATTGATTATGTATTACGTCGTTTTTGGGTCGTACCAATTTATGCCAAAGATTTTTGTGGCGGCGGTGGCGTTCGGGATAAATAGCGGCGCGTACATTGCTGAGATTATTCGTGGCGGAATTCAGAGTATTGACAAGGGTCAAATGGAAGCAGCCAGGTCTTTGGGTCTGAGTAATTGGCAGGCAATGCGGCTAGTCATTTTACCGCAAGCAATGAGAAATTCATTGCCGGCGTTGATTAGTGAATTTATTGCGCTGTTAAAGGAAACTTCGGTTGTTGGTTGGATTGGTCTGAATGATATTATGCGGGGCGCGGACAATATTCGTTTTCAGACGGCGACAGCTTTTCAATCGCTATTTGCCGCTGCGGCGATGTACTTAATTTTGACGGCGATTTTTACGCGAGTAATGGCGCGAGTAGAAAGGAAATTGAAACATGACGATGATCAGCGTTAAAAACTTGAAAAAAACGTTCGGCACGAATCGAGTTCTTCGCGATATTGACGTGGAGATTGAAGAAGGCGAGATTGTCGTGGTGGTTGGCTCGTCTGGTTCTGGCAAGTCGACGTTCTTGCGTTGTCTGAACTTACTGGAGGAACCGACTTCGGGCGAGATTATTGTTGATGGAGTTAAAATTACTGATCCACACGTGAACTTGAATGCGTTGCGTCAGAATATTGGCATGGTTTTTCAGCAATTTAATCTGTTCCCGAATTTGAGCGTGATTGAAAATATTAAATTAGCTCCGAAAAAACTGCGTAAATTTTCAGATCAAAAAGCAACAAAATTGGCGCGAAGTTTATTGGACGATGTTGGATTATTAGACAAAGCGGACGCTTCGCCGAATAGTTTGTCTGGCGGTCAAAAACAGCGAGTAGCAATTGCGCGGGCGCTAGCGATGGAGCCGAAAATCATGCTTTTTGACGAGCCGACTTCAGCGCTAGATCCAGAGATGATTGGCGAAGTTTTGGATGTGATTAGAAAAGTTGCCAAAAAGGGAATGACGATGGTAATCGTTACGCACGAGATGAAATTTGCCCGCGAAGTTGGGACGCGGATGATTTTTCTGGATAAGGGAGAAATAATCGAAAATGGCACGCCAGCTCAGGTAATGGATCACCCGAAAACTGAACGTGCCAAAAAATTCTTCGCCAAATAGCCCGAGTGACCTCGCTATAATTCGCTTAGAACTGGAACTTCTGTCAATTTATTAACCAGCTGGTCCAGGTCAACCTCTGTCAAATAGCTTGGTAGAATCCGCGTGGTTTTCGGATCGACAAAGCCGCATTCCGCCACTTCCTCGACACCGTGAGAAGTTTGCTCCAGGTTGATGTGCTGGTAATCTTGCCAGTTGGTGATGAGGAAGAAAAATTCCAATTGCTCATTTGGGCCGTGTGCTGATTGTTCGCCTGATTCGGCGAATTGCTGGATAAATAACAACTTGCCAATTTCTGGTTTGACGCCAGTTTCTTCAATCATTTCTCGACGCAAGCCGTCCAGCAAGCCTTCACCCATTTCTAAACCGCCGCCCGGCGTACACCAAAAATCACGACCCTTGTCAGAATTTGCTGTTAGTTTTTGGCAGAAAATTTCGCCCTTATTGTTGATAATAATTCCGCGTACGTTTACTCTTCGTCGCATAAAACCTCCTTTGATTGCTAATAGCCAGAGGTTCAATTAAGCTGAACGTACGCCCAATAATTTCATGGTCGGGGTGACTGGATTTGAACCAGCGACCTCACCGTCCCGAACGGTGCGCGCTACCGAGCTGCGCCACACCCCGACGCTAAAAACAGTATAAAACTAACAGATATTTTTGTCCAATTGTAATTGTTAAAATGGAATCGACTAGTCCTAAAATGATATAATATAAGGTGGACTTAGAGCGTAAAGGACTATAAATGAAACATATTTTACGAATTTTTAGAGGCTATTGGTTGCTGTTTATTATCTTGATTGGATTCACGTATGGCGTTGTGATGGCGAATTTGTGGCTGCCGGATAAAATGTCGGAAATTGTCAATAACGGCATTATTAAACAAGATATGTCGGCGATTTGGAATAATGGCTTGATGATGATTTTGGTGACGGCGGCTGGTGGGTTTTGTTCAATTGTCGTGGGTTTTTTGGCGGCGCGAATTGCTACGGGAATGGCGCAGAAATTGCGATTGAAATTGTTTGAACGAATAGAAAGTTTTTCTTTGGCGGACTTTAATAAGTTTTCTACGGCGTCGCTGATTACGCGCTCAACGAATGATATTCAGCAGATTCAAACAACGTCAATAATGCTGCTGAGACTGGCGTTAATGGCACCGATTATGGCAATTGGTGGTCTGCAAAAAGCCATGAATAATGCGCCCGATTTAAGCTGGATTATCGCTTTGGCGGTGTTAGTTTTGTTTGTGACTATCGCCGCGTTATTTACGATTGCCGTACCTAGGTTTAAGAAATTGCAGACTCTGGTGGATAAGCTTAATTTGGTGGCGCGGGAAAATTTGGTTGGACTGAAAGTTATTCGTGCGTTCCATAACGAGAAGATTGAGCAGAAAAAATTCCAAGAAGCCAACACAGAATTAAATAAGATGAATTTATTTGTGAACCGTTTGATGATGTTGCTTGATCCGATTATGACTTTAGTGATGAACTTTTCGAGTGTGGCAATTGTGTGGTTTGGTGCGCATTTGATAAGTAGTGGCAATTTACAAATTGGTAATATGATGGCGTTTTTGGAATACGCGATGCAGGTGATAATCTCGTTCTTGTTGCTGTCAATGGTGTTTATTATGGTGCCAAGAGCCGCCGTATCGGTGCGCCGAGTCGGAGAAGTTTTGGATACAATGCCGTCAATTATTGACCCGAAGTCTCCGAAAAAATTGCCAAAAGATGCCAAGGGAAAAATTGAGTTTAAGGACGTTACATTTACTTATCCTGACGCGGATTTGCCAGTACTTTCGGATATTAATTTTATAGCTGAACCTGGTCAGACAACGGCGTTTATTGGCAGTACTGGTTCGGGAAAGTCGACTCTGATAAATTTGATTCCTCGTTTCTATGATGTTTCGGCGGGGCAGATTTTGCTTGATGGCGTTGATATTAGAAATCTGAAATTGGAAGATTTGTCTGGTCAAATTGGTTACGTGCCGCAAAAAGGTGTGTTGTTTAGCGGGACGGTTGCTAGTAATATCAAATACGGCAACGCTGAGGCTAGTGATAAGTTGGTTGAAAAAGCGGCCAAAATTGCCCAAGCGGAAGAATTTATTAGCGAGTTAAAAAATGGCTATAAAAGTGAAATCGCTCAGGGCGGTAGCAATGTTTCTGGCGGTCAGCGTCAGCGTTTGTCGATTGCGAGGGCTATTGCGGTTGAACCGAATGTTTACATTTTTGACGATTCGTTTTCGGCGCTTGACTTCAAGACTGACGCGAAGTTACGGGCTGTACTTGCAAAGGAAACTAAGAATAAAACTGTGTTAATTGTTGGTCAGCGAATTAATACGATTATGAATGCAGATAAAATTATCGTGCTTAATGAGGGAAAAATTGTTGGTCAGGGAACGCATCAAGAATTGATGAAAGATTGCGAAGTTTATCAAGAAATTGCCGCTTCGCAACTCTCGGAAGATGATTTACAGAAAATGTCTATTGCTGCGAAAGGAGTGTTGTAATGTCTAGGCAAACCACGAAAAAACGTCAGCAAGTACGAATGGGCGGCCCGATGGGTGGAATGGGCACTGGCGAAAAGGCTAAAGATTTCAAGGGAACGGTCAAGAAGCTGATTAAATATTTGTCGGATTTTCGATGGCAAATGTTGATGGTGTTGGTTTTTGCAATTGGGAGCACGATTTTTGCGATTGCCAGCCCGAAGATTTTAGGTGGCGCGACGAATCAAATTGTTGATGATTATGCCAATATGAAAGCTTACGAGGCGATCACTAGCAAATTGCCAAAAGGTGTTTCTTTGCCAGCGGGAACTACTGGCGCGGACGTTCTGAACCGATTGCCGAATAAGTCGGAGATTGAAAAACAGATTCCGTCCAGTCAGCTTGAGTCGATTAAAAAGCTAGATCTTAGTCGGCGTCCAGAATTTCATTTTGACGCTATTTGGCGAATAATTATTTTGCTAGTCGAACTGTATGTGCTGAGCGCAATTTTTCGCTATATTCAAACTTGGATAATGACTCAGGTGACGCAAACCGTAACTTTCAGGATGCGACAACAATTGTCCGAAAAAATAAATCGCTTACCGCTGAGTTATTTCGATAAGCAAACTTACGGCGAAGTCCTTAGTCGCGTAACTAATGACGTCGATACGATTAGCCAAACACTAAATCAGAGTTTGTCGCAAATTATAACTTCAACGGTTACGGTACTGGGGATTTTGGTGATGATGTTTTCGATTAGCTGGCAGATGTCGCTAGTTGCGCTACTGGTGCTTCCGTTGGCGGGTGGCGTGATTACGCTGATTGCAAAGAGCTCACAAAAACAATTCTTACGCCAGCAAACGCAGCTTGGTGAACTTAATGGACACATTGAAGAAATGTATGGCGGTCATCAAGTGATGCGCGTCTTTAATGGTCAGAAAAAATCGATTGCTAAGTTTTCTAAGATCAATAATCGGCTTCAGGAGAGCGCTTGGAAGGCTCAATTCTTTTCTGGCTTGATTCACCCGATTATAAATTTTATCAGCAATATTGGCTACGTTGCTATGACAATTTTGGGCGGTTGGCTGGCGATTAATGGTCGGCTAAAAATCGGCGATATTCAGGCGTTTATTCAATACGTCGATCAGTTCAATCAGCCGCTGGTTCAGGTTGCTAATATCGCTAATATTTTGCAATCGACAGCTGCTGCCGCCGAGCGAGTGTTTGAGTTTTTGGACGAGCCAGAAGAAGCGGTTGAATCGAATAACTTGGTAAAATTGTCTAATGTAAAAGGCGAAGTTGAATTCGACGATGTCGTCTTTGGTTATAAGCCAGACCAGACTGTCATCAAAGGTTTGTCGGCGCACGTTAAGCCAGGTCAGCGCGTGGCGATTGTCGGTCCGACTGGTGCTGGTAAAACGACGCTGGTTAACTTGCTAATGCGATTTTATGAGATTAATAGTGGTTCGATTAAGATTGACGGCGTGGATATTCGTAAAATGAAACGTAGCGATGTGCGTCAAATGTTTGGCATGGTACTGCAGGATACGTGGCTGTTTAATGGCACGATTCGTCAGAATTTGATGTATGGCAATCCAAAAGCTGCTGAGGAAGAGATGATAAAAACCGCCAAAGAAGCGCATGTTGATCATTTTGTGAGGTCGTTGCCGGGTGGCTATGATATGGTTCTTGGTGAGGAGGCTGCTAACATTTCCCAGGGAGAAAAGCAGCTGCTGACAATTGCCAGAGCAATGTTAGAAAAAGCGCCGATGCTGATTCTGGATGAAGCGACAAGCTCGGTTGATACACGCACCGAGGTCCTTATCCAAAAAGCCATGGATAAGTTGATGCAGGGGAAAACTAGTTTTGTCATTGCGCATCGTCTGAGTACTATTCGTGACGCTGATTTGATTTTGGTGGTTAAGGACGGGAATATCATTGAGCAGGGCAATCACGAAACTCTGCTGAAGCAAAATGGATTTTACGCTGAGCTTTACAATAGT
>ERZ772795.68-NODE-68-length-19192-cov-6.69572_pt1 | contig 19192 bp, 15 predicted proteins | sample MGYA00511346_ERZ772795 | MGnify/ENA primary metagenome ERZ772795 (study PRJEB29015, sample SAMEA2738032) | human oral metagenome | biome: human oral; feature: human-associated habitat; material: saliva | place: China | collected 2245 ... | reverse complement strand
GCTGCGGGTATTGCGGCGTTTCGAAATGGTCTTTTTCGTAGCGAATGTAGGGGCGGCGGGCACGGTAGTTGTGCAGCTGGTCGCTGTCGAACTCGACGATTTCAATGTTTTTGAGTTCGCTGAGTAGCACCTGTCCGAGCTGGCCGGCGGTGGAGCCTGCGTCTTGCGGGCTGGAGAGGGCGATGACGAGGGTTAGCCCGTGCATCCTGGGGTCGTCCAATATTTTGGTGTTGGCTAAGTAGAGATCTTCGGGGTTGAGCATCGTGCCTCCTCACTTCTGTCTGGTTCGCGCCGCGCACAAACGTATCTCAGCAGTTCTGTGCTCGGGGCGAAGGGGCGTCTTCTGTTATCTGACGCTTTCCGTAGTCTTTCATTTTATGCCACTACGGCACTGTCTCGACAGTGTGCGGGCTTTTCTCGCAGTAGGTGAACTTGTTTGGCGTCCCATCGAGGTTCTTAAGAGGCTGCATCTCGGCTTCTTGTGCGTTTATCTGTGCTGTCGGCTGTTCGGGGTGAGAGCTGAACCTCACGCTCTCCTGCATATCCGTGTAGAGTAGAAGCAGTAGTCCGCGCGGCTTTGCGCGGCGGTATTCATCCTCACTCTTCGAGGGCCTACAGTTGAGTTTTTCGGGCGCGAGGATGTGCCCTGACTATTTTGAGAAGACATACGCAAAGGAGTAACGATGTCTCTGTCTCTGTCTATTCACAGCACCGACCTTGAAGCGCTCGAAGCTGACGTTCTGGTTCTGGGCGTTCTGAAGGGTTCGGACGGCGCGTACCTGGCGCCGAGCTCCCTGTCTGAGGACTCTGTTGAGGGTATTAACGAGCTTCTGGAGGCGCTGGGCGCCTCGGGTGCACCCGATCAGCTGCTGCGTCTGCCCGGTCTTGAGGACACCGGTGCCGGCATTGTGGCGCTGGCGGGTCTGGGCTCTGATACTGCTGAGGGTCAGGAGCGTCTGGACGCTCTGCGTTACGCTGCCGGTTCTGCGGCTCGTCAGCTGGTTGGTTCCGCTGAGGAGATTGCTTTCGATTTCGGTGTTTCTTCGGTAGAGGAAATTGAGGCTATTGCTCACGGCGCTGTGCTGGGTAACTTCGTTGAGGAGGGCCTGCGTTTCAAGACCAAGGATTCGGTCCAGGAAGAGATCGAGTCCATTCTGATTGTTTCTTCGATTGATCAGGAAGAGGCTGAAGAGGCTCTGGTGCACGCCCTGGTTCTGGGTGAGACCGCTAAGGATGCTCGCCGTCTGGTGAACCTGCCTCCGTCGCACCTGTACCCGGAGACTTTCGCTGAGTTCGCTGCTGAGGTCGCTGAGGATTACTCGAACATTGAGATTGAGCTGTTCCACCACGACCGCCTGGCTGAGGAGGGCTTCGGCGGCATTTCCGGTGTTGGTCAGGGTTCGCCCCGCAAGCCGGTTCTTGCCGTTGTGAAGTACACCCCGGAGAACCCGAAAGCTCACGTTGCTCTGGTTGGTAAGGGCATTACCTTCGATACCGGCGGTAACTCGCTGAAGCCTGCCGCTTCGATGATGACCATGAAGTGCGATATGGCGGGTGCTGCTGCCGTGCTGAACGCTGTGGTTGCTTCCGCTGAGCTGGATGTGCCGGTTGCTGTGACCGGTTACCTGTGCCTGGCTGAGAACATGCCCGGCGGTCACGCACTGCGCCCGGAGGACATTATCACCATGCGTGATGGCCGTACCGTTGAGGTGCTGAACACTGACGCTGAGGGCCGCCTGGTCATGGCTGATGGTATCGCTCTGGCTTCCGAGTCGAACCCGGACGTCATCCTGGACATCGCTACCCTGACCGGTGCCGCTATGGCTGCTCTGGGTCTGCGCACCGCGGCTCTGCTCGGTGACGAGGAGATTCGCGACCGCGTGATTGCAGCCGGTGCTGCTGCGGGTGAGGCGTACTGGCCGATGCCGCTGGAGTCCTACCTGCGTAAGAGCCTGGAGTCCCCCGTTGCTGACATCAAGAACATTGGTTCCCGCTACGGTGGCGCGCTGACTGCGGGCCTGTTCCTGAAGGAGTTCGTGGGCGAGGGCATCCCCTGGGCTCACCTGGATATTGCGGGCCCCGCGTTCAACGAGGAGGCACCCTACGGCTTCACCCCGAAGGAGGGTACCGGCTTCGGTACCGCTACCCTGGTGAACTTCATCCAGTCCTACGCTCAGTAGTCTGCTGCACTGGGCGCGCGTCCTGATTGGTGCATCCTAGCTGGTGCCCCTCATCTGGTGCACCCCTATCTGGTGTGTAGCCGCACAGCATAGAGCTGATTAGAGGAGGGCTTTTCGGTATTTCTACCGGGGAGCCCTCCTCTGCGTCTTTCCTTGGCATCATTTCTTGGTATCTTTTCTTAGTTGCGTTCTGTGTGAGCGCTGTGGTGGTCCTGTCACCGCGCCGTTCTATGACGCGCCGCTTTTCTTGAGTGGTGAAAAATTTGCGCTGTTTGGGTGATTAATCAGCTAAAACCGCCCTGAGTGAACTTAAACGACCCTCAACGGGGGTATTGTTGTATTAAGTGTTTTTCTGCGTACGCGGAGGGGCGCGCGATTTTTGTGAGTCGCGGGCCTTTCGCGCATGCTGGGGAAACCTACCAATAAATTGGTAAAGAACTCATTGCAGGGGTCTTTAGCCCCCACAACTATGCAAGGGAGCAATATCGTGGCTCAAGAATTCGACATCCTCATCCTCGGCGGCGGTTCCGCTGGCTACTCTGCAGCTATTCGCGCACGCCAGCTAGGCTTCACCGTCGGCCTGATCGAGAAGGAAAAGGTCGGCGGCACCTGCCTGCACACCGGCTGTATCCCCACCAAGGCGTACCTGCACGCTGCTGAGCTGGCTGAAGAGGCACGCGAGGCGTCCAAGGTTGGCGTTAACGCTGTTCTGCAGTCCATCGAGATGGGCAAGGTTCGCGATTACAAGGACGGCATCGTCTCCGGTAAGTTCAAGGGTCTTGCAGGCCTGCTGAAGATGAAGGGCGTGGAGGTTATCCCCGGCGAGGGTAAGCTGACCGCTCAGGACACCATCACCGTAAACGGTGTGGAGTACAAGGGTAAGAACATTATCCTGGCATCCGGCTCGGTCTCCAAGACCTTCGGTCTGCCCATTGAGGGTCGCGTTCTGACCTCCACTGAGGCACTGGAGATGGACTACCTGCCCAAGAGCGCTATCGTGCTCGGCGGCGGTGTGATTGGTTGCGAGTTCGCATCCATGTGGAACGCTATGGGCGTTGACGTCACCATCATCGAGGGCCTGCCGAACCTGGTTCCCAACGAGGACCCGGCAATCATCAAGGTTCTGGAGCGTGCGTTCAAGAAGCGCGGCATCAAGTTCAACACCGGCACCCTCTTCGAGAAGGTTGAGCAGGACGCTAACGGTGCTAAGGTCACCCTGGCTGACGGCAAGGTCTTCGAGGCAGAGATCGTTCTGGTCGCTGTTGGTCGTGGCCCGAACACCGCAAACATGGGCTACGAGGAGCAGGGCATCCCCATGGATCGCGGCTTCGTCCTGGCTAACGAGCGCCTGCACACCGGCGTTGGCAACATCTACGCTGTTGGCGACATCGTCCCCGGCGTTCAGCTGGCTCACCGCGGTTACCAGCAGGGTATCTTCGTTGCTGAGGAAATCGCTGGCCTGAACCCCTCCATCGTTGAAGACGTGAACATCCCCAAGGTCACCTTCTGTGACCCGGAGATTGCTTCCGTTGGTTACTCCGAGCCCAAGGCTAAGGAGAAGTTCGGCGCTGAGAACGTTGAGACCGCTGAGTACAACCTGGCTGGTAACGGTAAGTCCGCTATCCTCGGTGCTACCGGTATCGTGAAGGTTGTCCGCCAGAAGGACGGCCCCATCGTTGGTGTTCACGCTATTGGTAAGCGCATGGGTGAGCAGATTGGTGAGGCTCAGATGTGGGTTGCTTGGGAAGCATTCCCCGAGGACGTCGCTAAGTTCATCCACGCACACCCGACTCAGAACGAGTCCCTGGGTGAGGCTGCAATGGTCCTGAACGGCACCCCGCTGCACAGCGCATAATTTTTGCTGACTGGCGTTAGCGCGTCAGCTTAGTATTAACGACCGTTGGTCGTTAGCGGTTGCCGGGCGTATCCGCTGAACAACGCCCCTATCCGGATGCGCGTCGACGTGCTTCAATGCATACGGCGCGCATCCGGGTCACCGCTCACATTTTTCTAGTTCAAGCATTCACAAGGAGAACGGGAAAGATTATGTCCCACACCGTAGTACTGCCCGCACTGGGCGAGTCCGTGACCGAGGGTACCGTTACCCGCTGGCTCGTTGAGGTCGGCGACACCATCGAGGTTGACGCACCCCTGGTTGAGGTTTCCACCGACAAGGTTGACACCGAGGTTCCCTCCCCCGTAGCAGGCGTTGTCGAGCAGATTCTCGTCCCCGAGGACGAGGACGTCGAGGTCGGCGCTGCTCTGGCTATCATTGGCGACGGTTCCGGTGCTGCTGCTCCGGCTGCTCCCGCAGCTGCTGAGGCTCCCGCAGCTGCTGAGGCTCCCGCAGCACCCGCTCCGGTTGCTGAGGCTCCTGCTGCTCCCGCAGCACCCGCTGCTGCTCCCGCGGCTGCTGCTGCAGGCACCGAGGTTCTGCTGCCCGCACTGGGCGAGTCCGTCACCGAGGGCACCGTTACCCGCTGGCTGAAGGAAGTTGGCGAGCAGGTTGAGGTTGACGAGCCCCTGGTTGAGGTTTCCACCGACAAGGTTGACACCGAGGTTCCCTCCCCCGTAGCAGGTACCCTGCTCGAGATCCGCATCCCCGAGGATGAGGACGCAGAGGTTGGCCAGGTTCTGGCTATCATCGGCGACGCTTCCGCTGCTGCTGCACCGGCTGCACCGGCTGCTCCCGCTCCGGTTGCTGAGGCTCCCGCAGCTCCGGCAGCACCCGCTGCTGCTCCTGCTGCCCCCGCAGCTCCTGCTGCCCCCGCAGCTCCTGCAGCTCCCGCTGCACCTGCCGCTCCGGCAGCTGCTGAGGGCGAAGCATACGTGACCCCGCTGGTCCGTAAGCTCGCTAAGGACAACGGCATCGACCTGTCCACCGTCAAGGGCACCGGTGTTGGTGGCCGCATCCGCAAGCAGGATGTTCAGGCTGCTATCGCTGCTAAGGGTTCCGCTGCTCCCGCCGCTGCTGCACCTGCAGCTGCTGCTCCGGCTGCTGGTTCTGCAAAGGCACCGCACACCTTCGAGGTTTCCCCCAAGCGTGGCACCGTCGAGAAGACCGCACGTATCCGCCAGGTTATTGCAAAGCGTATGCGTGAGTCCCTGGACGTCTCCACCCAGCTGACTCAGGTCACCGAGGTTGACGTGACCCGCATCGTTCAGCTGCGTGCAAAGGCTAAGGACGGCTTCGCTGCTCGTGAGGGCGCTAAGCTGACCTTCCTGCCCTTCTTCGTCCAGGCTTCCGCTGAGGCTCTGCAGCAGCACCCCGCTCTGAACGCTTCCATGACCGAAGACTACAAGCAGATTACTTACCACGGCTCCGAGAACATCGCTATTGCTGTGGACACCCCCAAGGGTCTGCTGGTTCCGGTCATCAAGAACGCTTCTGACCTGGGCATTGCTGGCCTGGCAAAGGCTATTGGCGACCTGGGTGGCCGCGCACGCACCGGCGACATCTCCCCCGAGGAGCTGTCGGGTTCGACCTTCACCATCACCAACATTGGTTCCTTCGGTGCACTGTTCGACACCCCGATCATCAACCAGCCGAACGTTGCAATCCTCGGTACCGGTGCTATCGTGAAGCGCCCCATGGTTGTTAAGGATGTTGACGGTAACGACGTTATCGCTATCCGCTCCATGTGCTACCTGTCCCTCACCTACGATCACCGCGTGGTCGACGGTGCGGACGCTGGTCGCTTCCTGCACACCGTCAAGACCCGCCTGGAGGAGGCAAACTTCGAGTCTGAGCTGGGCCTCTAAGACCTGCAAAGATTCAAGGAAGTTTCCTTGTGTCGGTGCCCTGATGGGTAGCCGAGCATAGCTCTCCGGGTTTTCCCGGACGGTGAGCAAAAAGCGGCGGCTCCATCCACTTCGGTGGGTGGGGCCGCCGCTTTTGTTGTATCCTCGCTTCTACAGTGTCAGCTATGCCGGGACGGGTTCGGCGCGAGCTATTTCCCAGCCTTTCTCCCCGCGGTGCAGGTCGAAGATGACTTTCTGGCGGGTGACGCCGTTTTCTTCGCTGAGTTTGCGGGCTTCCTGCTCGGTTTTATCGGCGCGGTAGCCGGGTGCGGAGACCACCGCCATCACGCGGATGTTCTCGCTGTCGCGGCTGAGTTCTTCGGCGGTGTCTAGGGTGAGCTCTGCGCCGCCTCGCATGCGCCGTTCGTGATTCCGCTGGTCGATGAGGGCTCGCAGAATCTGCTCGCCCTGCGATGCCTTATCCTGTACGCTCTGATCCTGTGTTGCCGTGCCGTCGGGTGCCTGCTCCCCCGCTGCGTTCACGGCTTGAGCGGATACGGGCTGTGCCGTTGCCGGGGCGTTCTGCCCGTAGAGGGTGAACCCGAGCGGCAGCGCGATAGCCCCCAGCGCGAGCGCGGCGATGCCCAGCCGCGAGGCCAGTCCCAGCCGCGAGGCCAGTCCCAGCCGCGCAGTGGGGCGGGTGAACGCGCCGCGTAGCGCCCTCAGGCGGGATGTGCCCGTCGCCTCTGTGGTCTTTGGGGCGGGCGCAGTCTTTGCAGGATTCTTTGTGAGGCTCACCCCGGGGCTCGTTGCAGAGCTCAACGGCTTAGAACCGGTCGTAACTGCGCGCCCCGCTTTCTTCACGCCCGGCAAACGTTCCGCTAGATAGCGTTGCGCTTTCTGTGCCTTTGAGAGCTTCTGTACCGGTTCAGATTCCACTGCTGCGGGAATTAGGGCGCGGGCTCTTTCTGAACAGCTCAGGTAGACGTTGAGCGGGCGAGGCGGCACCTCCTCCGCGAGGGCGACCACGGAGCCCAGCCCGGCGAGCGCCGCCTCCTGGGCAGGCGCGTCCAGCAGGTATTCGAGGGCTCTGCCGAGGCGCTCAATCCACTCGCTGCTGGGTGCCCCTTCGGTTGCGGTGCCGGTGGCTCCCATACGCGGTAAGACCATGCGCAGTGAGAGGGGTACGCGGGCGGAGGAAGGTTCCGGTGTGTGCCCGCAGGCGGCTTGCCATAGCAGTGCCGCTGCGGAGCGTTCGTAGTTGCCCCGAGCGGAGGTGAGCTGATCCGTGTCTAGAGAGTCCGCCTCACAATAGACAGCGTCGGGCAGAAGGAGTTTGGGCACTCCGGCGGCGCTCAGCGCGATGTATTCGGCGCTTAGTTCGGCGCGCCCCTCCCCCACCTTTTTGAGGCTGCCGAGCGCCCGGTGCAGGGTTCGCGCCAGGGTCATGAGCTCGGCGGGTGTCAGGGTGCGGGCGCGCAGGAGCTTGTCGAGGGTGCCCGCGTCGAGGGGCTCGTACCAGAGGCACAGCTGGTCGGCGCTATCGGTGCTCTCACTAGTAACGGCGTGGAGCTTGGCGAGTCCGGGCGCGTTGCGTAGGGCGGCGGCTACCTGCGGGGTCTGGGCGTGCCGCTGAGCGGATGCATCCGTGTTTTCCTCGAATCCGTACCCGTTGGCTGCCGCCCGCAGGGTGGGCGCGGTAGAAGCTGGCGGTGCGGCGGGAGCGGACTGGGGAATGGCGCGCAGGGTGTAGCGTCCGGGGTACGCAGAGGATCCAGGGTACGCAGCGGGTCCGGGGTGCACGGAGGTTTCGGAGGGCGTGCTCTCGGTGGTTTCGCCCCGGTACTCGACAATCTGCAGGGTGGGTAGAGCCGGGTTGGCGATGCTTTCCAGAACGTGTGCTTCGTTGCTTCTCATACCATCATGTTATCAAATTGCATCAAATAATATATTCAAGCAAGCTAAAATATTTCAAATACTCCAAAGAATCCCAAAGATAAATTCAGACATTTACCTACCCATTCATCCTTCCTGCCCCCCGAGCACGCCCTCACGTAACATTCCGGCGTGTTCGCTCATCACGTGATTCAGGGCGCCCTAATTTTCTTCCCTCCACTAGCAGTACTAAGGTAGAAAGTATGTCTGTGACGATTGAACGCGTGGGCTTCGCCCCGAACTATGTGAACTATGTTGAGTGCCTGGACAAGCAGTACCGCATCCACGATGAGGTGGCTAACCGCACCCGCCAGAATACGATTCTTCTGCTTGAACACGAGGCAGTAATTACCGCCGGTAAACGCACCGAAGACCACGAGTACCCCGCAGACAAGTCCACCCCCGTCGTCAAGATTGACCGCGGCGGCAAGCTGACCTGGCACGGCCCCGGCCAGCTGACCGGCTACCCGATTCTGCGCCTTCCCGAACCCATTGACGTGGTGGCGTATGTGCGCATCATCGAGGAGATCATCATTAACGTCCTGGCTGGTCTGGGCATTAAGGGCGAGCGTGTTGAGGGCCGTAGCGGCGTGTGGATTCTGGGCGAGGGCGTCACCCAGGACAAGAAGATCGCGGCGCTGGGTATGCGCGTTTCGCGTAACACCACCATGCACGGCTTCGCAATTAACTGTTGCAACGACACTGCGCCTTTCCAACAGTTTATTCCCTGCGGTATTAGCGATGCCGGTGTTACCACGATTTCAGAGCAGCTGGGTCGCACCGTCACCCCCGCCGATATTTTGGAGCCGCTGGAGGCGGAGCTTCTGAAGTACCAGGACCGTCTGGCGGAGTCCTTCGAGCCCGTCGCGGCGCAGGGTTAGACGCAGCCAAGAAGCATCGAACGGGCCGCACACGTAACGCGTCCGGCTTTGTTCGTCATATACGAAAATCAGTTTCACCTACGCCTGAGCGGGCGTAATATAGAAGGTGGCCCACCTGCACAGAGGGCACATCGAGACCAAGGAGAAGACTTTTGAGCACCGCACCTGAAGGACGCAAGCTACTGCGTGTGGAGGCCCGCAACGCTGAGGTTCCCATTGAGAAGAAGCCTCACTGGATTAAGACCAAGGCTATTGTTGGCCCCGAATACAACGAGATGCGCGAGCTGGCTCGCGGTCAGGGTCTGCACACCGTGTGTGAAGAGGCCGGCTGCCCCAATATTTACGAGTGCTGGGAAGACCGCGAGGCAACCTACCTGATTGGTGGCTCCGAGTGCACCCGTCGTTGCGATTTCTGCAATATTGCGACCGGTAAGCCCGTTGCTGTTGATTACGCTGAGCCGTTCAAGGTTGCTAAGAACGTGAAGGTCATGGGTCTGCGTTACGCAACCGTGACCGGTGTTGCTCGTGACGATCTGGAAGACGGCGGTGCGTGGCTGTACGCAGAGACTACCCGCCAGATTCACAAGATGTGCCCGAACACCGGCGTTGAGATGCTCGTCCCCGACTTTAAGGGTGTTCCCGAGCATGTTCAGAAGGTGATTGACGCTAAGCCTGAGGTTTTCGCGCACAACCTGGAGACCGTCCCCCGTATCTTCCGTCAGATTCGCCCGGCGTTCCGTTACGAGCGTTCCCTGGACGTTATTACCCAGGCTAAGGAAGGCGGCATGGTCACCAAGTCCAACCTGATTCTGGGTATGGGCGAGACCGATGAGGAGATCTACGAGGCGCTGTGCGATCTGCACGATGCTGGCTGTGACATCATTACCCTCACCCAGTACCTGCGCCCCGGCCCGCTCTTCCACCCGATTGAGCGTTGGGTGAAGCCACAGCAGTTCGTGGACTTCGCGAACATGGCTGAGGAGATTGGTTTCGCCGGCGTTATGGCGGGCCCGATGGTTCGTTCTTCGTACCGTGCAGGTCGCCTGTGGGCTCGTGCAATGCGTAAGAACGGCTACCCGATTCCTGAGAACCTTGCCCACATTGAGGGTGAGGGTGCAGCCCTGCAGGAAGCCTCCTCCCTGGTGGCTGCAGGCTACTAAGCCTTTTCAGAATCTTTCTGAGAGCGTTGAGGCTCCTCGAACCCGGTGTTCGTCCGGTGTTCGGGGAGCCTCCCCTTATGCCCCGCCCCTTATGTGGGTAGGGTAAACTAGAAAAATTGCAGGCATACACTGCATCGTTACGTCACTATGGTTCCGTGAGCGTTTGAGGCGCTTCTCGGGGCCGCGGAAGAACCAGCCGAGGAAGAATCGTGGCAGATAAGCGCGAAGAGAAGAAAAAGAAGAAGGAACGCACTCCGGGCACTTTCGCCCAGATGAAGCAGGTCTACCAGATGACCAAGAAGTCCGACCCGAATATCGGTTGGATTCTGAGTCTGTCGGCTCTGGGTACCCTTTTGGTTTTCCTCCTCATCGGTATTGCTCTGGGTAACTGGATTACTTTCCTGATTCTGGGTCTGGGCGTTGCCGCTATCGTGGCGATGCTTCTGCTGGGTCGCCGCGCGCAGACTGCGGCTTTTGCTCAGATTGAGAACCAGCCCGGTCGTAGTGGTGCGGCGATGAACTCGGTGCGCCGCGGTTGGATTGTTGAGGAGCAGCCCGTTGCTGCAAACCGCCACCAGGATCTGGTGTTCCGTGCGCTGGGCCGTCCCGGTATTGTGCTGGTGACCGAGGGCCCTCACAGCCGCGTGACTTCCCTGGTGAACACCGAGAAGAAGCACCTGAACCGTGTGGCTCCCGGCGTTCCGGTTCACGTGATTGAGACCGGTCATGAAGAGGGTCAGGTTGAGCTCAAGGACGTTGTGAAGACGATGAACAAGCTTCCGAAGGCTCTGACTCAGCAGGAAATGCAGGCTATTTCTGGTCGCCTGAGCACCCTGAACACTATGCGTAACCCGATGAACGCTGTTCCTAAGGGCGTTGACCCGATGCGTGCTCGCCCCGACCGTCGTGCGATGCGCGGCCGCTAAGCGAGGCGCTGATATAGGGTTTTGAAGGCTCCGGCTCTTCCCCCAAGTGGGAGGGCCGGAGCCTTTTGTTACACCCGGTTATTGCTCTGTTGTTGGCGCTGCGGCTAGCGTTACTAGAGGGCGTGAACATCCCTGCTGTGTTTCATAAGGCAACGCAGATGTAGCTCCTTTCCAGGATTTGTAACATTACCGAAACACGATAGTCACGCACGCGCAAAAAATAACCACTATGCTTGATATGTCACAGGGTTTTGCCCGCGGCCAAAAACTAAACCACAGACTGAATGCTATGAGGGAAGATACCCTCCTTCACGGTCAGTCAAACAAGGAGCAGTCCTCATGTTTACCAGCCCCCAGGAAGTTCTCGACTTTATCAAGAACGAAGAAGTAGTCTTCGTTGATATCCGATTCACCGACATGCCCGGCGTGCAGCAGCATTTCAATCTGCCCGCTAAGGCGATTGATGACGATTTCTTCGTCAACGGCCAGCTTTTTGACGGCTCTTCCATTCGCGGTTTCCAGGGCATTGCAGAGTCCGACATGCAGCTGATCCCCGATGTTCAGTCCGCGTACGTTGACCCCTTCCGCATTGAGAAGACCCTGGTCATCATCTGCTCCATCGTGAACCCCCGCACCGGCGAGCCCTACCACCGTGACCCCCGCGGCGTCGCTGAGCGCGCTGAGGCTTACCTGCAGTCCACCGGCATTGCAGACACCGCGTTCTTCGCGTCCGAGGCTGAGTTCTTCGTCTTCGAGGACGTCCGCTACCAGGTCGAGCCGAACTCCGTATTCTACAAGATCGACTCTGACGAGGCTCCCTGGAACACCGGCCGCAAGGAAGAGGGCGGCAACCTGGGCAACAAGACCCCCGTCAAGGGCGGCTACTTCCCCGTCTCCCCCGTCGACAAGCAGGCTGACCTGCGTGACGCAATGTGCGTAGCAATGGACGAGGTTGGCCTTGAGGTTGAGCGTAGCCACCACGAGGTGGGCGCAGCCGGCCAGGCAGAAATCAACTACAAGTTCGACACCCTCACCAAGGCTGCTGACGACCTGCTGAAGTTCAAGTACGTCATCAAGGGCACCGCAGACGCATGGGGCAAGTCCGTGACCTTCATGCCCAAGCCTGTGTTCGGTGACAACGGCTCCGGTATGCACTGCCACCAGTCGCTGTGGCAGGACGGCGAGCCCCTCTTCTACGATGAGCGCGGCTACGCCAACCTCTCTGACACCGCACGCTGGTACATTGGCGGTCTGATTGAGCACTCCTCCGCCGTTCTGGCGTTCACCAACCCGACCGTGAACTCGTACAAGCGTCTGGTTCCCGGCTACGAGGCTCCCATCAACATGGTGTACTCGCAGGGTAACCGTTCCGCAGGTATCCGCATCCCGATTACCGGCACCAACCCGAAGGCTAAGCGTCTGGAGTTCCGCGCACCGGACCCCTCCGCTAACCCCTACTTCGCGTTTGCTGCTCAGCTGATGGCTGGTCTGGACGGTATCCGTAACCGCATTGAGCCGCCGGCACCGATCGATAAGGACCTGTACGAGCTGCCCGCCGAAGAGGCTAAGGACATCAAGAAGGCTCCGGCTAACTTGGAGGAGGCGCTGGCTGCTCTGGAGGCTGACCACGACTTCCTGCTCGAGGGTGGCGTCTTCACCGAGGACCTGATTCAGGCGTGGATTGACTACAAGCGTAAGAACGAGCTGGAGCCGCTCTCGCTGGTTCCGCACCCGCTTGAGTACCAGCTGTACTACGGCGTCTAATCTGAAAACAGGCAACGGCCTATACGTTCCTTGGGGAGCGTATAGGCCGTTGTTGTGTATTCTGTGGAGTTTGCGGTCTGAGAGGGTTCTGCAGAGGGTTTCTGCGGGGAGGCAGGTTCACCGGGCCACTTTTGGCGACGGTTCGTGTCTAATATTTTTCTGCCTCAGTGGGCCTGATGTGTCTTAGTTGCGTTTAGAGTTGCGCTTAGAGCGGCTCTAAGGGCTAAGCTGTTGGTGCTGGCGTTCCTTCCCTTTTTGTCGTGCAACCGGAGGGAACGCCAGTCTATTTTTATGCCCTCATGTCACTTGCGGTATGTCAGCCGCGCTTGGGTAATTCACGCTTGGGTAATCCGTGCCTGGGTGATCCGTGCAAGGGTCACATCATAAGATGTCGTACCCGCTAGTCCCGGGGTTCTTCCTGCACGGGCGTACAATGAAAGTGCGTGCGCCCGGCCGGCGGCACCTACGAATTCCGCGAGAAACGACATTGAACGCCGTGTTCTCCCCGCCGCCCTTCATACTTTCAGCATCTGCTGGGGCGAGTATCGCCGATGACCGACCGACCCGTCTGACGCCGCATCCACTGTAACGAGGAGAAATCTCATGGCATATCAGCCGACCATCCTAAACGGTGAAACTGTTTTCCGTAACGAAGTTTTTCAGACCGGCCTCATGTCCCAGCTGCTGGACGGCATCTACGATGGCGAGATGACCATCGGTGAGCTCCTGAGCCACGGCAACTTCGGTGTGGGTACCTTCAACGGCCTCGACGGCGAAATGGTCGTCCTCGACGGCGTCTGCTACCAGGTGCGCCACGACGGCTCCGTATCCCTGCCCGACCTGCGCCAGCAGACCCCCTACGCCGTGGTCACCAACTTCGTTCCCATGATTAAGCGCGAACTGCCGCAGAACCTGCTGCGCAAGTCTGCCTCGCACATTCTGGATGACTTCACCGTCTCCAAGAACTACATGTACGCCATCAAGATTTACGGCGAGTTCGAGTGGGTCCGCACCCGCACCGTGAAGAAGCAGGAAAAGCCCTACCCCAAGATGGTAGACGCCACCGAGAACGAAGACATCGTCCAGTTCGACAACGTGACCGGCACGATCGTTGGCTTCCGCACCCCCATCTATGAGCAGGGCATTTCGGTGCCCGGCTGCCACGCCCACTTCATCGATGACGAGCGCACCCGCGGCGGCCACGTGGTCGACTTCAAGTTGCGCTCCGCAAAGGTCGAGATTTGCCCCGGTACCGGTCTGCAGCTGCACCTGCCGCTGACCCCCGAGTTCTCCTCCGCTAACCTCTCCCCCGAGGACCTGGCTGAGCAGATCTCCAAGGCTGAAAAGCACTAAACTTCTCGCCCGTTTGGGTATAACGACGAAGGAGCCGCCCTCTACAAATCTGTAGAGGGCGGCTCCTTCGTGTTAAGTAGCTACACACTATGCTGCGGGAAGCGCTTATGCCTCGGGCACGAACTCGCCGTGGCCGCGCTCGCGCAGGGCGGCACGCACCTTCTCAGCGGCCGCGTCCAGCTCTTCGGCGGTCGCGTCCTTCTTCGCGTTAGCGGGATCGTAATCAGCCATGCCGTCAGCCGGGAACAGGTGGATGTGGGTGTGCGGAACGTCGAAGCCCGCAATCATCAGAGCCACACGGTCCTTATCAAAGGCCTGGTCCAGGGCACCAGAAATCTTATGCGCCACAGCGAACAGGTGCGTTGCCAGCTCCTCGGGAAGGTCGGGCCAACGGTCGACCTCAGCGCGGGGAACGAGCAGCAGGTGACCTTCCGACAGGGGCATAATGTCCATGAAGGCGACGCAGTGCTCATCCTTCCAGACGAAGCGGCCGGGAATCTCGCCCTCAATAATCTTGGTAAAAATCGTGCTCATAATACTCTCCTTTATGCGCCGTCATCGGCGCGGTTGAAGCTCAACGGTCAGGCTTATGCCTCAACCTCAATGCTTTCGCCGGGGTTCAGGTGCTTCAAGTCGGTGCCGTACTTCGCGCCGAAGTTCGTCACCAGGCCCTCAATAATGCCGGTGCCGTTCTGGTTAATCATGCCGTTGTGAATCGGAATCACACGCTGAGCGCCGGTCGCAATCACAAAATCGATGACTTCCTGAACCTTCGACCAGGGGGCGTGAATCGGCACCAGAACGGTATTCGCACGCACTCGGTGAGGAACCACCAGCGAATCACCCGGATGGTAAACGGCACCGTTAATCAGGTAACCAACATTGGCGATGGTCTGAATCAGCGGGTGAATCAGGGCGTGCTGACCGCCGTAGGTCTTCACCTCAAAACCGGGGATGCTGAACTCAGAATCAGAGGAAACAACGGTGACCTCGGCAGCGGGCACAGCCTCCTTAATGACCTGGGCAACAGCCTCGGGAGCCCAAATCTTCAACGGGTTCTGCGACTCGGCGCGCTGAGCAATCAGCGGCAGCACCGACGGGCCATCAAAATGGTCCGGATGCGCGTGGGTCACGAACAGGTAATCGGCGCCTTCCAGCGCGGTGGCGTGTTCGCCTTCAGCGGCAAAGTTGCCGGGGTCAAGAACGAGGGTGCGCCCCTCATTCTCAAGGCGGATACATGAGTGGGTGTACTTCGTCATTTTCATAGTTTTAGTCTACCGTTAACCCTCATTCGTGCCTGTTGGTGACTTCAATTTTTGAGATAAAGCGCAAATCAACCACCTTTTGAACGCCTCTAGTGTAGAGTCATAAGACAAGATCGACCACACAATGGGGCGGATCTCCACCCCGAAAGGTTCAGCAATGGACACTCATATTCCCGTACGGAGAATTACGAAGCCCGCCGAAGCCCGAAATACCCGCCAGCGTCGCATCATCAAGGCGACCATGGAAGAGCTCGGCGATTTCATCTCAGCACAGGATCTGCACCTGATCCTCGCGAACCGCAAGGAACAGGTCTCTCTCGCAACCACCTACCGCGTGCTGCAGTCGCTGGCTAACGCCGGTGAGCTGGACTCGGTCAAGGGTATTGAGGGTGAGACTCTGTACCGCCACTGCCGGGTGAAAGATCACCACCACCACCTGCTCTGCCGCCGATGCGGCACCGCCATTGAGCTGGAAGCACCCGCCCTTGAGGATTGGGCACTGGCGATGGGCAAGCAGCACGGCTTCTCGGAGCTGGAGCACGTGGTTGAAGTGACCGGTTACTGCCCGGACTGCACTTTGGCACGTCGCGAGGAAGAATCGCAGGGCGGCACTGCACGCTAACATTGCAGGCTAAGCCGCAACCCCTAAGCCCCTCATTCTGAGGAGCCCCCCTCGAGGGAAAACCTTCTCAACGAAGGATACGGCGCTTTCAAAGATTGGTGCTTTCAAAGATTTTTGACGCCGCAACAGCACGACACACAGGGCATCTGGACTGGGCCACGCAACCCCACGCAGACTAAGCCCACGCCGCACCGGGACATCCCCCTTCACCGCGGCACCTATGCACGACAACGAAAGAGCCCCACCTCATTCCCGAGGTGGGGCTCTTTCTTATAGGTCCTACGCCTTCTCAGTCAGCTGGCGACCCGAGGCGCTATGGCGACGCTTCACGCCACCAATCACACGGCACACCACATAAATCAGGAAGGAAATGCTGGTCACGTAGGGGCTAATCGGCAGCGAACCGGCAAGAGCCAGCAGAATACCGCCCACAATGGACGCCTCCGCGAACAGCACCGACAGGATCAGGGTGCGCACCGGAGAAGCCGTCACCTGCATCGCCGCAGCCGCCGGAGTAATCAGCAGCGCCAGCACCAGCAGCGAACCGACCACCTGCACCGACAGCGCCACAGCGATACCCAGAATCACCATGAATACCAGGGATAGGAAGCGCATCGGCACGCCCTTAGCGCGCGCGACCTCCGGGTCCAGGGAGGCGAAACTCAGCGGACGCCACACCATCACCAGCAGGGAAATAATAACCACCGCACCAATAATCATGGTGTGTAGCTGGTCGGCGTCCACGGACACGATCTGACCGGTCAGCAGACCGAACTTATTCGCGCTACGGCCCTGGTACAGGGAGAGGAAGAGAATACCCAAGCCCAAGCCGAACGGCATGAGTGCACCAATGACCGAGTTCGAGTTACTCGCCTTAGAGCCCAGAAAGGCAATCAGCAGAGCCGAGGCAATCGAACCGACCATGGAGCCGGTCACCACGTCATAGCCGAGCAAAAGGGCAAGGGCGGCACCCGCGAAAGACATTTCAGAGACGCCGTGCACCGCAAAGGCGTGGTCGCGCATCATCACAAAAATACCGACAAAACCGCCGATAAGGCCCAGAACAGCGCCAGCAAAAATGGAGTTCTGCAGCATCTGTAGCAGCTCGCCGTAGCGGTCAAAGACGAAAATGCGGGAGAGCAAATCGTTCTGCGCGGCGGCAACCGGAGCCAGGGCGGGGAGGGAAGCAAGAATGGTCATCGAGTGGTTCCTCCCGGAAGGTGTAGGGTGCGCTGCGGTTCAGAAAGACCAGACTTCAGGTGGGAGCCGTGAATGTTCTGGTCGGTGCCCTCAATATGGCAGTGGTCGCTGGCGTGAGTCTCACCCACCACCACGTAACGGCCATTAGACTTGAGCACGCTCACCGGGGTTCCGTACAGGGAGGTGAGAGTCTCGCTGGTCATGACCTCTTCCACCGAGCCGACCGTGAAACGACCATTTGCCAGGTAGAGAACGCGATCCACATGCTCAATGATGGGGTTGATCTCGTGGGTCACGAACACCACCGCCACGCCGCGTTCACGGTTGAACCGGTGAATCAGCTCAGCCACCGCGTACTGGTGGTTGAGGTCCAGGGAGAGCAGCGCCTCATCAGCCAGCAGAATCTTCGGGTCGTTCGCGAGCGCCTGGGCGATACGCAGGCGCTGCTGCTCGCCGCCGGAGAGCAGCCCCACCGGCACGTTCGCGTATTCGGTCGCGCCGACGGCTTCGAGGAGCTCGTCAACCTTGGCGCGGTATTTACGGCCGTGCAGTCGGATGCCCCAGCGGTGCCCATCCACTCCAAGTCCCACCAGGTCGCGGGCGCGCATCGGGGTGGAGGTGGGGATGGACTTCTGCTGCGGTACGTAGCCGACGCCGGCGTTGCCCAGGCGTGCGGGCTTGCCGAGCACAGAGATTTCGCCGGCGTTGAGCCCGGTCAGGCCGAGAACGACTTTGAGGAAGGTGGACTTACCGGAGCCGTTGGGTCCGAGCACGGCGAAGTATTCGCCTGCGCCGATGTCGAGGGTTAGATCTTTCCAGAGGGTGCGGGCCCCGAAAGCGAGGCTACCCCCGCGAATGGAAATCGCGGGGGCGGCACCGTTATTGTTGTCAGTCACTTAGGAGAGCGCCTTTTCGAGGTTGCTGACGTTGGTCTTCATCCATGCCAGGTAGTTGGTGTTTTCCGGCAGGGTTTCGGTGAAGGATACGTAGTTCACCGAGGCGTCCTTAGCTGCCTGCAGCACCTCGTTGGTCTGGGAGGTGGAGGTCTGCTCGTTGTAGGCGAGCAGCTGGACCTTCTTCTCGGTGACCATGTCCTTGGTTTCCTTCAGGACGAGTGCGGGGACGTCGTTGCCGGCTTCGGCTGCCTCAGCGAATTCGCTGGGGGTTGCGTTCTCTGCGCCGGTGGAGGAAATCAGGTAGTCCGGCACGGGCTCGGTGGACAGGTACTTCTTGCCTTCACCGGCGATTGCCTTAGCTGCTGCGTTCAGTGCGTCCAGTTCCTTGGAGAAGGTGGATGCGTTGGTGCGGAACGCCTCAGCGTGTGCGGAGTCGATGCCTGCGAGCTCTTCAGCGATCTTCTGGGCGACCTTCTTCACGGTTTCGAAGTCGTACCAGAGGTGCTCGTTGAACTCGTGTGCGTGGGCGTGGTCGCCGCCGTCTTCGTGGTGTTCGCCGCCGCGGTGATCCTCGACCAGGTGGGTGTATTCGGCGTCGGTGAGCTTGCCGCTGACCTTGACCGCGTTCACAATCTTCTGGGAGGTGTTGTCCTTGCCGGCGAGGTCTTCGAGGAACAGGTCGTAGCCTGCGCCGTTGATGACGATCAGGGATGCGTCCTTCGCCTTGAGGCGGTCGGCGCTGGTGGCTTCGTAGGAGTGGGGGTCGGTGCTGGTGGAGGCGATGAGCGCGGTGACCTCAATGTAGTCGCCGCCGACCTGCTTGGCGATGTCTGCGTAGACGTCGGTGGAGGCGACGACCTTCACCTTGCCGTTGTTGGAGCCAGCCGAGGAGGACGAACCGGAGGAGGTGCTGTTCTCGGTTGCGCAGCCTGCCAGCAGCAGGGAGGACGCGGCGAGTGAGCCCATTGCGGTGAGGAAGTGCTTGCGGGTGATCTTCGGGTGCGACATGAGGGCTCTCTTTCGGTTCGTTCTAGTCTGTAGGTTTCTTAACTACATCATGCGAACACCCGTATAAACAACTCTTTATTGCTCTCTTTTAAGTGGTGTTAGGCTACCCTTTTCCCTGTCAATAGCTTATGGTGCATGGATGTTTAGCTATACCTACTCCGCTCCCCTGCCGCCGCTTCATACCGCCGCTTGAGACTACCGCCTGAGCCTGCCCTTTACATGCGCCCATCAACCGTTTTTGACCGCAAAACAGCCCGCCCC
>ERZ772795.67-NODE-67-length-19226-cov-4.36785_pt1 | contig 19226 bp, 20 predicted proteins | sample MGYA00511346_ERZ772795 | MGnify/ENA primary metagenome ERZ772795 (study PRJEB29015, sample SAMEA2738032) | human oral metagenome | biome: human oral; feature: human-associated habitat; material: saliva | place: China | collected 2245 ... | reverse complement strand
CAAGACCCTTCGTAATACTCTAGTTCCCCCAACTTTTGTCCAGATTGGAGATAAGACCTTTGGAGAAGTAACAGCTTCTAAGCTTGTGAACTACGGAACAGAGTGGTCAGGCATCAACTTGGCGGATGCCCAAGATGGTTACTTTAACAAGGAAAAGGCCCAAGCAAAATTTGCGGAAGCTAAAAAGGAATTGGAAGCCCAAGGGGTGACCTTCCCGATTCATTTGGACGTCCCAGTTGATCAAACTAATAAAAATGCAGTTTCTGGTATGAATTCTGTTAAACAAACCCTTGAAACAGTACTAGGTTCTGATAATGTTGTCATTGATGTTCAGCAACTTTCAACGGATGACTTTGGGAATGTCGCTTTCCTGGCACCAAATCCAGCAGCTCGTGATTACGATTTAAACTTTGATGGCTGGGTTGGTGATTACCAAGATCCATCAACTTATCTGGATCCCTTCAATGCTGAAAGTGGCTTCTATCTCAAGATTTTTGGTCTTGATGCTAAGGAAGACCAAGAACTCATCAAAAATCTAGGGTTAGATACCTATACGAAACTTCTGAAAGAAGCAGACGCTGAGAACAAAGATGTCGCTAAGCGTTATGAAAAATATGCTGAAGCTCAAGCTTGGATGATTGACAATTCTCTACTCATGTCTGCTATGTCAAATGGTGGGACAGCCTCTGTAACCAAAGTAACTCCCTTTACACGTGCCTACTCTCTAGTGGGAATCAAGGGTGACGGAAATAATTATAAGTACATGAGACTCCAAAAAGAGCCTGTTACCAAGAAACAATTTGACGAAGCCAAGGCTAAGTGGGAAGAAGAAAGTAAAAAGGCTATCGAAAAGAGTCAAAAAGAATTTGAAAATCATATCAAATAAAAAGTTGAAATAAGGTCTCTTTCAAGGGATCTTATTTTTCTTGTCGAGACTCTCTATATTGAATCGTCTAATCGGAAGCTACACATAGAAATAAAAACGCTTAACTCGACCGAATGAATGGAATTTATCTTGTATCTATGATATAATGATTCTAACTATTGACGTATAGAGGAGTATCATGAGTAGACCTTCAAAGAGAGCTCGTTCGAGCAACATGAAGCGCAATATTAATATATTTTTACTAACTATTTATCTGATTTTGGGTGGTTTTTTGTTGTTTCTAATCTTTCGACACAACATACTTGCTTTCAGATATCTCAACATAGTCGCGGCAATCTTGGTTTTAACAGTGGCTGTCATCAGTTTTCTTCTGATTTTTTATAAAAAAGCTGAGAAGTTCACCATTTTTCTATTGATTTTGTCTATTCTTATAGGGTCTGTTTCTTTATTTACAATCCAACAATTTATTGGCTTAACCAATCGTTTGAATGCGACATCTAATTATTCAGAGTATTCGATTAGTGTTGCGGTTTTGAAAGACAGCGATATCAATAATGTTAGCCAGTTAGACAGTGTTATGGCTCCAACCGAAACGGATAATGAAAATATTCAAAAATTACTTACAGATATTAAATCAAATCAAGGTAAGGATCTGACAGTAGAGCAGAGTGCTTCTTATCTAGCGGCTTATAAGAAGCTGCTTGCAGGTGACACAAAGGCGATTGTTTTAAATAGTGTCTTTGAAAATATCATTGAATCAGAATATCCTGACTATGCTGCAAAAATCAAAAAAATTTATACCAAGGAGTTGACCAAAAAAGTGGCTGCTCCGAAGGCAACCAAGAGTCAATCGTTTAACATTTATGTGAGTGGGATTGATACCTACGGGCCGATTAGTTCGGTTTCGCGCTCAGACGTCAATATCCTGATGACCGTCAATCGCGACACCAAAAAAATCCTTTTGACAACAACGCCACGTGATTCCTATGTTCCGATTGCAGATGGGGGTAACAACCAAAAGGATAAGTTGACCCACGCAGGAATCTATGGAGTGGATGCTTCTATCCACACTTTGGAAAATCTCTATGGTTTAGATATTAACTATTACGTTCGCTTGAATTTTACATCATTCCTAAAATTGATTGACCTTTTAGGTGGTGTAGACGTTTATAATGATCAGGATTTTACATCTCTACACGGGAAGTTCCGTTTCCCTGTTGGTAATGTGCATCTTGACTCAGAACAAGCTCTTGGTTTTGTTCGAGAACGCTATTCTCTAGCAGATGGTGACCGAGATCGTGGACGCAATCAGCAAAAAGTGATTGTGGCCATTATTCAAAAATTGACCTCAACTGAAGCCTTGAAAAATTATGATCATATCATTCAAGGTCTACAAGACTCTCTCCAAACCAATATGCCACTTGAGACCATGATGGACTTGGTCAACGCACAGTTGGAGAGTGGTGGCAACTATAAGGTCAACTCTCAAGACCTAAAAGGAACAGGACGAATGGATCTTCCTTCTTATGCCATGCCGGATAGCAACCTCTATATGATGGAAATTGATGATAGTAGCTTAGCTGCTGTCAAGTCGGCAATTCAAGATGTATTGGAGGGCAAATGAGATGATTGATATTCATTCGCACATAGTCTTTGATGTAGATGATGGGCCGAAATCAAGAGAAGAAAGCAAGGCTCTCTTGGCAGAAGCTTATCATCAGGGAGTACGGATGATTGTTTCCACCTCTCACCGTCGCAAAGGTATGTTTGAGACTCCAGAAGAGAAGATCGCTGCTAATTTTCGTCAGGTGCAGGAACTCGCCAAGGAAGTGGCAGATGACTTGGTGATTGCCTATGGAGCGGAGATTTATTATACACGAGATGTCCTTGATAAATTAGAACAAGGGCTACTCCCCACCCTCAATGCTAGTCGTTATGCCCTGATTGAGTTTAGTATGGACACACCATATCGTGACATTCATAGTGCCTTAAGCAAAATCTTGATGTTGGGTATTACCCCAGTCATTGCCCATATCGAGCGCTATGATGCTCTTGAACAAAATGAAAAACGTGTTCGTGAACTGATTGCAATGGGGTGTTATACACAAGTAAATAGTTCACACGTCCTTAAACCCAAACTTTTTGGAGAACGCTACAAGTTCATGAAAAAAAGAGCTCAGTATTTTTTAGAGCATGATCTGGTCCATGTGATTGCAAGTGACATGCACAGTCTAGATGGTAGACCTCCTCATATGGCCGAAGCTTATAGCATAATTGCCAAAAAGTATGGGGAAGAGAAAGCGAGAGAACTCTTTGAAGAAAATCCTCGACAAATTGTAATGAATCAACTAATTTAGGAGAAATGATGAAAAAACAAAATACTATGGAAATTGATGTATTTCAATTGCTAAATACATTGTGGAAACGGAAATTGATTATTGCTTTGGTGGCTATTGTAACAGGAACAGTTGCCTTTGCATATAGCAAATTTATTATAAAACCAGAATATACTAGCACTACGCGTATTTATGTAGTCAATCGAAACCAGGGAGATAAGCCGGGATTGACAAATCAGGATTTGCAGGCAGGGTCTTATCTTGTTAAAGACTATCGTGAGATCATCCTTTCCCAAGATGTGTTAGAAAAGGTTGTAACCGACTTGAAACTAAATATGTCAACAATGGGTCTTGCTAGTAAAATACAAGTAACTGTTCCAGTCGATACACGTATCGTATCTATTTCTGTTAAAGATAAACAGCCGGAGGAAGCTAGCCGTATCTCTAACTCTCTGCGTGAGGTTGCTGCTCAAAAAATCATTAACGTAACTCGTGTATCTGATGTGACAACGCTTGAAGAAGCGCGACCAGCCACTTCCCCATCATCTCCAAATATCCGTCGTAATACTTTGATAGGTTTTCTCGGAGGATTAGGGGTGGTAGTTGTTGTCGTTCTCTTGGTTGAATTGCTAGATGTCCGCGTCAAGCGACCAGAGGATATCGAAGACGTTATGCAAATTCCACTCTTAGGGGTCATTCCAAATTTAGATAAATTGAAATAGGAGAGAACGATGCCAACATTAGAAATCACACAGAAAAAATTGGAGCTCGTAAAAAAGGCAGAGGAATACTACAATGCCTTGCGTACAAATATACAGTTAAGTGGAGATAATTTGAAAGTCATCTCTATTACTTCAGTTAAGCCGGGAGAAGGGAAGTCTACAACTTCTACTAATATTGCTTGGGCTTTTGCGCGTGCAGGCTATAAAACCCTATTGATTGATGCGGATATTCGTAACTCGGTCATGTCAGGTGTTTTTAGATCTAGTGGGAAGATTACTGGCTTAACAGAGTTTTTATCAGGTACAACAGACTTGTCACAAGGTTTATGTGATACCAATGTTGAAAATCTCTTTGTCATTCAGGCGGGTTCAATTTCACCCAATCCCACAGCCCTTCTACAAAGTGAAAATTTCAGAACGATGCTAGATACCCTGCGTAAATATTTTGACTATATCATTGTGGATACTGCTCCCGTAGGTATCGTGATCGATGCAGTTATTGTGACACAGAAATGTGATGCTTCTGTTTTGATTACGGCAGTTGGTGAAGCACATCGCAGGGATGTTCAAAAGGCGAAAGAGCAGTTGGAACAAACAGGCAAGCCGTTTTTAGGAGTTGTGCTAAATAAACTGAATACTTCAATAGAGAAATATTCTTCTTATGGAGTCTATGGGAACTATGGAAAGAAATAAATGATCGGCTGGGGAGGTCAAAATGAATGAAAAGGTATCAAAGATTTCTCTTGCATTAGTTCAGAGCATCTTAGTCGTTGTATTAACTTACTTACTTAGTTTTGTAAAAGAAACAGAGATTGTATCAAATACAATGATTGTACTATATATTCTTCATTATGTAGTCTGTTATATGAGTAACTATGAGCAAGAATTTTTTAAAAGAGGACACTTTCTTGAGTTCGTTCAAACTTTAAAGTATATTGCTTTCTTTGCCCTAGCAATCAGTATCTCCAACTTTTTTTTAGAGGAACGTTTTAGCATATCAAGACGTGGTATGATTTATTTCTTGATTCTTCAAGGTGTCTTGCTTTATTTGCTAAATCTAGCTATTAAGCACTACTGGAAGTTTTTCTCTTCCAATTTTAAAGGGACTAAAAAGGTTCTTTTGATTACAGCAACTTCCCGTGTGGAGAAGGTAATGGCGAGGTTGTTGGAGTCGGATGATGTTTTTTGGAAACTAGCAGCGGTTAGCGTATTGGATAAACCAAACTTTGAACATGATAGAGTGACAGTGGTCCCAATGGATTCAATCTTAGATTTTACAACCCACGAGGTAGTAGATGAGGTCTTTATCAATCTTCCAAGTGAAAAATACAATATTGGAGAGTTTATCTCTCAGTTTGAAACGATGGGAATAGATGTTACAGTAAATCTAAATGCTTTTGATCGTAGCTTGGCACGTAACAAGGAAATTCGTGAGATGGCTGGATTAAATGTGGTAACTTTTTCGACAAAGTTTTATAAAACTAGCCATGTGGTTGCTAAACGGATTATTGATATTTGTGGTTCGATTGTCGGACTGATTATCTGTGGTTTGGTGAGTATTGTTCTGGTTCCTTTAATCAGAAAAGATGGAGGACCAGCTATTTTTGCTCAGACGCGTATTGGGAAAAACGGCCGACATTTTACTTTTTATAAGTTTCGCTCTATGTGCGTGGATGCTGAGGATAAAAAGAGAGAACTCATGGAACAAAATACCATGCAGGGTGGAATGTTTAAGGTGGACGATGATCCTCGTATCACGAAAATTGGTCGTTTTATACGGAAGACTAGCTTGGACGAGCTACCACAGTTTTATAATGTTCTAAAGGGAGATATGAGTTTGGTAGGTACACGACCACCAACAGTGGACGAGTATGAGCACTATACCCCAGAACAAAAACGCCGTCTAAGTTTTAAACCTGGAATAACAGGCTTGTGGCAAGTCAGTGGACGAAGCGAAATCAAAGATTTCGATGAAGTTGTCAAATTAGATGTGGCCTATATAGACGATTGGACAATCTGGAAAGATATTGAAATTTTATTGAAGACAGTTAAAGTAGTATTTATGAGAGATGGAGCGAAGTAGGAAATGAAAAAAGTAATAACTTATGGAACATTTGATTTGTTGCACTATGGTCATATTAATCTTCTTAAAAGGGCTAAATCGTTAGGTGATTATTTAATTGTTGTGATTTCAACTGATGAATTCAACTGGAATAAAAAACAAAAAAAATGTTATTTCACATATGAACAAAGAAAAACACTCGTAGAGGCTGTTAGATATGTTGATTTAGTAATACCTGAGGAATCCTGGGAACAAAAAGTGACAGATGTCCATGAATATCACATAGATACCTTTGTCATGGGAGATGATTGGAAGGGGAAATTTGATTTTTTAGAGAAAGAAGGAGTTGAAGTGGTCTATTTACCACGGACTCCTGAAATCAGTACAACTGAAATCAAGAATTCATTGGCAACTAGAAAATATTAAAAACGGAGTTTGAGATAAACATATGACAGATGAATTGGAACAGTTACATAACTTAGAACTTTTGTTAGCTTCAGAGGTGTTAAAAATATGTGAAAAATATAATTTAAAAATTGTGATGCTAGCAGGAACTTTTCTAGGGGCTATACGCCATAATGGATTCATCCCGTGGGACGATGATATGGATTTTGGTATGCCAAGAAAGGATTTTGAAAGATTTAAAGAATTATGTTCTTCAGATTTAGATAGTGAAAAATATTTTTTGCAGACTGATCAAACAGATTTGAATTATCCATTTAATTTTGTAAAACTACGTCTCAATAACACACATGTTTCTGAGGAATTTTCTTTAGATGCAAATGTTCATGATGGAATTTATATTGATATTTTCCCGATTGATGATATCTGTCCCAAGCCCTTTAGACGATTCATTCAACTTAAAGGATTTTGGTTATTCCGAAATCTATTATGGATAAAATGTGGATATGGGGACAACGATAGAAAAAAACGGTTAGCGTATAAGCTAGCTAAGCTCGTCACATATGCGTTCTCAATATCTTTTTTGAAAAAGATGAAGGAGAAGTGTATATTATTAGGGCGGAGTACCAATGCTGATAATGTAGTGGTTAGTGATGGTAGTTATGGAATAAAGAAAGAAACTTTTCCAAAAGTGTGGTTAGACGAAGTTGAAAGTTATTCCTTTGATGATATAAAATTATGGGGAATGAAGAATTATAAAGCATACTTAAAACATATGTATGGTGACTATATGCAGCTTCCACCTGATAATCAACGAAATCATCACAAACGAATTGAAATTGATTTTGGCCCATATGCAGAAAAATAGGAGAATTCATAACTTTGGCTAAAAAAGAGATAAAACTTTGTCTAGTAGGATCTAGCGGTGGGCATTTAAATCATCTCTATCTATTGAAACCATTTTGGCAGGATAAAGATAGACTGTGGGTTACTTTTGATAAAGAAGATGCTCGAAGTATTTTATCAAATGAAAAATGTTATTATTGCTATTATCCGACTAATCGTAATATAAAAAATCTAATAAAAAATACATTTCTTGCTTTAAGAATATTATATAAAGAAAGGCCAGATGTTATCATTTCATCCGGGGCAGCAGTTGCAATACCGTTCTTTTATTTAGGTAAAATCTTTGGTGCTAAAACTGTTTATATAGAAGTATTTGATCGTGTAGACGCTCCGACAACGACTGGCAAAATAGTGTACCCTGTTACAGATAGATTCATTGTCCAATGGGAAGAAATGAAAAAAATCTATCCCAAGGCAATCAATTTGGGAGGAATTTTCTAATGATTTTTGTAACTGTCGGTACGCATGAGCAACAATTTAATAGACTAATAAAAGAGATTGATGAATTGAAAGAAGAGGGCGTTATTACGTCGGATGTATTTATCCAAGTTGGTTTTTCAGACTACCAACCTCGATTTTGCAGATGGGAACGTTTTCTTTCATATGATGAGATGAATAACCTAATGGAAAAAGCGGATATAATTATTACTCATGGTGGTCCTGCTACATTTATGAATGTTATTGCTAATGGGAAAAGACCAGTAGTTGTTCCGAGAAGAAAAAAATTTGGAGAACATGTGAATGACCATCAGTTAGATTTTTGTAAGAGAATCGTTCAAGAAGGCTATGATTTGGTGGTTATAGAAGATATTAAAGAGATTAGAGAACATTTGATACCTTCTAGTAGTAGTACAATTAAATCTAATAACGAACGCTTTGTAAAACAGTTTTCAAATTTAATTGCAGAATTAGTTGAGTAATAATGATAAAGAGTATAAAAGGAGACGCTTAATGAAAATTTTGCATATTCCAACAGGAGGTTTGTTTTCTGATGGGATTGGAACATTTATATATTCGTACCTTGAGTACATGAATTTGAGTGAAATTGAAGTTACAATTCTAGCCACTAACAAACCGTTGTTAGAAGATAAAATGAAATTTAAAGCATTAGGTGTTCAAGTTGTAGAAATTGAAAGAAAAAAATCTTCAATATTGGCATATATGAGAGATTTCCTTAAACTCTTAAAAACAGAAAAATATGATATTGTGCATGTTCACGGAAGTAGTGCTCTTATGTCAGTTGAGTTATCTATAGCAAAAATCATGGGAGTTCCTGTAAGAATAGCACATAGTCATAATACAACATGCAGTCATATTCTATTAGATAGAATACTACGCCCTTTTTTTAACACGTTATATACTCAATCTTGGGCGTGTGGTGAAATGGCAGGAGAATGGCTTTTTAAGGACAAACGATTTAAAGTTATACATAATGCCAGAGATGTAGAAAAATATAGTTTTAATCCTCATCTTCGCCGAGTATTTCGAACAACGCATTCATTAAAAGAAAATACACTTGCATTAGGCCATGTAGGCAGATTCAATATTCAAAAAAATCATATATTTCTTCTTGATTTAATGGATGAAATGAAATGTAAGCAGAAGGATGTAAAATTGTTTTTGGTCGGTGAAGGGGAAAAGGTAGATGATGTTAAGAGATATGTAAAAGAACGAAAATTGGAAAATTCAATTGTTTTTTTGAATCAGTATTCGGATATGCAATCGTTTATTTCTGCTATGGATATAATGTTATTACCGAGTTTATACGAGGGGTTACCTTTAGTTGCTATTGAGTGGCAAATTAATGGAATTCAATCTATTCTTTCAAAGACAATTTCTGATGAGTGCATCTTCACAAACAGTATCCAACAATTACCAATTGACAACGTAAGTACTTGGATAAAAGCTATTGAAGATTTTTCATATATAAACAGATTGGAAAAATCTAGAGAAAATATTGACCTAGCTCAAAAATCAAACTATGATATCAGAATTGAGGCTAAAAAATTAGAGAATGAGTATAAAAAGTTGATTGGGGAGTAAGAATACAATGAATATATCAATTGTATTATCAACATTTAATGGTGATGAATATATTGTTGAACAGTTAGATACTCTAAGAAATCAAACACGCCTTGCTGAGGAAGTCTTGATTAGTGATGATGCATCTACAGATGATACTGTTCAAATAATTGAAGATTATATTGCTAAATATAAGTTGGATAATTGGTCTATAAAAAAAAATAAAGAGAATCAAGGATGGAAGAATAATTTTGCTATGTTATTAGAGGAAGCGAAAGGAGATATTATTTTTCTATGTGATCAAGATGATATTTGGCATTTGGATAAAATTCAAAAAATGTCTAAGATTATGGAAAATAATGATAAGATTTTGTTGTTAGCCTCTAACTACACACCTTTTTATGTTGGTGATGGTGTCAAGATTAAATTGGATAAAAGTGATTTGGATAATAGTGAGGCAGTGTATCAACCAAATTTTTTAGATAACTTCTTTCATATTAGAAGGCCAGGGTGTGTGTATGCGGTGAACAAAAAGATTATTCCATATTTTTTAGAAATCCGAAGTAATGAAGATGCACATGATGCCTTGTTATGGAGGCTAGCTTCGCTTCTTAATGGGTTATACATTTATTCCTACTCTACTATCGATTTTAGAAGACACGATAGCAATGCGACTGGTAGCAGAGAAAGAAGTTTCCTAAGGAGAAAAGAGCAAGTTATTTATTATGATAATTTGCTTCAGAGATTAGATAAATTTAGTAAACAACATGATTTATCACTTTCAAATGAACAAATTAGTGTTTTGAATGACTACATTCTATGGGGAAAAAATCGAAGAGAATTATTTATGAAAAAGAATGTACTTATATTTTTTAAATTATTTAAATATCATAAGTTGTATTGGTCGTTCAGGTCATATATTACTGATTTTATAGTATTATATATGAAGGAGTAATTCTAGTAATGTTAAAGAGTATTAGTGAAATTAAAGGGGGGAGTCAAAGTGAATCCATCAAGAGTTAAAACTGATGTGAAATTGAATGAGTTTCTTTTTGGATTAGCTTTTTATCCTTGGCTAATAGCATGGCTGTTTACTTCGACCTTTTATAAAGATTTTATACATCCTTATGGAATAATAAAAACTTGGGAGTATGTAGGATTGTTTTTTCTGTTACTTAAATTTATGTTAAGTAAATCTAAAATAAAATCGATAATCATTACTCCAATTATACTTCTTATAGGTTTTATTGTAAGTTATGATAATGGTAACGCCTCCTTTGTGGCATATACTTTGACTCTTATATATTCTTCAAGGGATATTAATTTTCGTCATTTGGTAAGGAATACAATGTTCTGCCAAATTGGAGTTGTAGGAACTGTTGTAGTAAGCTCTTTACTTGGTATTATTCCAAACGAGCTAACCTTAACATATTCAGGAGGTGTAATTCGCTCACGGTATGGACTAGGTTTTAACTACACATCATTTACTCCAAATTATTTCCTGAGTATATTGCTGGAATATGTTTATTTAAAAGGTGAAAAATATTGGACAATAAAAGAGCTTTTTATTTGTGTATTATTAAATATAGTTATTTATAAATACACAGATACCCGTCTTACTTTTATTATGGTATTTATCCTTCTTTTGATATCGTTTTCGAGAAGATTTATATCAATCAATATGAATTTTAAATTTCTGAAATATTTACTTACTCTTATTTATCCAATTATGGCATATATGACTTATTGGCTGACAGTAAAATTTGATAGTAGAAATAGTTTATTATCTTTAATAAATGACTTATTGAGTCAAAGGTTGAGATTCGGTCAAGAAGGTTTAAGGAGATACCCTCTAAGATTATTTGGAACTCATGTTCAATGGGATACTTCGGCGAATTCTTATTTTTATGTAGATTCGTCGTACATTAATATACTTATAAGCTATGGAACAATAATTTTTTTCCTTACGTTAATAAGCTATTCAATTATAATGAAAAAAGTTATAATTAATCGAAATAAAACTTTATTGATTGTGTTAATTTTTTGGTCAGTAAGAGCTTGTATTGACCCACAATTATTTTTACTGTGGTTCAATCCATTTTTGTTTTTAATTGCGAGAACGTTTTTAGATGAAAGAGAGGGAATTGGAGATGATATCACTTATATGCGTATCGAATAATTACGATAAGTTAAATACAATTCTTAAATCATCTTTATCTAGACAAAAAGATGTTAATTATGAACTTATTATAGTGGATTCTAATAAATATGGATTTAATTCTGCTGCTGAGGCTTTGAATTTTGGAGGCAAACAAGCAAAAGGTGATTATCTATTTTTTGTTCATCAAGATATTAGTTTTCAAGATGACTTTGAGTTAGCAAAACTAGAATCTTATTGTAGAAATTTCATATTTGGAGTAGCAGGAGTAGCGGGGGTAAAGAATATTGAGGGAAAGGTCGTCAGTTTTTCAAATATTTTTCATGGGGACCCGAAAACAAAGGCGGCTAGTAAATCTATAAGTACCCCTGTTGAAGTTGATGCAATTGATGAGTGTTTGATTATTATTCCGAAAAAAGTTTTTAGTACGAATCAATTTAGTATAATCGGTCCTACCTGGCATTTATATGGAACAGATTATGCATTACAGATGAAGTTAATCAATTCGCCAGTATTAGTTTTTCCAAGTGAGTTATGGCATGTGTCAGATGGGAAATCTTTAAACCTTAATTATTTTGATGCGATACAATGGTTATTGAAAAAATACTCTAAAAATTATTCAGTAATATACACTTTTTTTGGAGTTTGGCCAAGTAATCCTATTCTATTAAAATTTAAATGTCTTTATAGGAAATTAAGGTTTTATATTAAGGGAGTGTAATGGAAGTGAAGCTATACGTCGCAACACATAAATCTTATAATCAAGTTCAAGACCAGGACATATATATCCCTATATTGGTGGGCGCGAATAAGAATATTGGAGAAAAGAATTATTTAAGAGATAATCAGGGAGATAATAATATTTCTGATAGAAACTTTACATTTTGTGAATTAACAGGATTGTATTGGATTTGGAAAAATTCTAAAGATGATATTGTTGGTTTATGCCATTATAGACGTTATTTTGGGAAAAACAAGCGTTTCTTTAAACAGAATTCTATTTTAACAAAGAATGATATTCTAAAACAATTAAATGATTATGATGTAATATTACCATCAAAGGGTATGAACGAGTATAACGGGTATACTGCTGAAGAGTTTTTTAACAAGAATCACGATCATAAAGTTTGGGAAATGTGTAGACAGATTATTTCAGAAAACAATAAAGATTACCTTGATGCTTTTAATTGGTTTTCTAAAGAAAAAACAGGATACTGTTATAATATGTTTATAATGTCTAGAGAAATGATGGATGAATATTGCAGTTGGTTATTTCCGATTCTTTTTGAACTAGATAAGAAGATTGATTATTCAAGATATGATAGTTACAATACTCGTATGATTGGTTTTGTTGCCGAACGTTTAATTAACGTATGGGTACATAAGAAACAACTAACTGTAAAAGAGTTTCCAGTTTTTTCAACAGAAGAACCAGGATTCTTACAAAGAATTCAGAAGAAATTATTTAATAAGTAGTAGTTTATTTATAAAAGTAGATTGTTAATAAATCTTTCAAGGTGCTATTTCCTCTTTTCTAAATAAGTTTTATTGCACTGTCTTTATAAATACTCCTAGAAAGACTAAGTTAATTAAAGATGAAGATTTTAAAGAACTATGTTTATAATTTGTCATATCAGATACTAGTAGTTGTTCTCCCAATAATAACTACACCCTATATTACTAGAATCTTTAGTTCTCAAGAGTTAGGTGATTATGGATATTATAGTTCTATAGTAACTTACTTTATATTGCTCGCTACTTTAGGTGTCGCCAACTATGGGACTAAAGTGATTTCTGGACATCGTAATGAGATTAATAAAAACTTTTGGGGTATCTACTCTTTACAATTAGGTGCTACAATCCTTTCAATCTCCTTATATTGTATTTTTTGCGTTAACCTTCCTTCAATGCAAAACCCAGTAGCCTATATTTTGGGATTGAGTTTAGTTTCTAAAGGTTTAGATATTTCCTGGCTTTTTCAAGGGTTAGAGGATTTTCGTAAAATTACTGTTCGAAATATTACGGTAAAACTCGTTGGGGTAATCTCGATTTTCCTGTTTGTCAAATCTACTAACGATCTTTACCTTTATGTGTTCTTATTAACAATATTTGAGCTATTGGGACAATTAAGTATGTGGTTGCCGGCCCGAGAGTTTATTGGTAAGCCCCATGTTGATTTAGAATACGCTAGGTACCATTTGAAACCAATTATTTTATTATTTCTTCCTCAGATAGCAATCTCTTTATACGTTACTTTAGATCGTACGATGCTTGGAGTTTTAGCCTCTACAAAAGATGTAGGAATCTATGATCAGGCACTTAAATTGGTGAATATTTTATTAACCTTGGTAACATCATTGGGGAGCGTCATGTTGCCTCGAGTTGCTAATTTATTAGCAACAAACAATCATGAAGAAGTCAATAAGATGCATGAGATTTCATTCCTAGTTTATAATTTGATTATTTTTCCGATTATGGCAGGTATGTTGATTGTTAATGACGATTTTGTTCAATTTTTCCTTGGTCAAGATTTTCAAGATGCACGTTTCGCGATAGCAATCATGATCTTTAGGATGTTCTTTATCGGCTGGACCAATATTATGGGAATCCAGATTTTAATTCCACATAATAAAAATAAAGAATTTATGATTTCAACAACGGTTCCCGCAATTACCAGTGTGGGATTAAATTTGTTGTTTCTTCCCAAACTTGGTTATATGGGGGCTGCAATTGTCTCGGTCTTGACTGAAGCCTTTGTTTGGGCAATTCAACTGTTCTTTACTCGCAAATATATAAAAGATGTTCCGATTATCGGATCGATGATGAAGATTATTCTAGCATCAGCTATTATGTATGGCCTCTTGCTAGTTTCAAAAACAGTCATACATTTTTCACCAACCGTAAATGTTCTAGCATTTGCTGTGATTGGTGGAATCATTTACCTTTTTGCGATTCTATCTCTAAAAGTGGTAGATGTGAAAGAATTAAAACAAATAATTAGGAAAAATTAGAATGCGCAAATATCGAAATATTAACTTAGATTTACTAAAAGTACTTGCATGTGTTGGGGTTGTTCTACTCCATACAGCGATGGGAGGATTTAAAGAGACAGGTTCATGGAATTTTTCGACATATTTATACTACTTAGGAACCTATTCTATCCCTTTATTTTTTATGGTTAATGGTTATTTATTGTTAGGAAAGAGAGAGATTACCTATTCCTATATACTGCAGAAAGTAAAATGGATTCTAATAACAGTATCGTCATGGTCCGTAATCATTTGGCTTTTTAAACGAGATTTTACAGTTAATCCAATTAAAAAAATTGTAGGTTCTTTGATACAAAAGGGGTATTTCTTCCAGTTTTGGTTTTTTGGTGCACTCATAATTATTTATATATGTTTGCCTGTTTTGAAAAAATTCCTTAATTCAAAAAGAAGTTATTTATACATCCTATCTGTATTGCTAGTTGTTGGTTTGATTTTTGAGTTAACAAATATTGTACTTCAAATGCCAATACAAACATATGTTATACAAACCTTTAGGTTATGGACTTGGTTTTTCTATTATCTTTTAGGTGGCTTTATAGCTCAATTTGACAAAGATATTATCAAAAGTAGGTTTAAGAGATGGATGAAAATAATCGTAGTACTTTTGTTCCTGGTTTCGCCTTTAATATTATTTTTCTTAGCAAGAATCACTTACCATAATTCTTTTGCTGAATATTTTTATGATATTTTATTTCCCAATTTGTAAAATTAAGCTAGACAGAAAAAGCCATCTATGTTAGGCTCAGATAAACACCACATTTGTCTGAAAGGAACTAACATAAATGACCTATACTCATCTTACCACAAACGAACTCGTAATGATAGAGGCTTACTACAAAGAAAGTATAAAAGTTACAGATATTATAAAAGCTCTTGGAAGATCAAAACAGACAATCTATAATGTCATCAACTATCTGAAAGAGGGGCACTCTGCTTATGATTACTATAACCGATATAAAATCAATAAGAAACGCTGTGGCAGGAATAAAACCAGTCTTACGCAAGCAGAAAAAGATTTTATCCAAACTCATTTAGAAAAAAATTGGAGCCTTGATGTCATTAAAGGAACTTATCCAGATAGGGTTTCTTGTTCTATGAGAACTCTCTATCGACTAGCAGACCGTGGTATTCTAAAGAAAGAGGATCTCCCTTGGAAAGGCAAAAGAAAACCAAATGGTTATAGCGAAAAACGAGGAAAACAAGCATTGCGCAGAGATTTACGTGAGAGAGCAGACAGTTATCCTAATTTTAAGACGGAATTCGGCCATCTAGAAGGGGATACAATTGTGGGAGAAAAACACAAAAGTGCTGTCATTACCTTAGTAGAACGTCTCTCAAAAGCCATCATCACACTGAAAACCAATGGACGCAAAGCAAGTGATATTGAGACCTCCATCAATCAATGGTTGTCTCAAGTTCCCAGTCATCTCTTTAAGTCGATAACGTTTGATTGTGGGAAAGAATTTTCTAATTGGAAATCTATTTCGAATGCACATGACATTGATATTTTCTTTGCGGATCCAGGATGTCCTGGTCAACGAGGTCTCAATGAACATTCTAATGGCTTATTAAGACGAAATGGACTACCAAAACAAATGGATTTTACTAATATTTCTCAAAATTATTTATCAGCTATAGCTGATAAAAGAAATAGAATTCCTAGGAAATCATTGAATTATCAATCACCCTACCAAGTTTTTCTGAGTTACTTGAAAAGTCTAGCTTAATTTGACAATTTAGGTTTGTAAAAGTTGTAAGCTTGGGAATTTTTCTAACTATCCTCACGCTTACTTTGAATGAAAAATGGAGCGAATGTATCGTTTCCCTTTCTAATCAAACTATGGGAGTTTTTATAATACACACATATATTATGAAGGTATGGGAAAAACTATTTGGTTTTAGTTTTGTAGGATCATATTTACTTTTTGCTATATTTACTTTAAGTGTTAGTTTTATCATTGTTGGAATGTTAATGAAAATTCCTTATTTCAATCGAATCGTTAAATTATAAAAAGGAGAGTAATATGTACGATTATTTAATCGTTGGAGCTGGTTTGTCTGGAGCGATTTTTGCTCATGAGGCAACCAAGCGTGGTAAAAAGGTAAAAGTGATTGACAAGCGTGATCACATCGGTGGAAATATCTACTGTGAGAATGTAGAAGGTATCAATGTTCATAAATATGGTGCCCATATCTTTCATACCTCTAATAAAAAAGTGTGGGACTATGTCAATCAATTCGCTGAATTTAACAACTATATCAACTCACCTGTCGCAAACTACAAAGGAAGTCTTTATAATCTTCCTTTCAATATGAATACCTTCTATGCTATGTGGGGGACAAAAACTCCACAGGAAGTGAAAGATAAGATTGCTGAGCAGACAGCTGATATGAAGGATGTTGAGCCGAAAAATCTGGAAGAACAGGCTATTAAGTTGATTGGTCCAGATGTCTATGAAAAATTAATCAAGGGTTATACTGAAAAGCAGTGGGGGCGCTCAGCAACGGAACTTCCTCCATTTATCATTAAACGTCTTCCAGTTCGTTTAACATTTGATAATAACTATTTTAACGACCGTTACCAAGGAATTCCTATTGGTGGTTATAATGTGATTATCGAAAACATGCTTAAAGACGTAGAAGTTGAACTTGGAGTGGACTTTTTTGCTCACCGTGAGGAGTTACAAGCATCTGCTAATAAAGTTGTTTTCACAGGAATGATCGACCAGTATTTTGACTACAAGCACGGAGAGTTAGAATACCGTAGCCTTCGCTTTGAGCATGAAATTTTGGACGAGGAAAATTATCAAGGAAATGCTGTAGTGAACTATACAGAGCGTGAGATTCCTTATACTCGTATCATCGAACACAAACATTTTGAATATGGAACGCAGCCAAAGACAGTTATCACGCGTGAATATCCAGCCGACTGGAAGCGTGGGGACGAGCCCTACTATCCGATCAACGATGAGAAAAATAATGCTATGTTTGCTAAATATCAAGAGGAAGCAGCGCAGAATGATAAAGTTATCTTTTGTGGGCGTTTAGCAGACTATAAATATTACGATATGCATGTGGTGATTGAACGGGCTCTGAATGTGGTAGAGGAAGAGTTTAGTAACTGAAAAATAACGAAGGAAGGTTATCTTATTATGAAAGGTATTATTCTCGCAGGTGGTTCGGGGACACGTTTGTATCCTTTGACTCGTGCTGCATCAAAACAGCTGATGCCGGTTTATGACAAACCTATGATTTATTATCCTTTGTCGACATTAATGTTGGCTGGAATTAAAGATATTTTGATTATCTCAACTCCTCAAGATTTGCCCCGTTTTAAGGACTTACTCTTGGATGGTTCTGAATTTGGAATCAAGCTTTCTTATGCCGAACAACCTAGTCCAGATGGACTAGCGCAAGCCTTTATCATCGGTGAAAAATTTATCGGTGACGATAGTGTTGCTTTGATTTTAGGAGATAATATCTATCATGGACCTGGTCTCAGCAAGATGCTTCAGAAAGCAGCCAAGAAAGAGAAAGGTGCAACTGTTTTTGGATACCAAGTGAAGGATCCAGAGCGTTTTGGTGTGGTCGAGTTTGATACAGACATGAATGCCATTTCTATAGAAGAAAAACCGGAAAATCCTCGCTCCAACTATGCAGTGACAGGTCTTTATTTCTATGATAATGATGTTGTAGAAATTGCTAAAGGCATTAAACCAAGTGCACGTGGCGAGTTAGAAATTACAGATATCAACAAGGCTTACTTAGAACGTGGTGACCTTTCTGTTGAGCTGATGGGTCGAGGATTTGCTTGGTTGGATACGGGAACCCATGAAAGCCTGCTAGAAGCTTCTCAGTATATCGAAACGGTTCAACGGATGCAAAATGTTCAGGTGGCTAATCTTGAAGAAATTGCCTATCGAATGGGTTATATCAGCCGTGAAGATGTGCTGAAGTTGGCACAACCTCTCAAGAAAAATGAATACGGGCAATACCTGCTCCGTTTGATTGGAGAAATCTAGATGACAGATAATTTTTTTGGAAAAACACTTGCAGTGCGCAAGATTGATGCCATTCCAGGTATGTTAGAGTTTGACATTCCAGTTCATGGAGACAATCGTGGTTGGTTTAAAGAAAATTTTCAGAAGGAAAAGATGGTGCCGCTTGGTTTTCCTGAAAGCTTCTTTGCTGAAGGGAAACTGCAAAATAACGTCAGCTTTTCTCGAAAAAATGTTCTTCGAGGACTCCATGCTGAACCTTGGGACAAGTATATCTCGGTTGCAGATGATGGCAAGGTCCTAGGATCTTGGGTGGACCTGCGTGAAGGTGAGACCTTTGGAAATGTTTACCAGACAGTGATCGATGCTAGCAAGGGAATCTTTGTCCCTCGTGGCGTAGCCAACGGTTTTCAAGTCTTGTCAGACACGGTTTCCTATAGTTATCTGGTGAATGACTACTGGGCATTGGAACTCAAGCCTAAATATGCCTTTGTCAACTATGCGGATCCAGACTTGGGAATTGAGTGGGAAAACCTAGCGGAAGCTGAGGTTTCAGAGGCAGACAAGAATCATCCACTGCTTAAGGATGTCAAACCACTTACGAAAGACGAGTTGTAAAAGGAAATATTATGACTGAATACAAAAAAATTATCGTGACAGGTGGAGCTGGTTTTATCGGTTCTA